>Ga0209780_1002281_pt1 | contig 13504 bp, 10 predicted proteins | sample WorMetexBAHAMAS2_FD_187384 | JGI IMG/M metagenome (GOLD analysis project Ga0209780, IMG submission 187384) | Marine gutless worms symbiont microbial communities from Max Planck institute for Marine Microbiology, Germany - Inanidrilus exumae... | ecosystem: Host-associated > Annelida > Digestive... | reverse complement strand
GCTGACGCCAATGCCCTCACTGTTCCGCGAACCAACACTCGGCTCGGAGACAGGAGCTTTTCGGTGGCGGGCCCGAAAGTATGGAACAGTCTTCCCGCCACAACTGCGACAACCAGACGTTGAACTCGGACAGTTCAAACGTCTTTTAAAGACATTTTTGTTTGGCGAGGCTGCAGCGCACTAGTGACTCTTTTTGCTTTTAATGCGCTATGTATAAATTGACTTACTCACTCACTCACTCAATATGTCAGTGATGATCACACACGAGTCATGCGGCACAAAATTGATAAGCAACAGAACCTGAAATTGCAAATGCAAAAACTATATAAACTGACCTTGTCCTTCCTAGACCTTGTGATTAACTCCAGTGAGTCTGGCGGAATCTTTCGAGATGCGAGTCGACAAGCCTGCAGCTTGTGTGAACCTGACAGACCAGTGCAATTGCAGTTCAAAAACACAGCAGTTGCTTGTGTACTGGAAGTGGTGTGTATGTGTGTGTGTGATGGTTACAAAATCCCTCTGAACATTTTTGGTTGCATTTTGCACAATGATGTCCATATATCCTAAATTCTCACAATGAATGGTTATTTATTCAGTTCTAACATGACACTGGATCCTGTCAACAAACGTTTATTTCTCATACAGAAGTTTCTGTCCCTGATTACAGTGCTTTTTGCTGTCATCAGAAAAACGTACCAAATGTTTGTGAAAACATTTCATCGGCAGGAACAACATACACCAGTTTAGAGGCCATTTTGAAGGTGAACCTAGTTTAGCCAGTTATGACCTGCTCCATGTAAATTATATCTGTGTTGCCAATGGCTAGCAGTTTGGTCATATGGTAATGGTTAAGGTTGTAATTTTTTTGCATTCTAAAATGGATAAAATCGCAGTCATTTCGCAGCAGAAAACAACACGTTTGCGGTGAATTTGTGGTCACAATCACAACAATACAAATACATTAAATATATGTTTCAGGAGTGGAAGAAAATGATGTTTTTGCTTTCAGTAAAAAAGAACATTAACTAGATAGAAATCAGACAACTACTGAGTTAATCACTATAGTGGCTTATGTCAAATTAGTCCGTGATTCAACGCTTCTCTATGTATTATTTTGTCAGTAATGCTATAGAAGACAGTAACTGCACATTTTTGTGTCACTAACAGATTAAATGAATCAAATTCACAGTAATTCATGGCAAAATGAAGGAATTCGTGGTAATGGCTCAAACTTGCAAATTTTGCTAATCCTCAACAGCCGCGAAAATGTAGCAACCTTAGTAATGATACTATACACATCAAATATGTTGAACGCAGATAGTAATCAGATGGGTGACCATTCATGGGTATAGTGTTTTGACAGAAAACCAGGCCAACTCAGCCTCCAACCTCACAGCAGGATGCAAATAACTACCGGCCAATGGGCGGTGACAGTGCTCTTTGGCTGGACTGGCATTGCAATGGCCTCACATAATGGTAATGAAATAAATGGTATTGGTATTGTAGGGTTTAACGTCCCACTCAACACATTATAGGCCATTTCGGAGACGGTTTTACAGGTCAGATGACCCAACCAACAGTGTAATAGTCTATGAAACGGAGGTGAGTATACCGCCAACAAGCCACTATCAAGAATGGCATCCTTCAGCTTTAGTTTTTTTCTAGAGTTTCCTGATGCGCATCTAGCAAATCAGTCACATAATCTGCTGAGACAAATAACGTCACTTTCTTTTCATGAAGTGTCTTTCTTAAATGTGTAGCACATGCACAACCACTTCAATCTCACTCGATCTAAATCAACATATGTAACAACATGAATATCAACTTAATATTATGGTCCAAATTTAGAAATGGCACAAACCAAGAAAAGAGCGCATCATAGAGTTGGCCTGTCGAAGTGCCTCTGAACGCTGCTCCTTCCTCAATGTTAACCATTCCAGTGAATCAATCTTCATCAGATCTTCCTACCAGTCATAAAGCACATCAAGACATAAGCATCAACACTGACAACAGTACTAAACCATTCTCCTCCTACTACATTGCTACAGTGAGCAAAAACTGTCAGTTTCATCATAAAAATGCTAGATTGATTGATTTAAGGTTTTATGTCCCACCCTACACAAAATAGGTCATTTTGGAGATGTTCTTCTCAGCCAATCTCTTGGCTTAGTACTGAAGACTAAATCTAACACTTAACAAAAGTAAACATGCATCCGTAACTATAACACAGTATGAATACAAAAAACTAATGCCAGGCTTGATTGCCTTTAAGTAAGCAAGTAAGAAAGTTAAGTAAATAAGTAAACAATTTATACAGTGCCACAGCACATTACATCCCCGTATGGCGTACGTAGCACCATAAAAAAGCATGGCCACTAGATGGGGTCAACTGGATACTACTGATGCAGTGACTACACCTGTGCCAGTCATCCTCGAAGGCTATTTCAGTAGCAGTGGAAGATGAACAACAATGCAGCAAATGGCTGTGCCAGGTTCACAGACCGTTTGAGTTTCACTTGGTTACGTCTGATCCCATCAAATGACTTGCCCATGTCACACAGTGGTCAACACACCATGTGCAGTGGAACATGACATGCCTCAGGAGCCGGCTTCAATGCTTAGTCCAGGTGCATCTGCCTTCTAACAAAGAATTATTTCAAATAATTCCCATGCACATGATGAACAGGGAGATGATACCAGGCAGGAAAAAAGGGTTCGGAGGTGTCCTCTGAAATCTGTGACCATTGCTTACACCTTGAGTAGCAGCGTCAAGGTTGTTAGCTGCGCCAACGTGGCTGAAGCCGAGAAGTATGACTGGCCACTAGCTGGTGCAACACACGGCACCAATCAGGGCTAAGTCAGATGGTAGGCCATGTCTAAAGGGGGCATGCTACAAATTTCCCACAAGCAGCTCATTTCCTACATATTCCTCCTCCACCCTACATGTCATGCATACACTAGTACACACCTACCAATTCCCCTCCTCTCCCTGGGCTAGCACACTGGACAACTACGAGGTCTCAGCACTTTGGTCAAGAGTATGCTGGACCTCGGTCTGCAATAACAAACGAACGAATAAATGATCCCATCATACTCCTTTAAGTCACAAAGCTTATTTTTGGTGAAGAAGTTATTTATTAGCGAAGTGAAAGTGAGATAACAAAGCTGCCATTCTATCAGTAAATCAATTACACATGCAGTCGGTCGAAACACTGACATCAGTCGTGGCAACATTAAGTTGTGTCTCGGCTGTGATGAAATCTGCTGAGCCACCGTCATCCCAGCTAGTGTTGCTGACAGACTCGACGACGAGCTTTGTGACGCTCAAAACATCGATGCCGTGACGTTCACCAAGGTCGAGACAGTGACGTCGCTGCTCTGTCTCATGAACGCCTACAACATTGCCACCGGATGTGAATGTGAGCAACACGAACACAGTGCCCATGTCAAATAAACATCAGTCATCACACACTTCTATCTCAGAGATGCAAGCACTTTGAGTGACCATAAAAATGTCACAAGTGTTAGTGGTGTTCACTGACGATTTGTGTCCTCATCATGTAGTCACAATGTTCTTCAACAGTTACAACAGGTAGGATATAGGAGAAAGGCAACTGGCCTTGTTTGATGTCAAACCGACTCCAGTTAATATCACCATGAAACTCTGACTGCTTGACAGTCTGATTATATCAGCGTTGTTTTATGACAGCAACACGTGGTTCATTAATCAGACTGATTCATCTAATAAACTCATTTGCAACAACTGCACACCATATCATGACTGGAGTTAAACGGTTAGACAAACTGCATAACACTGCAATACTTGCGACAGTATCTCGGCAGCACCTTACACACTCTCCAGGCTCAACAACTGAACTTCTTCAGACACTTGATTCGGTCAAAAAACTCAACATAAGCTCTCTACCAACCACCATATGGCAACACTCGACGAGGGCGATCTTGCCCAAACTATATCCGTTACATCCACAAGCTGACAGGACATGAAATGGCTGAACTGTTGGAGTTGACATGAAATCAGAGATGTCTGAAATGTTAGTTAGTTAGTTAGCTAAAGTTTAATGTCCCTTTTGAGCAAAAATATGGCTATATCAGAGACGAAAGGTCAGGGGTGGAAAGCTATCCCTACCCAGTAAAGGAAGGCCAGCAATGTATTAACCTCAACCCTGGCACCTTTTTGTTAAGCAGCAACCCAAAAAGGGAACTAAATTATTATGCTAGCACCTACAACAGGGGAGACAACTATAACACCGCAAGACAACACTAAATCAAATACGACAAAAACAAGCATGCATCCTTAACTAAAAATACATATAACACAAAATCAAAACAAAACTAAAACCAGGCTTGGTTACCTCCTACGACATCTGGACTGGAAATGAAGTGAGACTATTCTGGTAGAATGGAAAGCTATGTAAAAGCAAGAAAATAGATTAAGTGAGTAAGAAAGGGAAAAGCAGAAGATACTAAAAGATACTAGAAGGTGGGGAAGTGAAGGGATAATGGGGGAGGGGGTGTCTCGGACCCACACTCAGCAGATGTCTGGAAAGAACTTGTGGTCGAGTGGTCTGACCAAAAGCCACCTGTATAGAGAGAGAGAGAGATCAATTTCGTTTCCCAGTTTTTACTGCTCATCTTCAAACCTTCAGTCTCCACTTTACAAGCCTATTGTGCAGGTGCTTCTCCCTGTCTGCCATCAACATCAGGTTGTTAGCATACAAGAAGTCATAAAGCAGACCTCCTGGTACCTCTTCCATAATAATCTTCTAGACCATCACAAGCTCAGTACCTTTCAAAAGTCTGGCATACAACTCAATTTGCCACACACAAGGCAGAGTAGCAACATAGACAGCTACAAGATTGATTTCCTTTTCGTCAATCAAGTATTCAATGAAAGCTTTGAGCACAGCATTGCACATATCCTCCTGCACACAACAAAACAAAGCCACTGAAAATGAAACACAAGTTGAACACTGAAGTGTAACACGAACCATAATATCACTATTAGTGCTCAGATTTTCTGGTATTTTACGGGTACCCGGACGGGTACTGAAACACTGATTTGTAGAAGTTGTGACGACTTGTCGCCATAGAATGCCTTTTGTGTTTGATGTGTATTGTGATGTAAACCTATCATGTTGCATGTGTTACACATTAGCAAAAATTAAAATGTTTAAAATTGAAGCTCCTTCGCTTGTTTTACATATATATACTGTCCATAATACACTTTGACTCGACACACAACTTTAATCAGTCATTCAGTTTTATTTTGCTCGTAGAGACTGAAGCACATAGACAGAACTCAGAACAATAAAGCAAAAGTTCTAGTCAAGCACTGATTGGTTCTTAGAAAAAAATTAGTCCACTCTAGACTGTTTCAGACTTTCTCTGCATCAGTTGACAATTTCTCCAGCTTTGAAGAAAATCCTTCATTAAAGAACTGACACAGCTGGAATTCCAAGACACTTCAGTGCCAGGAGCATAAGTCAAAAAACGAACAAACACAAAACTAATTAAAAAGTCGGCCAGAAAATGGAGCATGTCGTTAAAACTCGTTAGTGATGCCACTCACTAAACTGTGGTTGGTAAGAAATAGGCTATCAAATAAAACTAGCAGCAGTCTGGAAGTGAGATGTAAGCAAGCATAGGGTAAGAAATTGTGTAAGTATATACGATACATGCCTAATTAGCTACAGAACTATCTCTTATGTATAACTTTATGACGTTTTACACCAGTATGACACAACCCGCCCATGGGTATTAAGCTCTACCGAGGTGGCGGGTAATAAAACAGGTACCCGGGTACCCATGCCCAGCACTAATCACTATTGCACAATATACTGGCAGAAATACCTGTGAAGTAACAGATTACATAAACAAAAGTGGAAACACAATGGTTCTGCAGCCTTCTGTATGCAGAAATAGTTTCCACATCCACAACAGTGACACACATTCAGCCTTCTTATTATCCCCGCAAAAGCGAGGGAATATGTTTTCACCGGCGTTGGTTTGTGTGTGTGTCTGTCTGTGACCACGAGAACTAAAAAATTGTGGACGGATTTGCACCAATTTTATGCAAAGGTTCCTAGGGGGGAAAGGAAGACCAAGTTCATGTTTTGTTACGATCGGTAGAGGGATGTGTAAGTAAAAGTCGACAAAAACTACGTAAACCGGCAATTGATTACAAAAAAACGGTGATTGTTTACCAAATAGCTCCATTGGGAAATCTGAAAATAGCGGGCTGCAAAATAGTAAGTGTGGCAAGTTTTGTTGGTGACAAAAACGCTTTCACGGGGATTTGTACTCTCTTAGAGTATTTTCCATCTAGTTGACAAATTATCTTTCCAGATAATCATGGAAAGACACACTAAGGACTGTGATAAAACAAACCTTTTCTGTAATTCCGATGGCACGGAAGAAAAGCACCAAATGAGCCATGAAGCGCAGCAACTGTGGATGACAACCTACTCCGCACCACTTGAACATTTCATCAATGAGACCTGACAGAAACATCATCATCCTCATCATCAATATGATAACCAAGCAGTATCAAATCCATCATTTTGTCCCATCAATACAACGACTGATTGACTGAATTAAGGCTCTACATCCCACCCGACACAAAATAGGTCATTTCAGAGACATTTTCCCCAGCCAATCTCTTGGTTTAGTACTGAAAAACAAAATGAAACACAACAAAACAAAACATGCATCCATAACAACACAAAATGAACACAAAAACTGAAGCCAGATTTGGTTACATCCAGCCTGGAAACAGAATGGGCCTATTCTCAAAGAAGTAGATAAGTAAGGAAGTAAATAAGTAAGAAAGAAAATAAGTAGGGAAGTACGCAAGCAACCGATTTATATAGTGCCACAATCAACAACTGAATCAGATCACATTACAGCCCCAGAGAGTGTACGGGGCACATATATGTACATAAGTACATTAAAAGATATGCTTACATAAAATGACCAGTGCTGAACAATACTAAAATAGAGGTAATTAAAAACCAAAGTGAATTTAAATGATAACGAAACTACAAAAAGCCAGCAAATGCTTGTCGAAAAAAAACAGTTTTAAGATGTTTCTCGATTGTGGTGGTGTTTGTTGGGTGACCCAATTAATACACAGATCACAATGACTCATCATCTACAAAGTGTGGCAAAAAAGTAGCCCCTAACGTTTTTTGCTAATTTCTCAGAAGTTGTGCTTGAGTTCAAAGTGAAATCTGTTGTTTGGTCATCAGATTTACATATACATATAACTGATAGTATTACTTAATTAGCTTTAAATTTGACTTTGCTGAGAAAACGGCAAAAAACTTATTTAGGGCTACTTTTTTGCTGCACCCTGTATACAGCTATATAAGTGTAACAAAAAGTGTGGTGACAACAGTCACATAGCAAAATATAATTAAAGTATATTACTATTGGCATCATCGGTAATGATGAATTTCTGAATGATGCTGAACTTTTGCGAACATTGTGCAAGGACTTTCTATAAACACGCAAAACAGCACACAGTGTCAACCTCAGCTGTATTCAGCTGTACATTCTACTGGTATCAATGTATCAATGTCAGCAGGAAAACCAATGAATTAATAAAAAAGCATAAAAAGGCGGAGCATATGATGTACAGGCACCATCCATAAAGACAGAAGTATATAACACACTGCACTGCTGTCAGCGGAGGACTGAGTGGACTGAGCCACAGCCACAGTTATCATGTACAAAAATTAGCCCCGTACAGGACTGACGGTCGACATCTCACAACTGACGTTTCTGCCAACTTCAAAGTCACGTGACATAAAAACTAGGCCAAATATCATAAATTCAGCCCTGATAAGCTTGAGGTATTGTGCCCTAATTTAAGAATGCGTGGTCATTTGCCAGCCACCGTTGTAAATGGGGAAGAAGATAGCCTTTGACAATGGCCGAATTCTTACTTTCAAGGGCTCGTGACCTTGACCTTGGATCGGGTCATACTGCACACCGTCATGCATCACTCATCGACGTCTACCTACACACCAAATTTCACTGAAATCGAAGACAAATTTTTTGTGGACGGACAGACGTACGTACGTACGAAGACCGTATGGACGGGCGGATACTTGAGACCCACTTTATTAGGCGGACTCGGAAGAGTCGACCTAAAAAAATTTAGTGAAGTTTGAACAAGTGGCAGACAGACATGCTAATTGTAATATTTCGCATCCCTATCGGAGGCAAAGTAGTAAACATTTATAATGTGCTCAGCCTGATGCAGATTATAAACTATGACAACTACAAAACAAAATAACAAAAAGTAACAGCAATTTAGAAATGAGAGGTATAACAACTAAATGCAGAAAACAAAAACTGAATACAGAAAACAAGAGAGGAGATACACACTTCATCTTGACACGACTGAATCAACTCAAAGATCCGCTGTGACGACAAACTGCAAAAAAACAAATGCTTGCACTACACACATCATCAACAAAACAACTTCTTACTTTACTGTACTTGTAGCTGTTTTGCAAATGTATCACCATTATGAACGTCATAAAAATTACACACAGTAAAACTGCATTATAACAGAATAATTTTGGTAATTGCCCTAAATCCAAGGACCGTTATATCCAACTGAGGCTATATGGCTAACCAAATAATTTAGCCCCGTACGGGACTGACAGTCGACTCGTCACAACTGACGTGTCTGCCAAGTTCAAAATCATGTAATACAAAAACTAGGAAAAATTTCAAAAATCCGGCCAGATCAAATTTAGATATTGTGTCCCAGTTTAAGAAAACGTGGTCAGTTGCCAGGTCCCAATGTAAATGGCGGAGGAGATAGCTGTTGAAAATGGCAGGATTTCAGACTCTGAAGGGCTCGTGACCTTGACCTTGGATCGGGTCATACTGCATACCATTGTGCATACCATCGTACGTATGCACAGACGGATGGACATTTGAGACCGGCTTTATTAGGTCAAATAATGTCTGATGCACAGTCCATGCATACATGTATGATCTAATCTTCCTGTGTATATATGCATGTGTTTATTTTAAGTTAAATTATGTAGCTGTAATGAGCATTTTAGATTGCTTAATCATCTGCGAGATATCTACAAGCATCCAGCTTTTCTGCAGTCCACCAAACAGTTTACAGTCACTACAACTGCCAACCCCCACCTCAGGACTGTCTGTTTACTGATAATAGATCGCTAGTAAAACTACATGAAAGTCGGCCAGATTGTCATTCTGATACCATGGTTATAACTGATAATATAAATTGATCTCACCAACAACCATGTTGCAAAAAAGCACGCAAAAGGTATTATTACATAATCGGTGCTTTCAACACAATTCAGGTCATATTGCGCCTTTAAGGTAGAACTATATTATAAATATGAAAATTTAATTGGTATTAATTCTTCGAGTAAGATAACTGAAAAAGACAAATATAACAATGATTGTAAACTTAGATTGAATAATAAATTGAAATTAGGTAAATTATGTCATTGAAAAAGTATAATCTGTGTAAGATTTCTGCATTATTACATAATCATGACGGCCACTCTCACTACGCGGCTGTCAGAGAGATGGCCATTGTGATTACATGTTCATGCTGGCCATGGTCACAAGCACGATTCTGTTGTACCCAGCACTGCCAGTTGCAATGGACAAGAAAGCTAGTCTGTAATACTCCCTAAGTCATTCACATCGGAGTCCATTCTAACCATATTATCACATAGTGAAACTAACAGAGACTCAGTGGGAACAGAATAAAGTCTATACTGACCAAGTATACATTACAACCAAGTCTGTTATGACACAGTTTTACTGTTATGCTACACAAATGTCTGTTAATACAAATTGCATGTACTTGCTAAAATGCCAGCCAACTGCATTCAGGGAGAACCTGAGTCATTCCGCAGCTGCCTCGTGCATACGTTACATCAACAATACAACACAAGAAAACTTTACACTTCATCAGGGTAGGATGACGGTAGAGGCACAAGTGGTTGTGGCCGAGTGAAATGAGATCGAATATGGTTCTCGACTCTCTGGTCGACCAGCGCTCGGAAGTACGCCCAGACGTAGTCTGACCATGACTGAAGATATGGCAGCAGCTGATGCAGATTGGCACACAGGGCAGCATACACAGCGCGCTCCACTAACGGCAAACGTCCCTGCACACAGCGTCACACACAGAGACAAGTAACACTAATACAGACAGCTAAAGATGTGTTCACAAAAACAACATCACACATGAAGAGTGTACAACACACAATGTCCGCAAAATGGCACCAGCTAATAAAAACTGACAAAGGGGAATACTGCTAAATCGTCAGAGCTGTAAAAACTGCATGCATCCACCACATTCATGACCTCGGTGGCTCAACCGACTCAAGCCTGACTGCATTTCAATTTGCTAATAAATCAAACGTGTTACTTATCAATGGTCACACATCTAAAAAAGTAATTACAAATAACTGATGATCAGCCAACCAAATTCGTCATCAAAAAACGCCCAAGTGGCTTAAAGAACAGCGGGAAAACTGCTATTTTTGTACCTGTGTCATAGTGCTAGCACAAGTTATACATACAAAGAAAATATGCATCGCTGAAGTTGGTGTATGATCCAAAGTATGTTATCAACTCATTATGCTGAAGATCACACTGTCAGTAACAGACGCTGAGTGTTACAAACATCTTCTGACAGCTTCCAGCAGGCGCTCTTCCACAGATCACGATTACGATTCCCCTGCACCTTCAGCACAGAGCCGGCTGGTCCAAGGGACTCCAGGTTGGGATCGTGATAAAGTCGCCAGCCTTCCAGCGTAGCAGCACGCCACATCTGACCAACTTTCATGCAGACTCGATGAGCCTACCAATCATCCAAACAGCACTATTCATTACGTTTGTACATATCGGTACCAACTGCACAATATCAGCACATTCTCACTCTATCAAGCAACTGTCAATTCTGCATACCGGGGTGCACTACAAGCTAAGTACTGGTAGTCATAATGACAACTATAAGATGAACCATGCTGTGACCTTGACCTCTGACCTCCAGAATCTAATCAGGTCATCAGTGAATATTCCCTGTGAATATGTCGATATTGCTCAAGCCATTCATGAGATTGTGGAAACAAATCTGGACGGAAAAACCGGACAAACGAGACAGACAGACAGCCCGAAAACATGAAGCAGTCGCCAACGATGTCGAGTGACAAAGGCCTAATAAACTCATTTCTATACTGTTGTAAGGTAGTAACTTTGAAGGCGATGGATTCAAGTCAGCATAATACAAGAACAACAAAAACAGTTGCATAACGGCTGATAAGTCAAACATATCAATCTGCACTGTTCCAGTCAGCACCAAATATGGCGCCATGTCAAAAGGACACAATTGGCTGTAACTGGAGACAATCAAGTGTAACTCACTAACAGACTGTTATGTCAGCCAAACCCTGTCATATCCAACACAAACAACATCAAACCATGTTCCAACCTCATCAATATGGCCAGCACGGATGCACGCAAACATGTACTCCAGTAGCCGCATGTCATCAGCAACATCGAGATCAAGAAGCTGTCGACCTTGCCTCAGAGGAGCATCAGGGTCCTACACACGTGACACCACCGGTGTAACATATATAACTGTCGACCTCACCTCAGCGGAGCATCAGGGTCCTACACACATCATGGTCAACAATGACGTAAATCACCATCGACCTCACCTCAGAGGAGCTTTGGGGTTCTATGCACGTTACACACTGACTGGAGTGATTTGAGTTAAGGTCTACTGGAGGGAAGAGGGATACAAAGAATGAGTGAGTGGATGAAGAAAGGATAACATGCAATGAGTGATATGACTCACATCAAACAGTCATAACACCTTACACCAATCAGCAATGTTCAATCAGCACCAGTACAGCCAACATCATCTGCTTAACACATCACACTAAAAACACTGCTTTCAGCAGACTTTATTAAACCGATCTATTTTCACAGTTACCCAGTTGCAGCTGAGTTTGCAAAACGTCTCCACAAAAGCACCTTTTGGGTCTGCTACGCGAGGAACTTCTACATGCCGAATGTCATACAACTGACATAATGCACAATGTAACTCGCTAAAACTAAAATAGATAGGAGGTAAAGGTAAAGGCTTCCCATACTCGTTACCAAGCGTTGTGCCGGGGCTGATCCTGGTGTACAAGCAGTCAGCCCGCAAGTGACTATAAGTCATCCACCAGGCAGTAGGCTGCCATTACTTCCGCCAAGCCTGCAGTTACCTTCCCAGCTGCAGAGCATCACCGCCCTTTGGCTGGTACTCATTTTACCATCCCATGAAGGGTGAAAGGCTGAGTCGACCTGGGGAAATATAATGCGTACATAAAAAACATCGGCTTGACATGCAACACACACCATGGGCTGCAAGTGACATACAGAGCAAAACATCGATGATATCACAGACCAGTCTGTCGACAATGGTTCTTGCTGTAGCAGCACGTGTACCAGTGGCTCTCTGTTGCTGAAGCATGTGCAGAGTATTCTCCCTAGCAGAACATATACACACAGCGTCTGTGTAAGCATCACATGCTTTATGCTAAACCTGAGTAGCTAGCATAAATGTGAAAATTAACCCAGTACAGGACTCACAGTCGACTCTTCGCAACTGGCGTTTCTGCCAAGTTCAAAATCACGTAGCACAAAAACTAGGGAAAATATCAGAAATCCGGCCAGAAGAAATTTAGATATTGTGTCCTAGTTTAAGAATCAATGGTCAGTTGCCAGCTCCCATTGTAAATGGTGGAGCAGACAGCTTTTGAAAATAGCCAAATTTCCAACTTTGAAGGGCTCGTGACCTCAATCTTGACCTTGGATCGGGTCATACTGCATACCGTCATAAATCACTCATCGACCTCTACCTACAAGCCACATTTCGTTGAAATCGAAGAAACTTTTTGTGGACTGACGGACGTACACACGGATGGACGAACCATGCAAAGTTCAAAGTCACGTGACACAAAAACTAGGACAAATTTCAAAAATCCGGCTCGACCAAATTTAGACATTGTGCCCTAGTTTAGAAATCAGTGGTCAGCTGGCAGCTGCCATTGTAAATGGCGGAGGAGATAGCTTTTCAAAATAACCGGATTTCCAACTATGAAGAGCTTGTGCAGATACGACAAATACGAAGTGTTCGCCATTCTCTGCCACGTCCTGCCATGCTTCGGTCCCTTGTTATTAACAAACTGGACTACTGTAGCTCTGTGTTTGTCGGTGCACCTGACGTCCTACTGCTTCGGCTGCAGTCAGTCCTAAATGCTGCTGTCCAGCTAGTCTTCTCAGCAAGGAAGCTCGACCACACGACCCCATTGCTCTGTGAACTGCACTGGCTCAAGGTTCCAGAGCGAGTCAGGTTCCGGTTGTGTGTGCTGACTTACCGCTGCCTCACTGGCACCGCACCTCACTACCTTGCTGAGAC
>Ga0209780_1002280_pt1 | contig 13505 bp, 9 predicted proteins | sample WorMetexBAHAMAS2_FD_187384 | JGI IMG/M metagenome (GOLD analysis project Ga0209780, IMG submission 187384) | Marine gutless worms symbiont microbial communities from Max Planck institute for Marine Microbiology, Germany - Inanidrilus exumae... | ecosystem: Host-associated > Annelida > Digestive... | reverse complement strand
TCCTTGCGCGGAACCGCGTCTTTTGACGTATTTTGCGTCAAAATCCGTGCGGGCGTCTTGGCTGTAGACGAGATGAAGAACCCAAAAAAACGAAAAAATAGCCGAGTAAACAATTTGACGCGCGAAATCGCGCATGCGCAGAAACGAAACCCCTTATCCGATCTGGATGAAATTTTGCGGGATGGTAGATATCCGCGACGTAATCACATGTGTTAATTTTGATGGCGATCGGTTAAGGGGTTTAGCTGTGGCGGGGGGTCAAATTTTGGCCTTTCCCATTGACTTTGATTGTCGTCCTTACAACACTCTCGCACTACCGTGCGAGTGTGTGATAGGCCTACAACGGCTAAGCTGATTATTACATCGAAATACAGGAATTTCTTTCCGGCTTCACCGATGTCTGAACCCTTTAGTGCCTGCTAGTTTCACGGGTTCTGTTTGTGTTTTTATTCAGATAGGGTACTTCTGTCTGTAGACCTATGCCCGTTTCCATATGGCGAACTAAACGAGTCATTGATATTGTTCTGACGATGATATTTGGTTACTTGTAATGATCAACGTATGTTTACGTACGTTTGCATTTATTGCTTATAATATTCTATTTCTGAAATCTCAATTATTATTAACCTTTTTTTTTCTTTGGACATAACATAAAACTAATCACTAATTACCACTCAACGTAATTTTGCCTATATTCTTTCCGTCGGTAATTGCTGATTTTTTTATCTATCCGTTTGTTTATGTATATTATTGGCTACAAAACTGCGAATAATTGGCGTTGGAGTTCGGAACACTGCTTTCCTGTCACGCAACGTGTTGTGAACTTGTGATGTTTGAAAATATTTTATAAAGCTCGGCGAAAATGATAGGTTGTAACGGTGACAGTGACTTTGATGTGTGCAGTATGCCAGAATGAGAGATACCTGTAGACGTGTACGAGCGGTCACAGCTAGTTGTAAGTCACGCAAGCACGTCACCTGGTACTGCGCAATTATTTATTTATTTACTATCAATTCGTACACATAGTACAAGAAAAACAAAAAAGTTACACAGTTGCTAGGTAATTTACAATACAGCTGATTTCATTTCTCGCAAATGTATAACAACCAGAGTTTTTACCAACAGTATCGAACAATAATGTAGAGTCTCGCAGAAACTGTGCTACAGCAAAACGTTTATCATTTATCAGCAAAGAACATTATCTTCTAACTACATTGTCAACATTAACACAACCGTTAAAAATGCCGACTGACAAAACTTATAGCGGGCTACACAAAAGTGAAAATTACTTCCTGTCACAGACTTATATCGTCCAAACAAAACTCCGTATCTAACAACGAACTTAACCAGATTCGATTTATGAAAGAAACATTTATAGATAAACAATAATGACCGTCGACACATCTCATCAAACATAGGCAAATTAAAATTAAAATTAACGCACTATCTGAATTTTGTACGCAGTTGCGTTTGACAATAAAAGATGAGATGAGATGATGAGCTCAGTGTTCCCAAAAATAGCTACACTATAGGTCTAATTCAGGAATTCGACGCTCAGGATTGAGCGCCAGAGTACCCGAAAGTCGAAAACTAAAAATGGTCAGTTAGCCAGTCTGGCATCGGATAAAAATTACGGTGCCAATTTACTGTTATTCCGTCCCATCGTACGTTTGTAATTAGCGCTTGAAGACGTTACTTGACCACGCCCCATGCATGCTGCGAAATAAACCCGGAACGGCTAGTGTTTTCTTTATATTAGGTCAGAGTCATGCAGATCGATAGTGGTTTGCGTGAAACGTCTTTCGTGCATGCCGCGTGCCCAAACTTTAAGATAATGGTATACGACTTGCACGCTTGAATTTCTCTGTTGCTTATTAGGATGCCGTCTCTCCCAAGGGGACTGCTTCACTGCGTCCGTCTACATGTCTGTCCGTCTGTATCGCCGGCGCGTAGGCCTATATCACTCCAGAACGGACAGTTCAAATTCGATATGAAGGCTGAGTGTGCTGCAGACTGCCCGTAACGAAACATTAGTTCTGACGTCAAAGGTCAAAGGTCAGGAACAGTTCACGAGGTCGCGTATTGCTCAGACACGAGATGTGCCGTACAGGCGTAGGCGTCGTCGTCGTACGTACGATACGAATTATTCGTTATAAGAATCAAACGAAGTTACGATTCTCGTACACATGATTGTTGTCAGTGCTCGAATTACCGGGAAACGGGGGGATTTCCCCCACTTCCGTTGTGGGCCCCATGTAATACAGGGCGTCGAAGTCTCGGCGCTTTCGGCGCCTCGGTATCGTCCCCCACTGATTTTTCTTAGTTCTGCCACTGAGTGTTGTATGTAATCGTATTGTACGAACCTGCTACCACGGCTTATGCAATACAACAAAGTTCTCAGTGGCCTATTTTCACCCACATCCGTCACGTTACGCGATTTTTGACTTTGCATTTAATAATTTTTTTTCTCATATCGTAACTTTTCAGAGGGTACTAGACGCACGGGTTCACTAAATAGGCCCGCCTAGTAAGTAAAATCTGTCAACGTAGTTCGACGTTAAACGGTCTCTTGGTTACCACCAACACAACACGTTCTGCTAGGTTATTGTGAATAAGTACCAGGTTTCTGAGGGTTGTTACCAGTAGTAGTAAAAAGTATCGCAGTAGCGACTAGAAAAAAGCCAGCACTCACAAAAGTGCAAAGACACACGCCGGTTGACTCGTGACCTTGACCTTTGACCTTTTGACCCCAAAATAAGTGGGTTTTCATAACTGCACAAATTATAGTATTATAATCCTACTTACTTAATTTTTAACTACTTCCTGTAGCTTTCGTGTAGCTTGAGTACTCTGAAAAAGCTCAAGCGGGTACTCGAGCCTTAAAAAGTTCGACTGGTACAGCTCTAACTGTCCTTGCAGCTGAAGTGTGCCAGCTGGTCAACTCTACGTGGACGCTGTACACTGTGGCTGACCGAATTCGCTGCGGCGCATACAGCGCAGTCGTCAAACACATCGGTTTACTGCTTCCGGCGCTGTCGCTCAGCAAGCTGTGCTGGCCCATAATGCACATCGCCCAGGCTGACACTATGCCACCATTATGTAACTGCCAGACGTAACACGCTGCGCGGTATTTTTATGCCTTCGCCATACGGCGGTGTCGGCGAAAGCATTGTGTTTTTAGGCTGTCCCGTTGGAAGTTGTAACGTTCGTTCGTTCGTTCGCCAGATATCGTTATCACGATATCTCATGAACGGCTTGTATACAATTTTGATAAAACTGACAGAGAATATTCACTAGCCCCTACTGATGACCTGGTCAGATTCTGGAGGTCAAAGGTCAGGGGTCAGTGTCACAGCAGGCCTAAATATATTGGTGACGAAGGCATCCACGTCGACGCTGGCGCATCGTAGTCCATTTTCTAGTTCAGTATTTCTGTAGGTTAACACATAGACATATCGGTTCATTTGCATCGGACATCGGTAGCATGTCATTGCTTGGCTACAAGGCTGTGTAACATGCTTAGTAGAATTACATCTGGTACAGGGAAGGTGGGCGTGTTTCCTCCTATGACGGTGAACTTTTACCTATGACCTTGACCTTATAACGTGACCTATAGGGTCCATATAAACCATACCATCGTGCCAAGAATCTGTTACATCAGCGGTCATTTAGTTCAAACGTTATTTGTGCGACACACAGACAGGCACACCCACACAAACAGGGCCGATTCCTCTACCTGGACCACTAAAGTGGTCCAGTAAAAATGTCGCCCGTGCATTTTATTTGACGTGGCAGGAGTAGAAATGGGGAGAAATGACGTCGATTTTGTTGCGCTTAAGTCGGCTTAATTTTTCCACTACAGATTATCTCAACAGGCAGTAGATGTCTTGTAGGCCTGTAGGCATACATGTGCAATGTAGTCTTGATTCTCGTTCGCCAGATGGCGCGACACGCGACCATACACGCCATAAAATGACCGTAGAGATGGTGGACGGTGTTCCTGGCATTTCCCTAAGTACAACGAACGTGGTCATTGACGGCCAGGAGCGATAAGGGACGAAGCACGGCCGTCGTGATTAAGATGGTCTTCGACTGGTGTGGCGGTGAGCTGACACAGCGGCTGATCGACGGCCCTTCAGCTTATTATCTCCGATCTGCCCAGTGTACCGTTAACCCTCGTCAATTCCGGCCTAATGTCGGATGGGTCACAACGCCTTGATGAGTCCGTTGCAGCACCACATCTCCGCCCTCTTGCGGTCGTTCCCGCGGGATTACGACTTCTGCGCCTGACAGTGACTTCCGATAATCAGCTGTCGCAGTTTCACAACGAATAAACGTCGCTTCTGTGTAGGCACACAGAAGCGTTTTTTTCAGAGCGGTGAAGTGTACTGCAATTTTTTTCGGCATCGGTTTCGTTGAGTACGTGCAAAGCAAAGCCGCTGGTGTGTCATTCACCAGAATCGTCAGCACGTAAGGTTATAGGTTTAGTTTGTTGTGAGGCCTGTTCTATTTTGAGCTTGTTTTCTGCCCCATTCAGACTGTTATACAGTCCTTTGAAAAGCAAACAAACAAATTGGCAATTCTGCTGTGATAGAATTTGATGGACAGGAACTAAAGTATGTGCAATGGTTAACCGTGTTAGTATATTTTATTCATTAACTACCGGGTACCGTACAACAAGTGTTTTGAACTTGAATTCCGTCTTCATTATCGTCACCATAAAAGGATTATAGTACACTTATGTATTGGTTGCAGTGAGGTCTGGAGTGAAATGCGCGAATTTAACGAACGTAGGCCACTCCAGACAGTGTTTTAAACTACTTATTTCATGACCTACGTACTAGGCCGATTCTCGTGTTGCGTTCGTTGGTGCGGTTGTATTGATCTAATTCAGATCAATGTCATCTGATCGCCTCGGTCAATCAATAACCTTTGTTAGGACGCGTCACAGTCGTGCTGTTTGCGTGACGCATGTCAAGTACACACGCTGTTATAATACTTTGTACGCCGCTCGCTTCGATTACTTCTGATGTGTGGATGCTAACCATACAGCGCTATTTTTCAGCTCAGTTTCTTTTACAATTTGCCTCATTTTACCGTCTTGTCAGTGTGTTTTTCTTATAATATCATACATTTAGGCCCATTAATAATTAACTGCATGAAAACTGCTCTCGTGAGGCATTGTTTTGCCAAGGTACTTGTGGGATAATAATGCACCGCTTTCTCGCTCCGGTACAGGCCTGTGTCGAAAAATGGCCGTGCACTGCGGGTAGGCATCCTGTCTAAGTACAACAAACGTGACGACGCCGCGGCTGTTATCTTCGTTATTTTATTCGTTCATAAAAAGTACACATAGCAGGTCGAAGGCAGTGGACGAAGAGGACCAACAAAGCTGGCTGAAACATTACAGTGGTCCTAAGCAAGACATCAAACCAGCAGTTTAACACAAAGGACCAGGACGCTAGAACTCTTAACATAACAAACCACGAGTACGTGACAGTACAGTGTTTAAAAAGATGAAAAACTAGTTTAGAAACTAAATAAAATCAACACGCATCAAAGAACCATATTTCACATAAACTTGCCATCACATGAACTGAAAGGAACTGAGAGAAATCAACTGGATTAACTGTATTCGTGAAGATGACATGTCTACATTATAAGGAATAAATGACACACTGTGTTGAAATGAGTTGTAAATACAACTCATTTCAACAAAGAAATTTCTGCAGACTGCGTTCTCATATCGCGGCTTGCATAACTTGTAAGCATGGCCATCTTAGCTGTTATCGCAGCTCCGCCCCTTATCGTTTATCACGCTCATCTTCTCCATTATTACTGACCCGCATACACATGGTGTAGGGGGCCAGACTAGTGATGCTCTCTGGCGTCTGTCGTCGTCGTTGTCTGTCGTCGTATGTAACATTCCACGATGCAACGTAACTCACCAGGGGACAGCACGCGACGGCGGGCTAGTAATGTTACGTCCCGTTAGGGTGACACCTTGTTGTTGACTGTTTTGCTGTCAAACTGTTAGCTGCTTGTTGGCCTGCTGATACTGAAAGCGCGTTGTAAAGGTAACAGCTTATAGCGTGCATTTGGATGACACCTGTCCTCGAACGCGCACAGGTGTGGCAGAATATCATGTTGCTAGTCGATCACTCGATCACTCGATCACTCGGTCTTACGTTTACGTTTATCCCAGTGGGTCGCACGTCTCCGAAATGATCTATTGCATGTCGATTGGGCAGTAAAGCATATAGCTAGAGGGGTTCCGTGACCCGGGGAATCTGACCTTCAGGTATCCCAAGTCACAGACCCAAGCGACGCCAAAGACAAATTGGCTAATTGAACAAAACTCACTGCAGTGTGTGAACAGTGTGAATTACTGTCATGCCAATCAGAAGCTGTACACTGTACAATAATTGTGTTGGTAGTTGCGTTAAGCTTTCTCAGGACTCACAAACCTATTCTGCTGGCTGGCACTGACGGCGCGTATAGAGAGCCCCGACCTTACTGCCGTAGGCCGTCAAAACATCGCCATCCCCGCATAGCTTATCCGCGAAGGAAAAGTGCCGCGCCACTAGCCACGCGTTTATTAGTCGGACGCTGTTCCATTTCCGGCGCCGGACTGCCAGTTTTCCTGCAGGCTCCGGGACGATTGAACGTGTATCGTGTGAGTAATAACGGGCACCTGGTTGCCAGCCGTGCGGCGCTGCCAGGGCGTGACGTAATTATAGCGCCGCAGCTGCTGCGCTGCGATGACGTAACGATGACGTATGCCGGTGCGTGCAGGTACGAGCGATGATGAGGTCCAGGTGTTCGGAGGCAATCGCACGGCGTCTGATGACTTCCATGAGCTGTACGTCGAACGATCGTCGCTGCTTCTCGGCTCCAGGTCGGCGGCTGTCGTAATACTCCACTAGTCCACTTCCGTAACGTGCCGCGTTTCTCCTGCGCAGTTCCATTACTCATTCCAGCCAGCCTGTCGCTATTAACTCTCAGTCCGAAACGGATTTACGTTTCGCAGTTTGATTTTAAATAACTGTTTCCGGTAAAACGCATCCGCTTTATTGAGAAACAAGTCGGAGGCTGTCTATGGTCTGTGTCTGAGCTAGAGATGTGCATGGGAATGTTGCAAGCCATTCCTGCACATCTCTAGTCTGAGCACGATGGTGGAAAGCACTCGTGATGTGTAGTAGGGCAATAAAAACAATAACTAAGTGACAGTGGATGTTTGAATAACTAATGAGAATGCGGAAATACATGTATGTTGTACTAGTGTAATCGAAACTGATATTCAATAAATGTGTTGGTCCTCCTTATTGTTGGTCCGAAATGTTCGCTGATTGCGTCGCATGCTGCCGCTGGTGAGTCACTGTGAGAATGCCGACGGGACAGACAGACAGACGGACGGACGTCAGACCGTTACATTACGCTTTCCGCTAGACGCAGCGAGCGTAATAATCGGCTTCCGTTCGTAACTAATATAAACACCTCGAACTGAAACACAAACGAGTTTCTGGTTGAAATTACGCCGTAACTAAGTAAATGCGATTGAAGACGGCGCCAAAATTACAAGAAAATGTCGAAGCCGCGCCGGATGATGTCGCCACTGATGCTGTACGAAAAAAAGCGTTTTAAACGTGTTTTTGATCGTGTTCAGTGACAGGCTGTTGTCGTACAGAACATAAACGATCTCTGTCATGTCAGTGTAGTATATTACGAGTTTTGATTATCTCGCCTCCGGTAGCTGGGCGAAGTATTGCTATCAGCGTGTATATACTTCGCCCAGCTACCGGAGGCGAGATAACCATAAATCGTAATATACAATATGTATACAATGTAATATACGTAATATACAATGTCTGTTTGTGTCTTAGTCTGTCTATCTGTTCGCTCTCATATCTCAAAAACCACATGTCCAAATTTCACTAAATGTTCTGTACATGTTACCTGTGACCGCGGGTCGGTCCTCTTCTGACTACAGTATAATACGTTGTGTACTTCCAGTATTGTGGCAACACGGGGGACGAAGTCTGCCGGCTCCACATTGCGTATTGTTTTCATTGTCTTCGACGAAAATTGTGTAGATTACTGAGAAGTCATTCGAAATAGTGCAGCCTTAAAATTCTGTTTGATTCGGTTGATTTTTATAGCTACTATTTTATCGCGCAACGCGTAATGGACCACATTTGTGGGACACAATGTAGATGAGTGTTATTATGTTGTTGTACTGTTTTACAGGAATGTCGTATACAACGTTAGTCTGGAAACGCTTACCGAGATCAACGTAAGTGAGATAAAATTTTAGAATACACAGACAGTTTCCACAACTGTGTAGAGTGGTAGGTTCTCAGAGGTCACTTGACGTTTCTGTAGTGTGAATTATGTGTATCATTTATGATTTGGTAAATTTTAGAGTTTATAGATAGTTGGTATCGGATTTGGACAGCCTGATTAAAAGGATCAGCGCCCCTTCCGTCAGACATCCAGTGGTGGACTGGATGAAGAAAGTCCACTGGCTGCGGTCACTGCTCTACATTTTCTTCAGTGCTTTGTCACTTTTGGTTGCGTGACGGAAAAGACATTCGGTCCGTAAAAAGCATGCGCCCACTGTCGGACCAAATGAAAGAAGAAAACTGAGGCGGAATTGGATAACGCAGTTTCGATCTGGAAAACGTTTGTTAAAACAGAAACAGTCGTAGTAGCAGTAGTATAGTTTAGAGGGAAATGTTTTAATTCGTATCATATTGTCGTGTCATTTCCTGAAGCTGATCCTTTACTTATTTCGAAATATGACCGAGTGATGCTGTTGTTGCAGAGATTGACGTGGTTTTCCAACGATGACGATATTAACCAGTGTCTTCAGCGGCAGAAGACTCGCGTGAGTATATAATTATAGGCTAGATGGATATACGCAGTACGTATAACGTTGGTCCCTAGAAGACTCTTTTATGTGAAAATGTCCATCTATGTTGTAACGTTTTAAATTCGCGAATTAAAACCTCAATTTCGTGCGAAAATTGTTGAAATGAAAACCCGTTGTTGCAGTTTTATGTATTTGTGAGCTACGTCGTGAAAATTCCGCGTTTAACCGCAAAATAATCTCAATTCTTTCTGTTTTTAAATAGCCGTATTTGACGCTGATCCGGCGACTATGTCTTTCTATGTCTTGTAGTACTGCCCTCAATTAAAAGGGTGCCTTGGTGCCATTACATATCCTTGTCTGTAACTTCGGCAAATGCCCTTCGATTTTCATAATTCTTTCGCAGACAGACCCAGCCATATTGATCATTTAGAGTTTAGACAGTACTGTCAGACCTAAAACATGTCGCTTTTGTACGTTGTCGAGTACTTGTGTTCATCAGTCGCCGTGCTCAACAGCAGTAAGAACTGAAAACACCATGCCGTTCCTAAAGCCCCGTCCACACCAGCAACAATGTCGAAGCAACATTGTCGAATGCTACAAGTTGAACGATTCTTTCGACAAAGTTGAATGTTGCTTCGACATTGTTGCCGTTTTTGGCAACGAAATCGGATGCTGCTTCGACAAAGTCGAACGTTGCTTCGACATTGTTGCTGGTGTGGACGGGGCTTAACTGTGCTTTGCTTCCAACTCCCGTTCATTACTTATTACCGACTATTTTTAGTGGTCCAGATGAAGCAGTCGACCGAGTGTCCGTGTGTCCGGACAATAGCTTCTGAACTGTATGACATTGACCTACATATTTTGCATGCTGGTTCATCTTGACGCTATCTGGGTCAAGTTTGACGGCCAATTTCGTAGGTGATATGTCACGGCGACAAGAGGAAAATGTTGCTAACGTGGTCGGTGCGACCTCGAGTGAGGCTTGTCATTTATAAAGCTATCTATTTTGTCGTTGTTAAATAATCGTGTTTCCAACTGTGCGCATGGTAGGAGGAATGTCAGAACTATATTCGAGTGATAGCTCGACGGCTTGATGGTCGCTACCTTGTATGCGGTACTAACGCTTATCGACCTCGCTGTCGCACCTATCAAACTGACGGGGTAAGTTCGGCTGGAGATACTGCTTGTGCAACCGAATCAAAAATCTAAAATAACAGAGCAATCGAGGGTAGCAGACTTCGCCGCCGTTCCTTGCTGCACGGCCGCCGACTGGTGCCGCCACCTGGCGAGCTGGACCAAACATAACGTCTTCTGATTAATTCTGCACCATTGGCCCCATTGTGGGAAAACATGACCGTCATCCACAAAACCGGAAGTACATAACATATTGCATTGTCCTCAGAAGAAGACCGAACCACGGCCAGAGGTAACATGTAGGCCTACAGAAAATTTCGTGAAGTTTGGACGTATGGTTTTTAGGATGTGCGAGCGGACAGACGGACGGACAGACAGACAGACAGACACGCTGATCGCAGTACTTTGCACCCCTCCCGGAGGTGAAGTCAATAAATGCAAATTAATTAAATTATTAAATGTACAAATGTTGTATGTAGTTGTCTTGGCTGTGAGTTGTAGTGTTGTTAAATTGCCGGTAATTTATTTTGATGATAAGTTACCGGTAACGTACCGGTACGTTACCGGTACGTTAACGTACCGGTAACGTACCGGTACGTTACCGGTAACTTACTGGCCTTCGCCGGCCCGTATGGGTCATCGGGCCCAGGTATTAAAGGGGTGGGACAGTCATTAGGACTAAATTATCTTTGTGGCAGGGCAGTCTCATTATTACACAGTGAACATTTATAAATATGAAGTTTGCGACTTTGACGTTCAAATTGGCATTGCTGTATTTTAATTAGTTAAGCGAAATAATAGAAATATACTCTGAAATGACAAGAAAATAAATAATGTGATAAATTAAAATTACCGGTAAGTTACCCGACGTTCTCAACGCTTGCGAGTTGCTGCTAGACTGTGTATGAACGCGTTGCCCAAGGGCGTTACGTGTAGTCACATCACAACGGCGACGTTTTGATCGCCAGTCTGCATTGATGAAGCGATGTTTTGAGAGAACAAGGTTCAGTAAGGTCGATACTCGGAATAGTCCGGCGTCAGTATTGATTAGCGGCATGGCGTCGCCCAGTAGACTTATGGTTCGAGTTGACGGCTTGAAGCACACCCGTAGATCGGATGTTGCAGGACAATTGTCAGAATAAATATGGAAAAGTGTTAAAGGCATTTACGCTATCAAACACTGTCCCGTTCAGTTAGTTTCTCGGTTCATAGCGTAGTTACACACGCTCGTAAATGTAACGTCTCGTAGTAATGTAACGATTTCTGCCAATTACAGGAACCTTTCATGCTGTGCGGAGGTGAAAGTTCTCGTAGTAACTTCTAGTTCTAACAAAACTACTTAGAAAAGTGAAAATTATTCACACTTTGTTGAACACTCGTGCGATGTTTATTTTTCCCTGTTCACTTCATTATCGACAGTTTCATTTATTTAAAACAACTACGATTCGTAATTAGATATGCGCTCATTCGTAAAACTGTACGCCGGTAATGTGTGGTGCAGCACTGAGTTGTATTGGTCGTCAGTTGGTTGGTGACGTTGGAAATGTGTGTATTTTGCAGGCGGGTGACTACAGTGTAGTAGAAATAGAAAGCGGTGTCGCCAGGTGTCCCTACGATCCCTCGCACAACAGTACCGCCCTCTACGTTGGTCAGTTGTCAGTCAATGTGTTTTAGCAGATGCTTAACCAATTTTTGCCCAGAGTTCCAAAATGGGACAGTGACTAAGGGATTCGATGCCAGGCTGGCTAGCCGACCATTTTCTGTTTTTGACTTGGGCACTCGTTAAGTGTCAAAAACGAAAAAAATGGTCGGTTATAGCTAGCCTGGCGTGGAATCCCTGAATCATAGTGTAGCTGTTGTGGCAACACTGAGCTAAAGTGGGTTATTTTTTATTTGCGCAGAACATACTGTTCGATTTAATGTTACAGGTTGTCCCCACAAAGTCAAGATATTTGCTTTCTAGCAACAACAAAATGCGTGACTAAACATTGAATAACGGCTCTTTATTTTAATTTGATGTGACATCTACGTGGTTTCAACGTTAAAGTCAAATGTATCTTCCTACATTTAGTTTTGTACAAATCAATGATTTGTGACCTTTGACCTGTTGACCGCTAAATAAATGGATTTCCAGGACTCATCGTGAAACATTTGTATGTCAAGTTTGGTGATGTCATGCATCATTTATGAGATATTGTGCCGAAAAAACAGACACACAGACAAACGCCGGTAAAATCCCCACACCCTGACTACCACGGGCATGGCTAATAATGGATTCAAATACAGTACGTAGGATCCATATTTTCTGGCGGGGATGGGATGCTCAAGGGTCGAAGTTAACAAACATGCAGCCACCGTAGATGTCTGGGCATGCTGTCCTGGAAAATTAAAAAATAGTTTAAATTGGAGCATTAGGGAGACAAGATACATTAGAGTGATACCCAACAGGGGCTGATGAGGGATCTATCGCTCCCATTCACCAGGATATGTCCTTGGACTCATCTGTCAACAACTTCCGGAGTTCCTGACTACCAATGCAAAAACGTAATTGGGAATCAGAACGACGTCTGTCATAACGTCCGTCGAAAACATTCTTACAGAATCTTCACGTTGACAAGAATATGTCGGTCCTCGTTATTGTCGGGCCGAAATGTATGCTGGCCGCGTCGCGTGATGCCCCCTGGTGAGTCACGGTGAGTATACTGACGGGACAGACAGACGGACGGACGTCAGAACATTACATTACGCCTTCCGCTAGACGCGGCCAGCATAATAATTAACGATATCAGTCGTTATCGTCGTCATCGTCGTCATCATCGTAGTCGTCGCGACAACACGATTAACGTGTGTTGCAAGTGAAAAGCAACACTTCAACACCACCAGACAGTGAATACACATTACTACAAGGGCGCGCGTCGGACCCAGCTGCGACAGAGTTCTGCGACTTGATCTCTGGCTACGGGTTGACACAACTAGTCGCCGGTCCAACGCACGATGCTGGTGGGACACTCGACGTCGTGTGTACGCGGAGCGACCTACCAACGCCGACCGTCGACATCGTTGATCTGGGTCTGTCTGACCATCGGCTGCTTCTCTGGACAACGTCGCTACAGCGTCCGCCGCCTGTCTACAGCAAGTCAACCCGCCGAGCCTGGCGATTGTTCAACCTCGATGACTTTCGAGCTGACCTTCGGTCATCCGCTCTTTGCGATGAGCAGCGCTGGCGTGGGCTGGATGGCGATTTACTGGTGCAGCTGTACGACGACACCATTGCACAGCTTCTCGACCGTCAGGTACCGGCCGAGACCAAAACCTGTCGTCGTCGTCCGTCGAATGCTTGGTTTGACGACGATTGTCGGTGTGCCAAGCGTCAACTGCGTTCAACCGAACGAGCTGCCCGGTGTGCTGGACCCATCTCAGACCTCAATTCACCGGCAGTGCAGGCCTGGCGACTCCAACGCCGGCAATACTTCACTTTACTGCATCAGAAGAGAACTGA
>Ga0209780_1002279_pt1 | contig 13509 bp, 24 predicted proteins | sample WorMetexBAHAMAS2_FD_187384 | JGI IMG/M metagenome (GOLD analysis project Ga0209780, IMG submission 187384) | Marine gutless worms symbiont microbial communities from Max Planck institute for Marine Microbiology, Germany - Inanidrilus exumae... | ecosystem: Host-associated > Annelida > Digestive... | reverse complement strand
CTACGCAATAATTTCCACCTCCAAACAAAAAAGTTCTCTCGACAAACAAAAAGAACTACTCAAAAACAAATACCCAAACGGAAAACTACCCACTGACACTGCCAGCGGATTTAACCAAAATAGACCAAGATATAAAACCCTTCTGGAACTCGCTATCGACGGCAATCCACTACACCTTGTGGCAACCACAACAGATCGAATTACAAGAACCGGATTCCCACTCATCAAATGGATCATCGAACTATCAGGTGGGCGAATCGAACTTTTGGAAGAGCCAGATTATTCCGAGCAATTCGACACCAAAACGCTTATCGCTTTCCTTGCCAGCTTCATCAACTCCTACTATGGAAAAACAAGCGCAAAACGTAATCACAAGCAAAAAGATAAGGATTTACCCGAAGGATGAAGTCTTATGGTTTGATGCTTTGAATCTTTTTCGTCGGGCCTATAATTTAACCATTTCCTTTATGAAAAGGGGGCGTAAGCCGCATAGTGAATTTAGAACTCAAATTTGTGATTGGTGCAAATTAGAATGTGAAGAACATGACATAGCCTATAACAGCAACCTTATTCAGTCAGCCTACCGTAAAGCGTGTGATACACGCACTGCTGTGATTAAAAAACGGGTGAAAGGTGAAAAAGCTGAAATGTCTTTTATGTCAATAAATTCATCAAAGCAATATTTTCTGGCACCAAAATTATCACCATTAAAGCAAATATTCCCCAGAATATTGAAAGCTTGTAAATGGACAGAAGATGTGCCCGAAGAAGCGATAGGGAAAACGGTTGTCGTGACTTACACAAATGGCCAATGGTTTGCCAGCGTTAGACTCAATGCCATTAAGTTAAGAATTAATTCATTTAGTTTCAATAGGATATTGGCTTTATATGCCTATATTTTTTGGTGCCGCAAAAAAACATAAGCCAACAGAATGGTTAAATGCTGGGCTACCTTATTTCGCTACGCCCAATCAGCTAGGTCCAGCTCGTATATAAACTGTTGTTTATAAAACATTTATTCATTAACTTAATGGCATTGAGCGTTAGACTAGATCAATCCGTAAAGCCAACAAAAACTCAAGCCTTATCAATTATTGCTCTTGATCCTGGTGTTAGAACTTTTCAAACCGCTTTTAGCGGTAACGATGCCATTAGCTATGGTGATGGCTTTGCTAATGAGCGATTAGTACCATTGATGTTGGAACTTGATCGTCTTCTATCAGCACGCGACAAGTTGAAGCAAGAAGATGAATCTCAGCAATGGGTTCAAGAGTGGTTGATTCACATTAACCGAAGAATCCATCAAGTTAGAGCGATACAACAAAACTTGGTAGAAGATTTACATAGACGGGTAGCTTATGATTTAATTTAAAATTATGATGTTATCCTGCTTCCGACATTTGAAACCAGGCGTATGACACAGCGATGAAACTCGTAAACGTTTTATAAGACGCAAAACTGTCAGAGGAATGCTTGGATTAGCTCACTATAAGTTTAAACAAACTTTGAGGTGGATGGCCAAGAAATATGGCAAAACGGTAATTGATGCTAACGAATCATATACTTCAAAAACTCTGTGGGATGGTTCTATTCTCAATAACTTGGGTGGGAAAACTTCAATTCGTTTCCAAGGGAAAATAGTAAACCGAGATATACATGGTGCGAGAAATATTTTGATTCGGTTTTTGACAAAGGTGATAGATGGTTTATCACCCCAGGGAGCTTACCCCTTAGACATAACCAGGCCTGATTTTTGTGGTTTTGGCGTTTTTAAGTAAGAGATGATAGGTTGTTAAAGAAATTATCTATGATTAAAGAAATTGAGTCGGTCAATCCGGTAGACATTGTTGGATAAATTAATGATCACTGATACAGAAATAAAGCTGCAAGGAATGGAGGCTTTAATCACTGCATTGGGAGAAGTTCAAGCATAAAAATTTATTACTCTAATTATGCGAGAACCTTTTGATTACACACAATGGCAAAGAAAATTGTGGAATGATAAGAGCGTGGAAGAAATTAGTCATATGGCCATGAAACCTAGAAGGAAAAGAAATAACTAACGAGGTAAATCCAGCCAACCTCCTCTCGTCGGCATTTTATCGTTCCCACGCTCGGTGCGTCAGTGCCATTAAGTTAATAATAGCTGATTGATTTTATTAACTGAGGTTACGCACTCAGCTTCTGCAGCTCAGTAGCAAATCTCGGCCCCGCAAATACCACATTCTAATACGTGACCCATCTTAGGTAAATCCCAAAACCGAGATTGTAGGGCTAAAGCCCTACTTCCTATCTACGTCACATCAGTTGTCATCTTTTAGAAGAGCTGTGCGCAACATCAGTTATTAAGTACTGGACGGGGTTTGCAACCCCATCCCGCACCGACAAAGCTAAAGTATTTATTGCCGGATCACGTTTACAGGAATCAGAAATACGGTTTTCTAATAGAACATAAGATGCGGCAGTCTATTTATGTGGCTATGCAATTGAATTAGCATTGAAAGCGAGAAGATGTCAAACTCTAAAATGGTCTCAATTTCCAGGGGCATCAATTAAAAACCCCCAAATCTTTAAAACACATCATCTGGAAACGCTACTGGGCTTATCTGGAATAGAAAACAAGGCTAAATTAGTTTATCATGCTGAATGGACAATGGTTACTCAGACTATCAAATGGGATCCACAAATACGTTATTTCTTTTGGCTGTTACAACGCGGGGATTCAAAGCCTTATAACATCAGTGAAATGTATTCAGGAGAACAGGTCATTAATTTATTTCTTTGAAGATTGCGCGTTCAATCCTTCTTATTGATGAATTAGAATGACATTGACACGCGCCGCTGCAACAGGGGCTCTCTGCCGCTATGCACCAGTTAGCCCCAGATTGTCAATTTATTTTAACGACACATTCTGCCTATTTAGAAGATGCATTCCTTAACAATGAATTCGTGTTTATGGAACGTTTATAATGCCGGCCGCAGCTAGAAAATCAATCCGTTTATTCCGTAAATCCGTTGTACTAATCACAAATGAGATAACATACTACATGAGCCAAACACTAAACATACTCATACTAGGCAAAGATCCAACACTTTTTGCCTCAACACCAGGCACTACCCAAGACACACGCAAACGGCATATTGCTTATGCAGCGTCGTAAATACCCCGGTAGCGAAATCCGTATTATTACCTATACCTCCGTCTCTCAGCCTATTCAAACTGAGCAAGTAAGCGATGGATTACGCATTTATGGTACTGGCTCAATCCACCGTGCCACTTATTTGTTTGGACTATTAAAACGACTGCCAAAGGTACTCGCAAAGGGTTGGCGTCCTGACGTAGTCACCGTACAAACGCCGTGGGAGGAAGGAAGTCTGGGCTATATCATTGCCCGCCTATTGAAAGCCAAATATTTGCCCCAATTACATTTTGATCTATTCTCTAACGACTGGAAAAAAGAACACTGGCTCAATGGGTGGCGAAAACAGGTGGCTTGCCTTGCTGGTTATTAAAACACGCTGACAGTATCCGCGTAGTTTCTAACTTGCAGCGTGAAAAATTAACTAAACAATTAGATATTGCCGCTGAAAAAATTCACATAGCCCCAGTCACTGTCAATTTCCAACCCGTTTCAGGGTTAAAATCAGATTTCAAGAAAAAAATATCACCCCCCCTAGAGACAAAAAAAGTTGTGTTATTTGTAGGACGTTTTTATGCCCCAAAAAATCTAAAGCTTTGGGTAGAAGTTGCTGAACAAATTAGCCGCAAAGTACCCAATGTTGCCTTTATAATGGCTGGTGATGGTCCTTTGTTTGATGAAATTCAATTAGTTGTTAAGCAAAAAAAACTTACCTATCAATTTGATTTTTTAGGCAATGTTGGATATGAGAAATTACCAGAGGTGTATGCTGCTGCTGATGTTTTTCTATTATCATCACATTATGAAGGGTTTGGCAGAGTCATTTTAGAAGCCTATATGGCAGGTGTTCCAGTGGTTAGCACTGCTTGCACGGGACCTGAAGATATAATTGAGTCTGGCACCACCGGTTTTTTAGTACCACCCGGAAATTGTCCGGCATTAACTGATGCCATGCTAAAACTATTGCAGGATGATGAATCGCGTGAGCGTTTTGGTAAAATGGGTCAAGAAAAAGTGATGAAAGAATTTAATCATAAAAATTTAACGGCAAAAATAATAGCGGCATGGGAATAAGCAATGTCAAGTTTAAAACAAATAACCGTACAAGGTTATAAATCCATTCAATCTTTGGAAAACTTTATCCTAAAGCCCTTGAATATTTTAATTGGTGCCAATGGTGCAGGAAAAAGTCATTTTATTTCCTTATTTAAATTACTTGCCAATATTGAAGCTCAGAATTTACAGGTTTACACCCAAAAAATAAGTGGGGGACCAGATTCATTGCTGTTTTATGGCAGACAAATAACCAATAAAATTTTGATGAAATTTGATTTTGGACGCTACGGATATGGCTTGAATCTGATTCCAACGGCTGATAATAGACTCATTTTTGAATCAGAATCGCTATATCATTTGGATTATAGTTCAATTATTGCCAAAGGTAATGAAGAGTCTCAGTTAAAAAATACCAAGTTAATTGCCACGAATGAAATTCGTTCGATAATCTCTAATTGGAAAATCTATCATTTTCATGGTACTGGTGATAACGCGAAAGTAAAACAACTACAATCTGTTGCCAATAATCTTAAATTACAAGGAGATGCTTCCAATCTAGCACCGTACCTGAAAAGGCTTAAAACCGAGTATCCAGATCATTATCATCAAATTGTCAAAACTGTTCAAATGGTCGCTCCCTTTTTTAAAGATTTTGTGTTTAGAGTTTTCAATTAGTAATTTACTATGTGATCTTATGTGATATAATGGCTTGAAAAACACATATCGATTAAACGAATTTGCCAAACTGATTAATCGCTCAGTCAAGACACTACAAAAATGGGACCGTCTCGGAAAACTAAAAGCACACCGGACAGCGACCAATCGGCGATACTACACCCGCGACCAATACTTAAAATACATGAGAATTCCACCGAATTATCCTCAAAAAGTGACAGCGTATTACCGTGTTTCAAGCAACAACCAAAAAGACGACCTGGAATCTCAAAAACAAGCACTCGAAATTTTTTGTACCGCTCGTGGTTTAGCGGTAGACGAATGGCTTTACGACACAGGAAGCGCCCTAAATTATAAACGCAAAAACTTCAAAAAAATAATGGATTTAGTTGAACAAGGTGAAATATCGACCCTAATTATTGCCCACAAAGACAGACTAGCTAGACTTGGATTTGAATGGCTTCAACACTTTTGCGAAAAACACGGCACCGCAATAATCATAATGAACCAAGAAAGACTATCTCCTGAACAAGAAATGACACAAGACCTAATTTCTATTATTCACACATTTTCATGCAGACTATACGGACTACGCAAATACAAGAAAATTATAAGGCAAGCTGTTGATGATAGCACTAAGCCACAAGATACAGATAAAAAATCCAAGCTATAAGCAAGAACAATATTTCCGCCAAGCTTGCGGAACCGCTCGCTTTGCCTATAACTGGGGGTTGGAGGAATGGAAAAAACGCAGCTGGCCAAAAGCCAACGGCATTTGAGATAAAAAAAGCCTTCAATGCGATAAAACCCATTGAGTTTCCTTGGGTATTCAATGTCACTAAATGCGCTCCGGAGCAAGCGTTTGCTAATCTTGGAGGCGCATTTAAACGCTTATCCAATGGAATAAGTAAATACCCAAACCAAAATTTAAGAAAAAAGGCGCACATGATTCCTTTTACCTATCAAATGACCAATTCAAAATAGCCGAGAATAGAATTAAAATACCGAAGTTGGGCTGGGTAAAATTAACTGAAAATTTACGTTTTTCTGGAAACAGATTGTCCGCAACAGTCTATCGTGCTGCCGACGAAGTTAGTTTTCAAGTCCAAATGTAAACTTCACCGTTTCATAGTGAAAACCAAGCTGATGCCGCCGGTGCTGATTTGGGAATTAAAAACTTGGCAACTCTTTCTAACGGCGAAACGATAGAAGGTAGGAAACCGTTAAAAAAGTTAATTCGTCGTTTAGCACGCTTACAACGGAAACAATCAAACTACACTAAAGGTTCAAAGCGTAATGAAAGACAGAAGTTAAAGGTCTCAAAACTTCATTATCGTATCGGCCGCATTCGTCAAGATGGCTTGCATAAGTTGACGCATCATCTTTGCAAAGAGTTTAACGTGATTTGTATTGAAGACTTGAATGTAAAAGGAATGATGAGGAACCATAAGCTGGCTAAGGCGATAAGCGATATGGGTTTTTACGAGTTCAAGCGACAATTGGAATATAAGGCGAATCTTTATAGCAATTGGATTTCTAAAGTCGATCAATGGTTTCCTTCTTCGAAAACTTGTTCCAAATGCGGCCAGAAAAAAGAACAATTGAAACTTTATGAACGTGTTTCTAATTGTGAAGCTTGCGGTCATCAAATAGATCGCGACTTGAATGCAGCAATAAATATTGAACGAGAAGGTATACGCCTTCTCGCTTAACTGAGTTTTAACTACCGGGGGCTAACCGGGAAGTAACGCGCGGGGACGGCAATGTTGCTGGAAGTATTTCTGGTAGCAACCAGCTTGGTTGAATCGTTCGTCGGCAAAAGTTTTTGCTCCGCAAAAACTTTTGCCGACGAAATTGAACCGTGGGCGTTCACATTAGCTCACATATCAAGTAGCAGAACAAGTAGAAAATATAGAACTAGAATGGGCGGAAATTAAAAATCCGGATCAACCATTTAAAGCTTATATGCTTTCTTACGGAACGCTGAGGTTTATTTGTTTAGCAACATTATTATTACAACCATACCACCTCATGCCAGAGATCATCTTAATAGATGAACCAGAACTTGGACTTCATCCTTATGCGATTAATATCTTATCATCACTCATTCAAAGAGCCAGTGAAAAAAAACAATTAATCATTTCCTCACAATCCGTCGAACTGATTGATAATTTCAACTCAGAAGATTTAGTTATCATTAACCATGAAAATAATAGGACAGTATTTAACCGGTTAGATAATGATAAATTAAAGGCTTGGTTAGAAGAATATTCTTTGAGTGAACTATGGAAATATAACTTTTTAGGTGGGAGACCATCAAGATGATTAGAGTTTATGTGATCTGTGAAGGGCAAACTGAAGAAACTTTTGTTAGAGATGTATTAAGTCCAATCTTTGCTAGAAATAATATCTTTATAACAGCACAAATGATTCCAAGTTCAAAAACACAAAAAGGTGGCGCATTATCTTATCCAAGAATCAAAAGGTACATTGAAAGACTTTTAAAACAAGAAACGAGCACTTATGTGACTACTTTTTTTGACCTTTATGGACTTGATAGCAAATTTCCTAAAAGAGAAAGCAGTGAAAGAGTAGATAACCTTTATGAAAAATTAGTTAGAATTATTGGAAACCGCTTTTTGGGAAGATATAGTATCTAATAATAATTTTCACCATATATTTTTGCCCTATATTCAACCTTATGAATTTGAAGGTTTACTATTTTATGATGTAGCAAAACTTATTGAAGTAGATAGTTAGTGATTGGGATAGTCGTTTAGTTGAAAAACTTCAAAATATAAGAAATGAATTTGAAACACCTGAACATATCAATAATTCTCAAAAGACATCTCCATCACATAGACTGCAATCATTATTAAAATACCACAAAAAACTACATGGACCATTGGCAATAGAAAATATTGGTATTGATAAAGTGCTGGGTGAATGTAAACATTTTAAGCAATGGTACAATAAGTTGTTAGAACTAAAATAGATTATGATTCCACGCTTAAAAGCTCATTTTTATTTAAAAATATATGTTGACTACAACAAATAAAAACCTTATCTTATTTAATCTAAAAACAGATGCTGATGATGACATTTTAGGTTTTACGACTGACTGGATTAACGCGCTGGCTCCCCATTTTAACCGCGTTTTTGCCATTACCATGTGTGCTGGCAAAATTGATGTCGCAGAAAATGTACAAGTTTTCAGCGTTGGTAAAGAAAAAGGCTATTCTGAGCCAAGACGTGCCTCTGAATTCTATCGTATTTTATGGAAAATTTTACGGACACAAAAAATTAATGATATTCAACTATTTGTTAAGCAAAAAAAACTCACTGAACAATTTTATTTTATCGGCAATGTCGGGTATGAAAAGTTGCCTGAAGTGTATGCCGCTGCTGATGTTTTTCTATTGTCATCACATTATGAAGGGTTTGGCAGAGTCATTTTAGAAGCCTATATGGCGGGTGTTCCAGTGGTTAGCACCGCTTGCACTGGACCCGAAGATATCATCGACTCTGGCTCTACCGGTTTTTTAGTACCGCCTGGAGATTGTCCGGCATTAACTGATGCAGTGCTTAAACTATTACAAGATGATGAATTGCGTGAACCTTTTGGTAAAAGGGGTCAAGAAAAAGTGATGAAACAATTTTCAAAATAAAATTTTACGAAAAAAATAATTGCGGCATGGGAAATGGCTTAAATATTAAAGGATTTTATATGCAGCTTGAAAAGTTATATGAAACTGATTTTTATAATTGGATTTTTCGCAATATTGAGTTACTTAAACAAAGACGTTTTTCTCAAATTGATATTGATATTCTTATAGATGAACTAGAAAGTATGGCTAAACGGGATAGGCGGGAATTAGTCAATCATTTTATTATTTTACTGGCACATTTGTTAAAATGGCAATTTCAACTTAAACAATTGACAGAACAATGGCAAACCAGACAGGGGGGGAGTTGGCGCGGTTCTATTCTGGAACAACGTTTACAAATTGTTAAACAACTAAAAGACAGTCCCAGTTTAAAAAACTACCTTGATGAAGCAATTGAAAATGCCTATCCTGATGCCGTAAAAATTGCGACACGGGAAACCCAATTGTCTCAAGGCACCTTTCCAAAAAGATGTCCTTATACCATTGAACAGCTTTTGGATGAGGATTTTTATCCAGTTAGTGAATAAGTAATATGTTGACTACCACAAAAAATAAAAACCTGCTCTTATTTAATCTAAAAACAGATGCTGATGATGACATTTTGGGTTTTACGACTGACTGGATTAATGCGCTGGCTCCCCATTTGTTTGGAGGGTGTTTGTAATGAGGCAACCTGATTTTATAGGACTAGGAGCCCAGAAGGCAGGTACATCATGGATTTATGCCTGTCTTTTTGAGCATCCTCAAATATGTATTCCTAAAAAGGAAATACACTTTTTCAGTCGTGAAAGAAATTGGCCAAAAGGTTATGGATGGTACACAGATATATTTTTGAATTGTCCGGAAAGTCACAAAGCCGGAAAGTCATGCAAGAATTTTCAAAGGAAAATTTTACGGAAAAAATAATTGCTACGTGGGAAAACGCATGAATATCCATTGAATTTATGATACCATGTGAAAGCATAACTTAAGTTGTTTGGAAAAATTATAAATTGTTATAGGATTTACGCACTTAAATTTGTAACTAATGCTAAAACGTCAACTATAAATTTATTCACAAACACCATCAAGTATTGATGCAATGGGGTTTAAAGAAATGATACGGGAAGGTGAAGCTACATTCGTTAACTTGATCTTTTGCGTTAAAAATCGCAAAATAAGACAAAATAATTTAGAGATAAAATAACTGAAAGGGTAGTTGGTTTGCCAATGCGTGTACAAGAAAATACAATATTCAATACAATATCTCATAAATTGCAGATTCCAGTCGATGAACTGCTCCGGTTAAGCTTACATCGTTTCTTGGAACATCAATTACGTATTATCAATACACAGATATTTGAAATTTGTGGGCGATATGGAATTTCTAATGTAGAAGAGATGGATTTCCGTTATCAGGAAGGTAGTTTAGATGAGGAAGGCTCTTGGCGTGATTTACAGCGTTTAGATCATTTGGAATATAAACGTGATGAACTATTAAAGCTTTTTGAGTCTTTGTCATGAATAATATAGAACATTTACGAAATATTGTTGAAGTATAATTTGTTGACATTATAACAGAATCCGTGGTTTTATATAAAAAATGAATTTCGTATAATTATTATAGATGGGAGCTTTATTGATGTTTGGTATTCATTAAAGCTAAAAAATCGTTATAGCTATCACTGGGAACGTCGGGCGATTAATGGTAAAATTTACCGACATGATAATGCACCACATAGTCGCTGGCAAACCGTGTCCACTTTTCCGAAACACTTTCACGATGGTAGTGAAAAGCATGTGGTTGACAGCTACATCAGTGACATTCCCGAAGACGCGCTACGTGAGTTTCTATTTTTTGCACGAAAGCTTCTCGAACAGAAATAAATGAGACTGAAGGCTAAGCAAACAAAACTAGCTGAACGCATCATAAAAAACGAAGTGCATCCCTATATTATGCCGCCTAAAACTTCATTGCGGACAGTACCAGTTAACTGAAATCGGATGACATCATGTCGACTACAACCAAAAATAAAAACCTTATCTTATTTAATCTAAAAACAGATGCTGATGATGACATTTTAGGTTTTACGACTGACTGGATTAATGCGCTGGCTCCCCATTTTAATCGCGTTTTTGTCATTACCATGTGTGCTGGCAGAATTGAGGTTACAGAAAATGTACAGGTTTTCAGCGTTGGTAAAGAAAAAGGCTACTCTGAGCCAAAGCGTGCCCTTGAATTCTACCGTATTTTATGGAAAATTCTACGGACACAAAAAATTGATGTATGTTTTGCCCACATGATGCCACTGTTTGCCGTGATGGCAGGACCTTTTCTCAGACTCAAGCGAATTCCCATGCTGTTGTGGTATGCTCACAAATCCGTTACACCAACACTCAGATTAGCAACATTTTTTGCGAATCGGGTAGTTGCATCTTCAAAAGAAGGTTTTCGTCTACCTACCAAAAAATTACATATCATTGGGCAAGGAATTGATACCAATAAATTTGTACCGACTGAAAAACGCCATTCATCACACGAGCCTTTTACTATTTTAACCATTGGCCGTTTATCTCCCATTAAACGTATTGAATTACTTATTGAAGCCGTTGCACTATTTCAGAAAAGAAAACCAGAGGTATCCATACGGATATGTATTGTGGGTGGACCCTTAACACAACAAGATATTACTTACACCAATGAGTTAAAACAATTGACAAATCAGTCATATTTAGAAACAATTGTGGAGTTTGTAGCATCCCATTTAGAGAAGTTGCTCATTACTATCAACAAGCCGATTGTTTTGTCAATTTAGCAGAAACTGGCAGTCTTGACAAAACCGTGTTAGAGGCAATGAGTTGTGGTATAGTAGTAGTGAGTGGTAAACCGTACATTTGAAAATGTATTGGGCGCAGAGCTTGCAAAAACTTATGTGATTGACTGGGATGCTGAACAATTATGTGAACGTTTTATTTTATTGGCATCTATGCCCTCACCTGAAAGAAAGCAACTTGGAGAAAAGCTTAGAAAAATTGTTCTACATGATCATAGTCTAAATGGACTTTGTGGAAAATTATTAAGTCAGTTTCAGGAGCTAAAAACTGCTATTTGATTTCTATCTAAAACTATATATAACTCATCGTATGATGAGAATATACCAGGTAATTATTGATGAAAGTAACCATAATTCTAAAAAGTAAAAACCTTAATCGTGGCAAATACAAACAATTGGAAGAACAAGCCAAGCGATTGGGTAAGATTCGTTCTGAAGTTTGGCATTCCTTCGGCTCAATTAATGGCGTTTCCATTAAAAGTGACATAAATATACGTGACCAATGGCTCAAAGAAAAACGTAGGTTCGACGTCTCAGCCAACGCCTGGAAAGAAACCTTACGGGATGCCTTTGGCGACATTAAAGCTACTCGTGAATCAGCTAAAGAAAAAGTGAGAAGTTCAATTTACAAACAAATTACCGACGACAACAAACGCCACGAATACTACAAAAAACTGAAATATGATGACTGGATTTATGACAACTACCTAAGACGCCTGATGCGTAAACACTGGAAACACGGACGCAATCATACGCACAATCAAATTATTGTTCGCTCTGATAATTATACTACTTTTCAGCTAGGTGGACAGGCTTGGATAAAAATACCAAGTTTGCAAAAAGGCAAACGAATTACAATTCCATTAAATACAACTGTTAAGCCAACTGGAACTATAAGAATCATTCTAAAATATGGCTTCGCCTGCAAAAGTTTTCGCAAAGATCAAACTTTCGCCGGCGAAGTTTAAGTTCATTATACAATCGACTTAAAAGAAACAAAAACTTGTGGTAAAGCCACGCTTGGTATAGATAAGGGATATACTGAAGTTTTTGTAGACTCCGAAGGCGAACATTATGGCGAAGGACTAGGAAAAATACTTACCCAACACTCAGATAGCTTAAAGAAAAAATACCAAGCAAGAAATAAACTTAGAGCAATTGCTCAGAAGAAACCACAGAAAAAAACAAATATTATTGAAAATAATTTGGGTAGAAAGAAGCTAAATCGTAAAAATAATAAAGTTCAAGCTCAAATTAAAGACATAATCTATCAGGCAACACATAAATTAGTTGATAAAGCGGAATTTCTTGCGGCTGAAGATTTAACTTCGCCCATCGCCTCAAAGAAATTTGGCGGCAGAGCCGCCACTTCGTTTGGAAAAAATGTTACTAGAAGACTATCCGCCTGGACAAAGGGTGTGATAGCAAATGCTTTATACACGGTTTATCGCAGAAGAGGTTCTTCTGTCATTCTTGTCAATAAAAGTGTACTTCGCAAGTGGATAGCCGTTATGGAGTCCTTTTAGGAAAACGTAGCGGATATTCATTTCACTGTTTCGACGGGGTGGTGTTACAAGCTGATGAAAATGCTGCGTTAAACGTTTTAGCAAGACTTCATGATCAGGAGATAGATCGTTGGACACCTTATCAAAAGGTCAAATCCATATTGCTGGAACGGACTAAGCGACAACGGCTGGGACTGCTCAGCCAGGACTCTAGTTGCAATTCTTCGGATACGAAGTAACGAAGTAATTATCAACAGAGAGCGAATTACCTATTTCTCTATGAGTAGTTTTGAGGAGTTTTTCAGGAGCAGATGGGAATGTGAAAATTAAAACAATATAAATGATTTTAAGCTATAATAATTAATTAATTATTGTTTAAATAGAGGAAAATACAATGACGATTCTTCAACGCCAATTTATCAACGACACAAAAGGCACTCCAATCGGTGTGATTTTACCGTTAGAAGAATATAGATGGATTGAACCCATTCTTAAACAGCACACTCAAGTGCCAGACCGTCATGCTGACAAACTAAAACAAATGGAACAAGTCGTTGATGATACTCGCTTTATGACGGATTTGCATGAAGTTACGTCGGATTTTGCGGGGGTAGATGCCGAATGGTGGGAGGCAAAAAGATGACCTATCAAT
>Ga0209780_1002278_pt1 | contig 13510 bp, 10 predicted proteins | sample WorMetexBAHAMAS2_FD_187384 | JGI IMG/M metagenome (GOLD analysis project Ga0209780, IMG submission 187384) | Marine gutless worms symbiont microbial communities from Max Planck institute for Marine Microbiology, Germany - Inanidrilus exumae... | ecosystem: Host-associated > Annelida > Digestive... | reverse complement strand
ACTTCATGCGCAGTACTTGCCTATCTATCGTCTAATTTGTTAAACGAAGTAGGTTTGTCTCTTTTTCGGTATTTTGAAGTAGGCCTACGTGTGTGCGATATCGTCGTTAAAAAGTTCACGTTCGCTATCTCATCTCCTGATGAGTTCTTGTAATTAACTTCAAAACTACTTTATTAGACGCGATGCTGCCTATTTTCCCAAAAATTCCATTTACAGCGCGGTAAAATGAACGCTTAGCGTGTTCTAGAAAACATCTACAGATATGAGACTCGACTATAAATAGGCCAAGGTATCTCATTTCATCGACCCAATGCTTGCCGAGTACAAAGGTTCAGTTCATGCAGTTCAGTTCAGTCCTGTAAAGATATTTGTAGTCGGCGCCGAACTCGCTGAAATAGTCGCAACGGCGCCGGACGATGACACACGACACAGCTGTCACCAGCACTGGAATTACGGATGGGCCTTGAGCTGACGCTTGAACTTGCACAAAGACCTGGCCATCGAAGTGCTGCAGGCAGATTGTTCCAGGTTCTCGGACCATTCACAGCTCAAAGCTGCGCTGGCCAATGGAGGTCCGAGTCCACGGTTCCATGCAGCAGGGGCTTCAGACACTGCAGTCAGTCGCTGTTGTTCTTGCTGTCCAGCGACGTCGGTGTCCAGTTGTTCACATTACGACATCGATGTTTATATTGCGTTAGTCTGTCGTGCTTTGTTGTCAAAAACTAATCAGCTAAGACAACAACTACTTGAACGCATCTAACCAGTTTTCATAGAGCAACTGCAAGAATGGTAATCTCTCGCAGCAAGAGGTCGATTTTTATCCAAATATTTTGACACAGAAATCCGCTGCCACTGGATTGAATTTAACACCCTCTTTTAATCACTCGTAATAAATGGCGTTTAAGCAAAACATGCTGACCAATATGATGCACAGATATGCACCAAAAAACGATATGAGTTCACAGCGCACCCCCAGACTGGGCCAGACCCCCAGTCAGCTGGGAAGAGAAAAAGCTGTTTGCAACCCCTTCCATGTCTTTGAGCTATGTATTGGCGCGCCTTAGACCGTCACCCAATGCAAATGCTGACTGTATGCGTAGGATGTCCTGATTTATTTCGCAGTAAATGTAAGATGATCGTTTAGGCGAAGGTTGACGTGGTACTCAGGCGAGACTCAGCGTGTAGCGATAAAGCAGGAGTAATTCGAGGGTGAATAATAGGCCTACACACGAGAGAACATGGATCATGTGCGTCGCTGCGACGTGGATTGAAATGGCCTATAAATCCACCCACGTCTGACATGACATACAGGCCATACGACATCTTTCTAGCCTGTAGATCCAACCCATAACGCCTTCACTCGGATAGAGAAAGTGCCGTAAATCGGACGGAAGGGCCAGGTTGCCCGCCCACGGTCGGCCGCCGGCGACGGATTGATAACGATGCTTGACACTTAGAACGACCTTTCCATGCCTGCCCGGTCCCGCTATTCCAGTTGCTCGGGGCGCCGCAAATGGAGTAATGGACGTGTTTGTTAGTTAAGCAGCGCGCGGCGCTGCCCCCTATAATCTTATTGTGTGATGCCGCGCTCGGTATGGAATGACCCAAGTCCGCTGAGAAGACAGACCACTCTTGACCAGCTAGTGGCCACGGAATGCCAGTGAAAGGCCGTCTAATGATAAACGGCCGGAATAGATTCGGAGTTTTCTTTGCGTCCGGCCGCCGCGGAGACGGTGCCCGGTGGGTCAGTGCCAGTCACGCGGGTTACCGGGCCTTTCCGCCAGCTCGGCGGGTGAAATGTGAGCCGAGGGGCGTCGGCCGGGGTGAACGACCCGGCCGACGGGTCACATAGCTACCTGGTCAGCTGGACCGTGTGCTGGAAGCCGGAACCGTCGACTTGGAGTGGATGGCTCAGCCAGCGACGACGTCGTCGGACGTCTTTGATGTCGGACTGCTACGTCGCCGCGACGTCGTTTAGTCGTCGCCGACTTGCCACAGGTCAGCAGCGCCCGTCGCGTCGCACATCACAGTCGGTGCGCGCGCGTCCCTGGCATCAAGTCCGCCCGGTAGAGCTCGCTGATAAATGGCTACATTCGATGGACGACGACAGGAAAATGCGCGTCGTTACACGCGCAACTGGCACGACGCTCAGAGCCACAAATTGTCCTGCTCTCCTCTAGTATAACAACGTCTATGCAGCTACCAGAAATCGTTATAATGCCGCATATAGTTGCGAAACCGGCAGGATATTTATACATCCCAAATTTGAATTTTTGGGGCTCCTATTATAGCCACACCCCTTTACCTACCTTGCAGAAATTTGGCAAGACTGCAGCAACGGTATGCTCTGCCCTACCAAATTCTGCTTTGGTCGTGCGTAGCGTCACCCCTGCAGGGCCAGAAACCGCAATGTTGACTGAATTTGGAATATTTGGCTATCCATACCCACTCTCCACCGATCAGAGGATAGTTATAGTTGGCACGCAAGAGAGGACCTATAATGTGTTCTTCCATGCAACATTTCAGTGCACGAATGTCTTATCAGCTGAATGCGGAAAATACATTTCTATGAACTGTTCTCATCGTGTGTGTCATTGCACTGCGACATCTGTTCATAAAATGGTCGATAACGCATCGAATGGCGCGTTTAGTCTTACTGGAGCATCACCAAACACTGTACAATACGGTAATTTCGGTTAGTTACACATATAGTTAAACATTGGGTTTATATTTCCACACTTGTCATAATCTTTCTACTGGCCCGCCTAATGGGCCAGTATTGTTTTGCTCGCTGGCGTCTGTCGTCGTCTGTGACACTGCCGGCGGGCGGGCCGACACTTCACGGCGGGCCAGTAGTGTTACGTCCCGTTAGGGCAACACGTTGTTCAATATACTTTCGTTTAAATCCATGCTATATAAGCCTATACATTGAGTATTGCTTTTATTTATATCGCCACACGGTTATTAAACATGAATAGGAAGTCCTAGGCTGCCTATCATTTGCAGTGGTCGCTGTCTCGCCTAATCATCGGAAAGGACCGAAATGTCGATCGGCGGAGGCATATTGTTTCGTCGCCATCGAGGCTATACGCTTGTTGACGGCGCGACGCAAATGCAGTACAAGTGCATTAAGCAGCAGTAAATGCTGTCGAGACACGTGCATATGTCTGTCTGTCTGTCTGTCACACTTACCACTAAACAAGCAACTCGGACGTTAGTTCAGAGATTTTAGTTTCCTCACATCTAATATGGTAAATTTGGATTTTGTGCAACAGACGGTTATATCGGAAACGAGAAATTTTCCCGCCTGTGACCATGACATTTGACACGAAACCTTGACCTTCGACCTTGACCTAGATAGGATCAAGACGAACCATCATGTCCAATATTTAGGTCATGATCCTTTCGGTCGAAAGTTATCCTGCAATAGCTGAACCTCGTGTTTATTTTATGTTCTAATCAGTAAACTAAGCGACTCTTACCTGTCTGCTATTAGTCGACGACGGTAATGGTTCGGCTTATCCTGTAGATTGTGTGTCTGTGTGTGTGTAGGTGTGTGTGTGTGTGTGTGTGTAACGTTGTATTAGATGGGATCCGGATCCACCCACGGAAAGGCAGACCACCCTCCAGTCCGTCATGAAAGCCTACGTGCATAGAAAATTTTCGTCTCCCGATACTCCACGGTCGGCCATCTCAGAACTGCTGAGCTCTTGTTTAGCGTTTATTATGCATTCGGGTACCGCGTATTCGTGTCATCTTGTTCCGGTTTCTCCGTATACAGACGATATTCTGTCGTCTAGCGAACGACGGGAAGCACCATGCAGTAGGCCTATACTTGGCGGTGTGGCAGCTTTATCAGATTGTCGGCGGCCGATCTCGGTCTGTCGACAGCGAGTCGCTGTCACATCCATCACTTCGACGTGATGATGTATTGGCCATCTTACACCTCGCCGTCTCTGTCGAACGCCACTACTGCGTGGGCGTGGACTCACGGCCATCGTTATAGCGTTGATAACGATGGCCGTGGTGGACTGCAGGAAACACGAACCGCGCATCGCCGAGAACTTGGGGTGATGAACGACGCAAACGTAAAATAACTTTGTCGTCTTTGTGCCGCACAATTGCTAAAAGTTTGACGTTATAAAAACGTTTCGTGTTGGGTGTTCTGGCCGTTTTTATAGCGGCGGCGGCGCGTTTTTAAGAGGTTATGTGAGATGTGTTATCGTTCCCGATTAGCACAAGTGTCACTTTATACCTAGAACAAACCAGGGATGTTAACAAGGCCAGAGGTGTCAAGGCCAAGGCCGAGAATGCGACAGTAAATTTTCCAGTAAATGCCAAAGTTAATCCAGTCTTTCAATTTTGAGTCACTTTCGCTGTTCAAACAGTAAGCTCAGCTGGTTCAAACCTACAGCAGCAATAACAACTGCAATAAAATAAGTAAGTAAGCCAGGCCTTTTGTGACAAGTACTTGGCAACTCACATGTTGGAATTCAATGTACATTCACAATAATTCAGTATTACATTATGACGTTTGACCTTGTTATTTATTCCAAGGCCAGAGCATTCAAGGCCAAGGCCAGAGAATTCCAAGGCCAAGGCCAAGGCCAAGGATTAACATCCCTGCAGCAAACAGTAGTGATATAAGCCTAATTGTTGACGGACTAAAAATAGGACGGTCAAGGTGCCGCACGCCCCTTCCCCTAGATAGCCACCGAATGCGACCGAACCACGTTGCACCCCATCTGCCTTCCCCTGAATTTTTTTTCTGCAGAGACACCAACTGCCCACATCATGCATCACTATTATAAAAACACGACGCATTGGCACTTTGTAAGGTTTTAATAAAATGCGGGCATTTATTGCGCATATAAAGTCGGCTACGGGTCCCTGATTTTGCATGAGGCGTACGCCCATAGTCGGGGTAGGAGGTCGGTTAAGGCAGGAGACTCTATAGCACAGCTGGGGTGGGACTAACACCCATACATCAGCCTACCGACCGGGGTTGTTAACACCGTGGATTCTCGTCCGGCGCTGACCTGCGGGGTTCCATTAATCGGAATTTAAGTAAACCGATCCGCCCGGAGCCAGGAACAGAACGGGCGGGCGACGTGGAAACCGGCGCTCAGGCGGTTCCGACATGAACGGATGACGATGCCAATCTGCGCCGCAGCCTCGGTTATCATGACGACGGCCGTGCCTGCGCCCGTGCAGCCGCCGCATCGGCATGCACGGCTTTCTGGATCAGTAATTAACAGTGATGTAGGCGCCCGTCGCCTCGTCACGTCGCGTTTATATTATCAGCGTCGACCGACGCCTCAACGCGATCAGAAGACTCTGAAGTTCAAATTTTCGGAAGGCGTGGTCGACTTTTAATGAGTTACTTCGTGTCCGGCGAGAAAACTGACCACCTGTCATACAAAACACGTTCAACATGTCAGCGACTCTTTCTCTAAACGCAGACCGCATGCGACAAGGCGGATGCTTTAAGACTGAACGGCTTACGTAAGCTGCAGGGCCAGTGAACTTTGCGTCACATTATATGCCTACGTATATTACGATGGCAGTTTGTTGCACTGCAGTGTACTTCACCGATACAGATCGCGAGCAGGAGGTTTGTACAGAATAAACATAGCCCCGTGTGCTGAAGTTGTTTCTGTTGCAAATATCGTGAATTTGTGCAAATTGGCTTAAACGTTTGCATTAACATCGCAGCGGCAAAGACCAGCAACTGTGAACGCAAACGTTAATGCCAAGAAATAGAAAGACAAATTAATCAGCTCATATCCTCCTCACACGTGTATCACATTGTATCGGTGAGCTGGCTAATTTCCGACGAGACATTCAATGAAGACGTCGGCAGAGTCCCCGGGAAATGAGATCCGAAAGACGCCGAGTGTGCGGGCGCCGGGCGCTGATGTCAGATATCCGAGTGAATGAAGCGAAATTTGAAAACTGCGGGAAGCACAACAGTTCGCCGGACGATGCAGTGGTCATTTAAATGTCCGTGCGAGCCCGCTGTTAGGCTAAGTGGTCATCCTTGTGGCGTTTTATTGCCGAAATTTCGGATAGACGCTTGTGTCTAGTGTTTGGGGAGGAAATAGGACGTCCTTCACGGGCGTCCGGACGTCGTAATTTATGTGGGCCAATGTAGTCGAGTTTAATGACCGTCATTACGTGAAGAAATTCATTGTCAGACGTCGTCAACGAACGCTCGCCATTGCTATATCGATGCAGATTACAGCGTAGCTTACAAATATACAGCCTTGAATAAGTTGGTACTTGTATCTGCACCGCAAGTGGCTGTTAGTGGAAAGAAACATATAAAGCCTACCGAATTCCAACGGCAGGTGCGCTATTTGCCGACTTATATAGATAGGCTATTGTGTGCAGTCACACATAGCATCTACTGTGTGGTCCAGCCGCCTCTCGCTCCGCCTTACGTAATCCCCATTTGTTGTCCCTAGCATGGACAATTTGGACATCCATCGGAAGTCGACTCAGACATTATCGCAGTCATATGCAAACCAGGGTTACTTAACTGTAGAATTGCACGCAAGTAAAAGGGGTGCTGTTCTCGGTATACATACACACACCCCATTAACATATCAATAAAACATTCTGTAACCTTCAGCAGAAGATTTCGCCGACTGATTGTCTGTCATATTGACAAAACAAAGATGCGGTGAAAGACATGGCAGGTTTGACTGAAAGTTGCTAACTTTATACGCTATAAGTAAATCGTAGGATTAAATGCTGAAATTTTGTAGGCCGCATCGCATGCATAGCATAGACGCGGCCTATTGCAACATATGTAGCGTGGTCTGTCTGTCTGTGTGTGTCTTCGTGTGGGTTAAGCACACGTGACACGGGTGAGCTGTGCAAAAACGGGTGAACCGATCGAGATGCCGTTTGGGACTGACTTAATATTATGTGGGTCCAGGGAAACGTGTTAGGTGGGGTCAAAAGGACGAATCCATTCGCCGCCGAGATCGAGGGGTGAAAAGATGGCGATGTCGCCTTTCGTCAAAATTCTTTGACCAGTTGTTGGTCATTATGTCATGCATGCCGTTTCTTATTTGATACCCTCACTATACTTTCCGACATTCCTATACCACTCGAGCTTTATCGACCACTGATGAGTTAAGCCCACTCAGCTCATCGTACCTGTAAAATGCCCCGGCACAGTCGGCTCGGCAGGATGATGCCAAATGATTAACTGTGGACCTGCAGACATCCATGGAAAAGAAATTAGAAGATTTCATCTCATCTCGATGAAAGTCGCCAGTGGGTTTCACGGCTAAACCTCATGGGTCTTCGAAGACTGCAGCATTTTTTGTAAATTCTAGTCAATGTGTCATGGACGCTGAATCATTATTACTGACACTGATTCAGCGTCGATGACATCATATGATCCTAGTGGAGCTCTGGTAGACGATCGGTGGTAACTCGTGATCCCTGCTAGGCCTACTCATAATATAGCCTACTGGTGTCCAGTGGCGAATGTCTGAGTCTCGAAGTATTGAGTTCTGATCGGTTGCATGCAGCGTTAAAGATGTCAGAACGTTGACTTCAGTCTTTAGTGAGTTGCAGCAGCTGCGAGCGCTGCAGGAGTCCGGATGTTGTTAATCAGTCTATCTCTCGTCGGCGTCTGCCTCCCACTGCCCGTCCAGTGGCCTGCCTGCCTGTCGTCTTCTCGTCTTTCTTCTCCATCTGGGATTTCATCTCAATCGCTTTGCAACGATCTGGTCCCTAACGCGTCGTGGTCGCGACCGTCGTCGTCGTCGTCGTTCTCTCGGGAACGCGATAATGACGCGTCGCGCCTCATTGCATCAACAAATTCATGAGAAACACCATCTCAAAGTCGACACCGGCGTCTCGGTCACACACGCACGCACGCACGCACATCCTGTGACACGCAACTAATACAAACGACCAACTTCCCGCAAACAATCGGCGTCATTACGGTAATTGCTGCGTCTAGAATATGCTTACACTAGCGCTTATACATCGCGCCTACGGCGCTCGATTCTGGCGCATCCGGCACTCGGCCCGCTAGGTCCGAATTTCTCGACTGAGCTTGCCACTGATTTGCAGCGGCGTATGGACGGCGCGTGAAGCGCGAGCCCGCACGCTCAAGCGGCGCAGTTAACCCCCATGACCATCCGGGGAGTATAATGATGCCTGCCACATGCAAAATTTCGTGCAGATCCACTCAAAACTTTGGCCGTCAATAAGGAACAAAGAAACAGACAGACACAGAGATTTGACAGACAGACAGAGATTTTCTGTTCGGGTGTCACGCAGCGTTTACACGAGGCGATGGGTCATGCCGGTCATCGCACCAATATAGCTTTGTGTAAACGCCGTTTTATAGACACTAAACGTAGATCGGAATAAGACTGACTCGTTTGCAGCAGTCAAACTTCAGCCACAGCTGTAGCAAACGTTTTACGTTTTTTATTTTTGAAGTTCTTAAAAACTTTCTTTTCTGTTTCTGTCGATGTTCCCTTTGTCACCAATCAACGTATCTGATCGAACTCCCAAGCAGCGTTTTGTGAACTCTTGATTTTTCATAACACTGCTCAGCATGATCAAACGCGGGTAAAATTCACAGCCGCCGCCGATTCACTCCGGCGACCAGCGCGGTGCAGAGTCGGAATAGCGCACCAACAACTCTAGCTACATTTTCCTTATGTTACTTTGAACTTTGACCTGTGACCTTTACCTATGAAGCTGACCTAGATTGGATCGAGATGAAGCGACCTGCCGAATATCTAGGTCAGAGGTCAATTCGTTCGACAGCTATCGTACGAACACAGAACACACACCTACACACACACACACACACAGCAGACCGATGGCTCCACCCGGATCACTAGAGAGGTCCGTAATGAAGTCGTCGGTGACACCTGAAATAGGGTGAGATCCAGTCAGGACACGGTGGACTCGGCCAAGCGCGGACGTCCCGGGACGTGGACTGGCGCTGAGCACTGAGTAATATGGTGTAAATGGCAGCCATCGGTCGGACTTTAATTGCCAGTTCGTCTGTTTCTTGTTGAGCTGCAGCGCCACGTCCCGGCAGCGGCTGACGTTGATTTGACTGCAGTCAGCCATGCAGTCGACATGGGCGCGGTCAGCTGGTGGTGGTCAGTCGGCCTGGTCAGTGTCCAGTCTGTCCGGGATATAGAACGATAGGCTGGCTGATGAAAGCTGAACGCCAGAACGACCTGTGTGCAAATGATGCGAAACGTCTGATAGCCGGCAAACCCCCAAACGCCTCCGACTCCGAGCCGCCGGCGTGGCTTGCGACTTGCAATGCTTTTCGAAGTTTTTTGATCGGACGTAGGAACGTGGAACCAACTATATTTTTAATGAATTATTTATGAAAACCTCAAGAAGCATGTTTAGTTGTATACCATATTGCTTATGTTGCAGTAACTGTAAGTGTAAGCCTCTGTTGTCTACTTCGGATATGCCATTTTATCGTTTGTATATACTCCTACGGCAATTTGTTGCATGCGTTGCAAATTATGTACCTCTAGTTACAAGCAGATTTTTCTTTAGTTGCAACCTTACATAGACCCTGCATGCTCCTTCCTGTCAATAATAATGTTAAGCCATGGCGCAACCAAAATTAGTAAAAAAATAGTCAGAAGGAAGTGGAGCAGTCAGAATGTCTTGGATGAAAGTCGCCAATGGGTTTCACGGCTAAACCTCATGGGTCTTCGAAGACTGCAGCAGAATTTTTTTGTAAATTCTGACAGTAAAACTCAAGGCCATGCGAAAATAAATTACATTCTTACCATACCAATTTAGTGGTCCAGTAGGGCAGTCGGTCGGTTGTGTGTTTGTCTGTGTATCTGGACGACAACTTTCGAACGAAAATGACCTTTGACATAGATATTTATAATGTTCACCTTGATCCTATCTATGTCAAGTTGAAGTTCGTACGACAACGTGATAGGTCAAAGTTCAAAGTCGCAGGAGTTTGTCGAGTTCTTAGTGCTAAAGTGGTCATTGCGACCTTGAGTGAGGGCTTCCAGTTATTTCTGCATGAGGCAAATATTGTCGCCAGTTTCGATATCTGTTGTCCAGCTTGACATTTATTGTCCGTGAATGACCTTGAACAGACATCCAACGTCATGTACCAGTGTAGTTTTCCAGCGAATAAATGAGCTTTAAAGGTCATTCAAGGTCACATTCGATGGCGTGAAGCGTGGCGCGATCATCTGAAGCAGAATTTCCAAAGCGTCATGCAGATGATAAGGTACTACAAGTTAAACATTAGCGATAAGGCCAAATATGTGTCGTTAATTCTTTAGAAAGCTGACAGTCAGTCTCAAACTGACATTCTCATGGCTTCATTACTGTCGGAGAGTTGTGGAAATTGTTTTGTTTATTTTCGAGCTTATCTGTCGGAAGTCGTTGTCATTCTCTATTGCTCTTACTGCTTTGTCTGTACAACTGGAAGTATGTACTGCAGTCTCTGACCGCCTGCGAGGTCTGAGAGACTGAGGCATAAGCGCACGACTTGGCAGTGCAGGGCACGGAGATATTTCGGCATATTATCGGCACATTCGTCTGTTAACTGCCAGGTGAATAGACTGGACGCCGAGGAGGGCGGGGGACGGAGTCGATGTACTGACGGACGGACAGGCGACGGGGAAGTCAGTCGATCTACAGCGTCAACACCGCGCCAGGCGTGCGTGGCAGACTTCAGCGTCGACGACCGGGCCTGCTCCCGGTGACCGCTGACAGCATTCAGGGTTCAACAGGAACCAGCTGATACACACTGATGCTGCTGCTGACACAGACAGAGCTAGTAGGCTGTGGACGCTGATCCCATGCACCGAACAGCCGCCCCGTGTCAGGAAGGCAGTGCTATACGGCCGCGACATGCAGGCCGCGGAAAACTCGACAAGAGCTGGGCTGACTCGTTACGCTCCATTTCGCGGTGTCAGAATCGTCTGCTCGGCACGTCGGATGATCGCAAAATGAACCCAATCAGTCCGTCGGACAGGCGCGGAACCGTCTCTACACCATCTATCTACACGATGTACCGTACGCACGCATCCTTCTGACAGCTGGCGCCAAATTATGCTGTCAAGGATCGTCCAATCGGACACACAGTCAAGCAGCGCCAGTCTAGTCAATTACTGGTCACTGTTGACGACAGATACAGCGATCGACTGGACGCAGCTGATGTTTGTTCTTCCGGGATGACGTCGGACTGTTATAACAAGCGTGTTGCTTTAACGATTGCGGTCAGCAGCCTGTACCCGAGAAACCCACATCTGGCCAATCAACAACTCACATTCAGGCTACAGTGCTGGTTGTACCGCTGTTCGTTTGTTTCGTTTCTTTATCCCTGAAGTGTCCAAGGAAGTTCTGCCTGCCTTTGTATGACGTCGTCGGCATGGCCGAATTAAGACTGCGGGGGACCCTAGGCCAAAATATTTTGAGGGGCCCCATCACACACCCAGGTCGACTCAGCCTTCTACCCTCCGCGGGTCGGTAAAATGAGTACCAGCCAAACGGCGATGATGCTCTGCGGCTGGGAAGGTAACCGCAGGCCTGGCGGAAAGTAATGGCAGCCTACCGCTGGGTGGATGACTTAAGTCACATGCGGGCTGACTGCCTGTACACCGGGATTATCTCCGGGCCCAACGCTCGGTAACGAGTATGGGGAGGGGGCTTTACCTTTTACGACATCACACTGGTAACACGGTAACACATCCGTCATCCAATCATCCATCAAATACCAAAATTTAACAAGGCAGTCGTAGATACCAGACTTCGCCCACGCTGTGCAATCGCACCGCCCACTTCGCGGCCGATAATAGACTCGTTCAACGCTTGCAACCAAGCGTCTGCCGCTGTTGTACGCCGCTGCATGGACCAGTGCAATTCACAGTTATTAGGGGTAACAGACTTGTCGGGTAGATGTTTTACCAAAAAAATTGCCTCTTTCCCTTGGGGTCGTCACCTCCACGTATCGCACTCTTTCTCGGGTCAAGCCCACTCATCGTCCCAAACGTCATCTCGATCGGTTCAGCCGTTTTTGTATGAGACCCAAATGCTACGCTGTACAGCTGCATTGTCAATGGGGACGAAAACCCCAAAACTGCCCCTTCCCCTTGGGATTTCGTCGCCCTGCTGGAGGAGAACCGATCCAAGGCCATAGGCAACATCCACAAAAAATTGGTAGAGATCAAACGTGTCATTCCGGAGATATCCTGGCGGACAGACAGACAAACAGACGTACTAATCACAATACTTGCACACCCCTTACCTGGATTCACAAGGCGGTGAATGTAATCCTGTGTTATACCATGCTTCAGGTAGCCACAGGGCCATTGCAAACCTTTCAACATGAATTTGTCAACTTTGGTACCGTATATTTGCAGATGGACTACTATAATTCTCAGCGGCTCAATTCTTCCTGGATTCTATATAATTTCTTAACCTAAGTTCCATTAACGGGTCTTTTCAGTTGCCGGCCCCACATCGCTTTCCTATACGTCCATGCGTCAAAGTCACTTGTATATTTGTTTCTCCGCCAAAGTTCACCGTTACGATAGTAACGTTACCATAGCTACGGCGACATGCGTTTCGGTAATTCTTCTTATTAAGCGTCAAATTTCTCTGTTCCTCTTTTACTTCAGTTTGCGAGTAATTTCGAAATAGTTATAAAAATTATGCCGTTTAATAATAAGGAATTGAATTCTGTCCGACTTTGCAGTAAAGAAGTAAATTTAAACGAAATCGGTCCTTCTTAACGAAATTCATACCGCTATACGGCCCATTATAGAAAAAACATGATGTCATCTACGAAACCGGAAGTACATAAAGTATCGCAAGAACGCTGGAGGAGGTGCGAGCCACGGCCATAGGCAACATGCACAAAAATTTGGAAAAGATCGCGCGTGTGATTCTAGAGATATCCTCGCTGACAGACAGGCAGACACACAGACACACACACAGACAGAGACGTACTCATCACAATACTTCGCAATCGTTCCCGCGGGCGACGTAACAAATACAGTATAATTTGACGACAGGCCGCATCGCCCATACGATACGATACGATCTACCTAATCGTATAGTATCGCCCATGCGCACGAATCACTAAATCGTGTGCACTCCGAAAACGTTTCGGTTAAACGGTTTCAACATTAAACGATTTTCGCATCCTGGCTGGCTCGCGTGCTATTTTAGAGATGCGCAGCACGATGCGCTGCGATCAGCTGACGCGTCACGCCGATGCGTTAGACAGTCGTTTGCAGGTGCGACGAGTTAGTTAGTTGGAGTTTAACGTCCCCTTTCAGCACAAATATGGCTATATCAGAGACAAAAGGTCAGGGATGGAGAGCTATCCCTACCCAGTGAAGGAAGGCCAGCGATATATTAACCTCAACCCTGGCCGCCTTTTTGTTCAGCAGCCACCCAAAAGGGAAAGGGATCGAGAGGCTCATTTAAATTATTACACCAGCGCCTACAACAGGGG
>Ga0209780_1002277_pt1 | contig 13510 bp, 12 predicted proteins | sample WorMetexBAHAMAS2_FD_187384 | JGI IMG/M metagenome (GOLD analysis project Ga0209780, IMG submission 187384) | Marine gutless worms symbiont microbial communities from Max Planck institute for Marine Microbiology, Germany - Inanidrilus exumae... | ecosystem: Host-associated > Annelida > Digestive... | reverse complement strand
GTATTCACTTAATATTTTTAAGCAATACATGTACATCACAACATCAACAGAAAAGAGGATACGGTATTCTGTTACTATGCCCACAATTCAGTATGGACTTGTGAACTCGGCTATGGGGCAGATACCATGTCCCACAGAACGTATTTCTTGTTATATTATAACGTGCTTTTACAACAGCATGGCAACGAAATTCTTGCATAACAAATTCACATACAATAAAGTGCAGCACACGTAAATGCAGAATGGCTATCCAACATCCACGTGTTATATAATGCAAACACTAAAAATTTATGGACACCCTCCCCAATAATTATCTTAACATTTTGCATAACAACCTCATCAGAAACATCAAGTACACATCACTAAAATAAACTCGGTAAAATATCTGAAACTTTGGGGAAGAAAAATCTGAACAATGCACAGTATATCTCTTAACCGTCAAAAATAAATTATAATGCACTGCCATAAAAGTGAGAAAAGATCCGGTCACGTCACTCCAATTGCCAAGCCCATAGCATTGTACAGCACTAGCCATGGCAATCACTCCCGTACCTTCTCACCTTCTGGGTGATATATAACACATGCAAAGTCGTGTGCAGCGACAAGACCAAAGTATACTGTTTGGGGGGATATAGCTCCAAGTCATGGCGAACGAGGGAGCATGAGCCTATAGTGGGGATCTGGGGGCTATACTCCTAGTGGGATCCAGGGGCAAAGCCCCTGATCATGGGCTCAGGGAGCAAAGCCCCCTGAAGCTGAAAACAATTTAAAAACTGAGCAATACTGCGCTCAGGATTTGACTTTTGGTGCTTTCAGATATTTCGTCCATTACTGCTCAGTAGTTATATACCTATGCCGCTAATGCAAAAACACACATATTCGGCGGTAAAACGAATTTAGTGGAGTCCTGTTTTTGGGCTGGATCGTTCAAGTTTGGGGGCTATCTGTGGCATTTGAGGCTTAGCCCCCAAATCCCCTTGTCCTCGCCGCTAGTCCTGTACATAGCTTATCACAGGTGCAATCATATCAACAGTGAATTACAATCACAGACAATCAAAAGCATTAAGCATGGCAGTGTTGAAACAAGACTAAATAACGATTATAATAATAATAATAAGTTATAATAATAATAATTATTATTATCATAACGAGTCAAGCGTGAGCTGGTCTGCTAGCGTCGAGCTTTTCGCTGAAGTCGTTCTAACGTGCAGCTGACATACTCGTCTGTGTGCTCGGCAATCATTTCACCTGCAAATTGTCAACAAAGACTCATGCTACCCAATGCTTTTTGTCCTTCATCACAGGACTATCATGTCGAAGGCTCACTCCTGCTTTCCGAAATTTGCTCACGTAATGCAGGATGAAAATTTTCCCGCCAAAAAAAGGCATGATATGCTAATTTTTAGCCGGGTGACCATTCTCTGTTAGTTGCATAAGAATGCAATGTAGCAAGAAATTGCATATTTGAACTTCACTTATTGATCAGCTGAGAAATGTTGTGAACGGACAGAAAAAACCGAAACAGCCTTGGTTGTCTTACACCAGCTTCCCTGACCTCAAAATGTCCTTGATAAATTTCCTGATTGCACTCCATTTCTCATTATTTCCCTGATCAATTTTCATTGCTCAACTTATTCGGATTTTTAAGAGGAGTGGACCACCTCTCTTAGACATGCATGACAAAACAATTGTCCAGTGCCTCATCCAAACTTCATCCACATCCTTTGACAGACATCGGCTCTGGAGATTACATATATACAAAGGAGAGAGGCAAAAAGGCAAAAGTAACTACATATAGGCATAACAACAAAAATAAAAAGAAGCAATACATCCACACACACACATCCACACACACACACACACACACACACATATATACACACACATATCAAGATCTTTATTCTATCGACCCAAAAGAAATACTATTTATATTAGTACCATTCACCTGGTATACTTGGTTTTATATTGATGCACATTTTATTACGATAAATTAGAACTCTTCGTAGCACAATACTATCAACATTTACTTTTCGTGTTATATACACTGCTTCATTTACAATTACAACTGTCTCACAGTATTCTACATTTACAATTATTATTATTATCTTGTAATATTATTACTAGATTTTGCAATTCATATTTATAGAATCAAGCAAGGTTAATAGCTTAGAGTGCCTTCATTTTAGTTCATGAGCAAACAAAAAGATCATTATGACATTCAAACGTACTCAGGTGTGCTTTCATCAGTGATTGCAACGTTGACGACATGGTCGAATTTTCACCTGTCGATCTTTGATCTGACCTCCGACATCTGACCCGCTGAACTAGACGTGTCTTGATCTCATCCAGCACAGTTATTAATTGCCCTTGCACACGTACCATAACACACTAGTGCATGTAGTTGTAAGTATGATATCCACGTTCTCATCTGTGCTTCAGCACTGCCTGGTTGGGTGACAAAAAACCTGCTCCAGTTATAAAACCTTCAGTAAGTAAGCCAGTTAAGCAAAAACGGAAAGGTTGGTTGGTTGATTGAAATATAACAGCGCTTTCAACACAATCTAGGTCACATCGCACCTTTAAAGTAATAATTTACTGTGAGAAAACTAAAAGGTAAGCAGTAATAATAGCAGTAGTTGAGGTTGCAATAGTAGTGTGTGTGTGGTCTTCCGCACACACAGTAAGTGAATCCAGAATAAATACAAAATTCTGGTTTTGAATGTGATCATGTACAATACGGACATGATGGACTCTAAAAGAGCACTAAAACAGAATACATGGGTTTAAAATGGTAGTTTTAAGACTGAAAGAAAAAAAGAAATATGAACTGGAGTAGATCTGCATAATGGGACAGCTGATTAGAACAGCAGCAGTGTGTTACTCTAGAAACACTGACTAAATATCCTCACTACTGTGGATGCTGCAAGTTTACCAGTCAGTCGTAAGTGCCATCGGGACTTTTTCTTGTTACTTTCATTTTCTAACTGCAAATAAACAGCCCATATGTGGTGCATTAACAACACAAATGGTTTCAGTGTGGCACGGTGGAGGTATACACACTACTGAGTGCTGTCTAGTTCAGATTATTACTTACAGTTTCTGTTTATCCAGCACATCTTTCAGCATTCAGTACAGGCTGAAGGCATCAAAAGTTTCGCTAGGCTAACCTGTACAGGACGGTACATCTATGTGCATGTATATCATATACAACAGACGGGTCGACACTCACGGTGCTCTTGTTCAAGGCCCTGCAGTTTGATCTTGTTGGCCTCATGCTGTGCCTTCCTCTTTAGTCGACAAATCCTCGATGCGTATTTGTTCTTCTCGCGAGGAGACACTGAACAGTCTCCCGCTGTACCCGGAGTAGCGCTGACGACGGCGGTCAACCGCTGGAGTTCGTCGCCGATCTGAAGCAAACGACGCGGATTCGCATCCAAGTCCGACACAGATCGATCGCCCAGATGTCCAGAATATTTCGCGGACGTTCGCGGTCTGGCACTGGTCACCGGATCATGGAAGGATGACAGTACATGTGGATCACAGGATGCAGGAAAGAACTGGGCTGTCGGAGGCTGACACTTTGGACCTTTTGACTGGATATTATACAGCCAAAAGTACCGTTTCTGTGCTTCAATGCTGCTGCTGCTGCTGCTGGACGTGCTTCTGCACCATGATGACGACAAAGCATCTACAGTGATGTCACAATGCTTGCATATCAAACAGCAAAGTAAATTATTCACAGCTGTTATATGTTGCTCCTAAATGAATGTCATTTCATGTAGTTACTCTGGTTAGTCTGTCACACGACGCAGCTATGTTCCATCATGTAATGAACAAGAAGCTCAGCTACCACAGAGGGACTGCGTGACGCACTATGTTAGTAAATTTGTAATATTTTTCATGAAGAACGGGAGTCAGAAAGGTTTCAAACAGCAAAAAGTGACCTTCAAGTTCATTCAAGGGTACTGGCAATGCTGCCATTTGATAGGCCACATACAATTTTCTATTAGTGTTCCATTGCACCTATGTCTCTGTCTTGCACCATTAACAATTACTTTTCGTGTTATATACTCCGCTTCATTTGCAATTACAACTGTCTCACAGTATTTTACATTTACAATTATTATTATTATCTTGTAATATTATTACTAGATTTTGCAATTCATATTTATAGAATCAAGCAAGATTAATAGCTTAAAATGCCTTCATTTTAGTTTCCCAAAATTTAAAGAGGTCACGTGACACATCACACATCCCTTTTGGGGGTAATACATCATGCATGCGCTAGCACTCCTGTGAGTCAATGAGCAAACGAAATTTGACGTGCCTTGCTTCACCATTTCCAAAGATACAATTGGGGGCAAAATTTAATAAAACGGGTCACGTGACACGTGACCACGCCCCTTTTAGGCGTGGTTTGTCATCATCTTAAGCTAGGCTACGATATAGTCTACCTGTGTAAAAAAAACTTGGCGACTCTAGCTTTAGCCGTTTCAGATATATCATTAAGGTCCGAAAATTTAAAATGGGTTACATGACCCTGACCACGCCCCTTTTAAGGGTGGTTTATTCGCCATATGCTGGGACTTGATATAGCCTATCGGTGCACAAAATTGGATCACTGTAGCTTCAGCCGTTCCAGAGATATGATTGGTGCCTATCAAGATTTAAATGGTTCACGTGACCTGACCACGCCCCCTTCAGGACAAGTGGCAGAAGACCTTTATGAGCTGTGGTCTGGATGCCCTTCCCATCACCCAACGAACAGTGTCAGAGCACTCAAAAAAAGGGCTGACTGAAACAAGGTAAAATCATCCACTGGACCAATCTTTTCTCCATCCACCACCAGTCGCCGAAGCAAAGAGGCACTGCACCAGTTATGTCAGCTCTCCTACATCAGTAGGCCGACCATGAAATAACTACAACATAACAAAAATAAATGTAACTCTTTGGTTTGCTTTGAGATATGGTGTTTCGATGGCTAACAACATTTGCACTTGAATAATGCAACAAATATCCAAATACCATCACGAGGTAGCGAGTCGTCACCACCAGAGTTTTCAGCATCACTCATTTCCACTTCCGTTTCTTCAGTTTCAGCAACTGATGCAGGCTGCATCGTAACCGCTACAAACATTTCACATAAGAAGCTTGGCTATCGCAGAGGGACTAAGCGATGCACTATGTCAGTTAAAATCTTGTCAACTTCTGCACATCAGTACTAAAAATCACATCTAAAAAGGCTTGAAGTAAACAAATGACCTTGGAGATCATTCAAGGTCATCGGAATTGCCGCTATTTGGCAGACCATACATCAATTCCCATTAGTGGTCTATAGTATGGGGATGGTGGGTGGTCTATAGTAACAACGAATCCATCTTGCACAATGTCCAAGATATTTGGTACCACATTTACAGTCATTGTGCTACTGACCCACATTACTGAGTCACACATTACAGACGTCACAATATATATGACCTTCAACTGTCAGTTCCACGTGTTCGCCGTACCACCCTTGGGACCCATGCATTTTCTGTTGCCGGACTGACACGACCTGAAGATGTATCTGTTTGCTGGACATTCGTAGCGTTAGCGCCTTAGAGGTGTTCACGTAATTGCTCTTTACAAATCGACATTTACTTACTTACTTACTTACTACATACTGTGCACACCATGACACCAATATTTGGATATTCACCTTCCCCCCAAGACAACTGTCATCGTAGTGTAGCTGGCTGGGACATTCCATCACCCCAGAATGACCTTGATGGACAGCACATCTCCAGAGATCAGTGGGTGGGAGGTTGTCTGCCCAGCGAATATAATCCAGCCACTTGCTTCTTGAGCGACCTGGAGCGATCAAGAAGACGTCCAAGAGAGACGTCGATCTGGTGCTGAAGAGCTTGATGTGCTGGGGTGTCCTTCCCAAGCCTGGCTACATGACCAAACAGGCTGTTGCGCATTCTGATAATAGATCCATGAGTGGCTGTGATAGCCTGCTACACTCCGGTACTCTCCAGCTATCTCGGTGTTATAGATACAGTCATACCATCGGATCCGGAGAATATGCCTCTGACATATCACTTGAAAGGATTACAGGCTCTTGGTGTCGGAGGCAAGTAGAGTCCACATCTCAGATGCATATAACAGGACGAATGAGACAAGTGTTTGGTAAATGCGTAATTTCGTAGACAGTGACGGCGTACGGAGGACATTACTGATGACGCGAGGCCAATGCGTCATCTCATGTCAGATCGGCAATATCCATCAGATGACTGCGTCGAACCACAGTATATGAAGTTATCTGCATGGTCAACATTCAGTATGGGGATGGTGGGTGGTTACTTGTTGGTTTCCGCTGCCCAGATTCTGCAGTATCGTCTTAGGTCATGAAAAGTACATACTGAGACCTCATCCATTAGGACACTGTAATAAGCTCAGACACATGTAAGTCAATATATGGTCTTCAGCTGTTGCCAGCAGGATTCTGATCTCCCATGTTTATCCTATCATCTGGCTCTCTTTTGACCATTTCATATGTTTTTTTTCCAGTTTTTGTCTGCAAGAACGTTTAATAAACTTCTACTGAATTGTATCCTATTAAAACACACAATCTGTGTTTTAATATGATAGAATCCAGTAGAAGTAACATCTGGTGTAATTTAATATAACTTACAGCTAGTAATTACATTCTCCAAAGCTCACAATCGTTGACAACACAATGCAAGTCTGGTCAAATACTTGCATCTGCATAACAAGTGCATAGTGTATGTGTTTACTACCTCTGTGATTAGATTTAGCTCTCATCTTCTTAGATACCGATCGTGATGCAGTTAATTCAAGTGAATGCTCCATAGTTGACGGAAAGACCTGTATGGAATGACTGTTATCAGTCCTGCATGCATCTGGTGAATCAACTTTTGGTTGATGCAGCAAAGATGCACTTTTTAACTGCCTGTCACAAACCAACAGGCAACCACTCTGGATGACTCTATCATCAGGCTCTAATGGACTTGTTCCTTTCACATCTTGCAGTTCTTCTAGTGACACTGACCTCTGCTGATTACACAACAGTCCCACTTCATCATTTGTGCATTTGCCAGTAGCAACTTGTGTCTGCTTAACAGTTTCAAATACTGGATCTGAGGTATTCACATTAGCAAGTTTCACTCGAGTCACTGACCTCCCAGCATTCTGCTGAGGAGTACTGGCTGACGTGCTGTCTGATCTTTTCCGTTTTCTGGCTATCTTCAGTGGCTCATAGTGTTCCACATCTGTGAGTTCACCACCATTTAACTCTGCCAGCGTAGGACCACTGTTGGAATCTTTGGTTGTCCACTGTTCGTCGAAAACGTCATCCCACAGTGATACAGTGTCTGCGTCATTGTCGATATCGTCCGTGCTAATATGGCGACGCTTTGCTTCTGCTAAGTCATCGAGTAAACTTGTATCTTCTTTCCCTTCTTCGTCAGTAAAAGCGCTCTCATCGTAACATGGATTCCACGGTCTGCAAAAGTCGTCGCCACTGTAAGACCAATATGTGAGACAGTCTGCCATTTTCAGCTTTATAAACAACATCTGAAATCAACACAAGAAACAGTAATATGCATGAACACATCCTATACTCATTCAAACAAAAGGATGTGGCCCCGACAGACGTCACAATATGGGCACTCCTGACAGCATTTGGTGGCTTTGTGACTGCGTACCTGGTGGCCATGTGCCTTGACTATTGCTGCACACTGCACTGACATGAATCTGCATCACCAAGTTCACATGCCATAATGACAGTTTTACCAAAAATGTAAACTTTCCACGGCTTTCTACTCAAGTAACTGGCCACATTACTAGCCATGCCATACCTGAGCTGTGGCCTAATAACTGACTGTGATTGGCCAAATAATTGACCTTGATGTCTGCCCTCAAAATAGCAAATTGAGCATGAAAAATCACTTTCATTTGAATATAATGACTTTGTGGATAATCAAATATTTATACCTTTATACGGGCATACAGATAAGCACTACTAAGCACATGTATTGCCAATACAAAGAAAAGGCAATGGACACTTTCTAAATGTCCTACATCATAGCAAAATCACGACAGACTCTACAAAGCTAATAATAAACCAGCAGATATAAATGTTAAAAGTTGAATATCTGAGTGTAGGGCTGTTGAGTGATTATTTTTTTAATCGCGTTAATCTTGTGATTAATTATTTTGATCACGCATTAATCGCAGTTTTAACGTACATTAATTCTGTGTTGTGTTACAGTGCGTGACTTCACTTCTCAGATCAGTCTTTTCGCTCAGTCCTAAAGTCGGACTGAGACCAAAGTTAATCCAAAAAGTGACGTTCATTTTTTCGGTTTGGTCTAGTCCGACCAAGTTTTGGTCTCGGCAATTCACTGAGCGATTTGCTGAGAACAAAGTTTGGTCTTAGCGAATTGCTCAGTCCAAAACTTTTGACTGAGACCAAATTTAATCCAAACTTTCTAGTCTCAGTCCAATTGTGCTTACATGGAAGAGATAGGTTAATCACTATAGCTGAGAGCAAAAAGACACTTCAAAGTAAACATAAACAAACATGGCAATGATTGCGGCAGCCGGAATAGCAGCTGTATCCTTCGCCTAAGAAACAGATCACGTCGTAGAGCCGCTTCCACTGAATATTTCTATCTGTCAGCCTGTGTAACCTACTGTTGTATTTTTAGAACAATTTCTGCTCAGCTAAAACGCTAATCCGATGTTGGGACTGAGACCAAAGTTGGCTGCTCAGATTACGGATTAGCTCAGTCTTTATACTTAGTGAAAAGACAGATCTAAAAAGTGAAGTCACCCAGTGTAGGGGGTTATGAATAATAAATAACGTCTTGGTATAAAAATTAAATGGCATTAGCAGAAAATGTCATCATAGAATGGTAAAATCAAACGAAATTTAGAGTAGTGATGCAACCGGAAAGTAAATGCTTCTTCATTAACGGAGTAAAGTTTGATTATCACGGAGTATGTATTGAATCTTGGTACTGTTGTGACTAGTTTGCAATTGCATTGAAGATTTTAGTGGCATTATTTTTATAATCACAATTAATTCCTTAATGCGTTATCACGTTAGTTAATGCGTTAATTCAACAGCCCTATCTAAGCGACAAGGCACGGTGTTATACCATCTTTTATGGTGTTCACTATTTTCAGTGTTAGCACTGTTAACATGTGCATGAACTGTTGCTATGTTTGCATAAGACTGATGTCACACCTGCAATTTTATCGCACAACTTTGTCACGCAACATTATGTGAGTCAGAAATGGAGGAACTGGTACTACAATGAGGTAAGGTTGACGAAGAGACAGAGGGACCTGATTCCGGAGACAAGGTAAAGCATAACGAAAAGTAGCCTACACGTAAGCCGTCGCTGCTGCATTAGTTGTATGCGATCGTAAAGAGCAATACACGCCGATGTTTTGGCTAAACGAAAAGTAGCAATCAATTATTTTAGAGAGGATGAAGGTGGCCGAGCAAGAGTATAACGACGGATGAAGAGCGAGTACTGCGAGGACGTTGAACAGAAATGAGGTTATGAAAGTATGGAGTTGGGTAGTTGTAAGAACTTTGTAGGTAAGTGAGAGGAGCTTGTATTCGATGCGTTCAGTGATTCTGAGTCAGTGAAGAGAGCGTAATTACTAGCCATACAAGTACAGCTATATTAATTTCTGAACTGGAAGCTTAACGCCTATACGTACGTGGGCTAGTAATTACGGAGTGATATGACATGATTTGGTAGCTTAGCTACCGATGAAAATGCAGACATAAGGCTAGTTAAAATGTAGCCACACGGTCGCCGGTGCCCGATCGCCTAGTTTAATCGAGTAGAACACACAATTAAAAACCAAAGTGTACAAAACAGCTGATGAATCAAAGGACAGCCGAAACTACACTTCTCTGCCATAACAGATGGGTCACGTGACGTAAACAGCTGAACGAGATAAACAACAACAGCTGACGCCCAAAACGTACAGAAATCGTTAAAAATACGACAACAGTCAACGGACAACGACGTCTAGCTTGCCTGGTTATTTCTACACTTTTGTAATAACTATCTCCACACAATTCATACAAGATCCAGTAATATTTCCGCCCCACAAACTTCCCTAAATCACTATTGTCACTGCTGAGAAATAGAAACCACCAAAACCAAAACCCAGCCAACCAAGCCTGGCCAATGTTTGCGGTCACGTGCCTACCAACGACCAATCAAAGATCGGGCATTTGTCATTGGCCTGTGGCGAGTCAAGTCCAAAGATGACTCGACCTGGGTGGCTAGTGTAGCCTACACTATCGCCGTTACTTGTAGTATTTTTGTCTTGGATGTAAAATCATCGCTGTCATCTCTCCCACACATATAAATTCGTTGTAATTGGCATCTTCTTTTCGTAACTTCAGCCATTCTGATTTGCTGTCAGCGTACTCAGAAGCGACTGGATCAATTAAGCTTACTTCGTAAACGAAACCCTGATAGCAAAATGCGTGTGTTAGATCGTCAGTGTTTACTATTCCTAGTAGCTGTAAGCATTCACAACGCGATCCAGTATAGGCCTAACGGTGTTATCGCTTGGCTGGGTATTTTTACAATCGAATTTTATTGCGAATGTGTGGCGACGCCAGGCGAACCATGAAGTGAAAATGGTCAGTGTTACACAGCCGTTGTGGAGTGGACAAGCTCTGGTGATCAGCCTATGTTTGCTCAACGTGACACTCAGACTGTGCATGCAACACCGACTACATTCCGAGTAGGCCTGGGCATATACAGTAGCCAATGTGACAAAATTGGACTGCAGTAATTGCCCTTATATAGAACTATACCGCCATCATGTGAAATGTGATAGTTTGATCTGACCACCTGGTTGGTCTGATTATCTGTCGAAAGTATAGGCTACAGAGGCATTTTACAAATCGTTTACCTGGTTGCGGTCGGCTTAGTTAGGCCTACAGTGACTATAGGCTATAGGCTAATTAAGTTGAGCCTGGAAAGTCTTGCACTACGACAGCTCAAGAGTGATCTGCTGTAGGCCTATGCTTTCAGAATTCTCCATCGCTCAGTGAAGATTAATAGCAGTAACATCTTGTCTTTTCATAACAGTAGAACACGACGTGATCAAGATACGAAATTATTCATGCAGCGGAGTCGAGTCGATGCCTGTAATTTTTCTCTCTCTAGAGTTATTGTATTGCCGTGGAACAATTTAAAAGCATAACCGGAAGATTTTACCAGTGTCCAGTCGTTCAAGCGTCTTTTAAACAGTCACGTTTTCTTCATTTACGTAATTTTGTTTTCAGTGTGTTTTACGTTTAGCGCGGTATATGCTGTCGTCACGTGTCCGTCCGTCTGTCTGTCTGATACATTGTTTTTCAGCTTCTTAATGGCACGCTTTACCATTGCAGGGGTCGCAGTATTATCTTCAGGGACAGTTCTGTCAAAATCGGATAAGTGGTACTTATCCCTAGAAATAATTGCCGTCCGATATGTTTGGCAGAACCATCGCATTTGTCTTTCATGCACTTCAGATACTTTGCACTTTCTTCCGTTTTAAGTCGACGACAAAGCTGATTTGCATGCGCGTAATTTTATACAAAGCCGGATCCCTTTCGCATTGCCCCAATTACTGTCGCCGTTGTTGGTGCTATAGGGGAATAAACGAACGATGGGAAAAAGTGATAATCGTCTTGTCTAGCATTAAAACTATTGGCTTTCCATACTTGCTGCAGTCTCCTCCCGTGTTTTCCACTCCTGTGATTTCCACCCTTGCACTCTCATTCCGTGTTTTCCACACTCTCGTTTTAATTTCCACTCCTGCGTTTTCAGCGTCACCGTTTGTCAGTGCAGAGCTTCTGATTTTACTGTTTCGTTGATTATTATAATACGTGGCTGAATATTATTATTGTTATTCTTTATTACGCCAAAAAGCCAGCACGCATGCAGCACAATATAAAGTCGAGTTCAGAATTTCTGCTAATATGTCTAGCACTTGTAGACACAAATCTATGTGACATAGACCTAATAAAAAGCTGTCAAAAACTGCACTGGACAATCTCCGTCGCAGCCAATTAAGTCCCTGGAGTGAAAATAATGTTTCTGTCATTCATCTTAACGAGACGCGTGCAAGAACGACAATTCGATAAGTTTATAGTATTCAAATTACTTGAACGGAACACAGAAACCATTGTCAGCGTTAAGCGGCAACTCGATCACGCAGAACAACAGTACTGCGCCAGTTACAGTTATACAATGAACCTGTATGTTTGTTCGTCGACTACACTGTGTCCCCAAAATATGTGCACCTTTTTATCTTTTGAATAACTTTGTCATAATCCTGAGAAAATTTGACATTAACACTTATAAATTTGTCCATCTCATCTTTCACAAATGTAGCCACTGTACCCTGGAAAATCCAAAAAATCAAATTTCAACAATACTACTGATATGTACTTCTGATTATTTGCATTATCTTCCAATAAAACGAAATAATGTCACCGTGACTGTGAACTTGCCCACCACACCTGAGAGCTGTCACCGCACTACCTTGTGAAACGCAGAACCTGTTTATCTGATTGAAGGTATTTAGTTTTCCTCCAAATGTTGGTGGCTTTGATAAGAGCCGATTGTGGTGTATGGCAACTTGAATGCCAGGCAAGCAAAGTCACAGCAAGTGTTCACAGTGACCCACTTCTATATGTGGACACACGCTTCCAGTCTTTTTCGCCGTTGATCAATCGCATCGTCCACCACGCTCTGCTGAAATTCAGTTCATGTCTTAACAAGCCGCTGCCGCAACTCGTCCGTATCGCGGACTGGTACTCGGTTTCACATTGGCAGACAGTAAAATATATTCGAGAAGTTATTGCGAAAAATATTTCAATAATACTCTTCGTATTTAGCATTGCTAACGATATTGCAATATTTTGATCATTTTCTTCGACAAAGTAATTGGTATTGCTGTTGCAACAGAACAGGCGTACTTTGTATTAGTATTGCTAGCAACCCTCCATTTTATACTTCAGACTATCATAAGTTTTGATCCAACTAAATGTCTTACTGAGAATGTGCGAAGAAAAGCTACGTGCCTTCAACGATTTCGAATGTAGGCCTATCCAACTTTTGCTAATCGGCCATTTTATGTTGCACCCTGTAGTATTTCACTTTTTCCATCAATACTGATCTCGGGCTGCAAGAACAAACGGACGTATTGTACGTTAGCGACTGCATCTTGCCTATATCTCTTGTCTTTCGTGGATTGTTGAGTTTTCTTGGCTTGTGCTGTTGTGCATTGCGCTAAACAGGTTTGTTGGACTTGTTTCTGATTAATTTTATTTTGCACTTCATTAAATATCACTACCATAGTTAACTGTTGTTGCTAATAATAATAATAATAATGTTCGTTTATTAAATTGCTGACATACCGCGCAATTAACAATAACATCCGCCACGCAGGGCAGCACTATATACAGAAGGGT
>Ga0209780_1002276_pt1 | contig 13511 bp, 12 predicted proteins | sample WorMetexBAHAMAS2_FD_187384 | JGI IMG/M metagenome (GOLD analysis project Ga0209780, IMG submission 187384) | Marine gutless worms symbiont microbial communities from Max Planck institute for Marine Microbiology, Germany - Inanidrilus exumae... | ecosystem: Host-associated > Annelida > Digestive... | reverse complement strand
TTGGCGGCAATCTGAGAAAGTTGAACACGGGTGCACAACTACAAACCTTCCCCTATCCAACGGCATCAAAATCATTTCTGTACTCCAACGTCTTCATGATGAAATCGGGCGCACAAACTCTGACGTTCAAAAGCGTGACGTCACAAGCGTGATGTCACAAGCGTGACAGGAAAAGCCAAGATGTGGCCAAATTTCGTCGAAATCGCTCAAACCGCGGCTGAGATATGGCCATTTTACGATTTTCAAGATGGTGGCCGCCGCCATCTTGGATTTGTAAAATTTTACATTTTTAACGGTCAGGACGGTCAAGATTTTCGAAATGCATCATCTTGCCATATTTTGTCAATATCGGTTGAACCGCGGCTGAGATATAACAATTTTTCGATTTTTCCAAGATGGCGGCCGTCCGCCATCTTTGATTTGTAATGCGTGTGTGGGGACCACCCACGAAGGGCATTTGGTGGTCTTTATCACTGTGCAAAATTTGGTTTTCTATTGACAGTGGTAGAATGAATGACCTGCAGATGATGGTAATAACATTAGACATAAAAGTTTAACGAAAGTGCTTGTTGTATTGTAATTTATACAGATCGTCTTTATTTTGCCACATTACAAATTAAACCGCGATCGACTGCAAATTCACACTATTTTTCGATCGATGATGAACTACAGTATGAGAGGTGGGAACATCAGTATGTGCTTATTGATCAACAAGTTTACTTGTAGTATGGATGTTTTAGCATCATTTGTTGACGATACGCAACAACATCTGCCTTTAAAAATATTTGGCCCAATTTATATCAACTTACAGTTAACACTTAACCTTTCTTATGGTTTGGAAATTAAAAGGATTATTAGAATAAAAAGAAAGAAAAAGTTCTTTACATGGCAATACGAACGTTGTAAATGAGATAGGTGACTAATCACAGCTTGTGCAGCTGTCATCTTGAATTTTGTTAAATAGCTATATCTCTGGAATGGTAACAAAATAAAATTTTGCGTGCAAATTATGCCCCGTGTGGGCCAGGGTACCCCCTTTCCTCCCTTTTTTTTTCTTTTGTCCATTCACTTCTTCTTCTTTTGCTCTTTGTTACTTTTTCCCTTTTCATTTTCTTATTCGCTTTACCTATTTTCTTCTTTTGTCCATTGCTTCTCTTTCTACCAGAATAGTCCCACTCCATTTGCAGACTGGAGGTCGTAGGAGGTGACAGAACTTGGGTTTAGTTTTTCCGTTTATTTTGTGTAATGTGTATTGCTTAGATAAGATTTATTCTGGTGTTTTGTTGTATTTGGTTCAGTTTAGTCTTACGATGTGATAGTTGTCTTCCCCTGTTGTAGGCACTAGAGTAATAATTTAAATGGGCCTCTCGATCCCTTTCCCTTTTTGGGTGGCTGCTGAACGAAAAGGCGGCCAGGGTTGAGGTTAATATATCGCTGGCCTTGGTTCACTGGGTAGGGATAGCTGTCCACCCCTGACGTTTTATCTCTGATATAGCCATATTTGTGCTGAAAGGGGACATTAACTCCAACTAACTGCGTACAAATTACAATGGCCATTCTGGGTTTTCTCAAATTTTTATCCATCTTCCAAATCCAAATAAAAATAAGAAATTCTTCTGTCAGTCAACTAATGCCATATTTGGCAAAATTAGCCACATTGCCCCAGAAGAGGCAACTCTGGAACTAATTAGCAGTAAATTTATTCCGGTGCTAATTTATGGCTTATAAGCTTGTCCTTTACTGAAGTCTGATCTCTCATCTCTTGATTTTGTAGTAAATCGCTACAAGTAGTATCGATGTAGTCAAACAATGTCAGTACCATTTCGATAACAAATATGCCCTGCCTGCAATTAGGGAATGTTATGACAAATCTTAGTTTCAATTTGAAACTAAGATTTGTCATAACATTCCCTAATTGCAGGCAGGGCATATTGGACTGTGTAAGGCAGTGGTGAAAGCCATTTCAGTTTAATGTGTTCTACACACGCGTATCGACAGTTGCAGTTGCAAAAATAATTTGATTATTGATTGATGTGTTTTAATGTTGTTTTTATTAAATGTATAGAGTTGAGATATTGGGGAATTCTGATTACAAGTACTATTCTGTGTTGCAGCTTCTTTACGGACTTTGGTCCTCTGAACATTGCTTCACTCTACAGATACTGCTGCAAGTTAAACAAAAAATTAAAGGTATCTGCGTCAACTGTATTGATGAATTTTAATGATATGGTTGAAGTTAAAGAAGTTGAAGACAGGACATTTGTATAGCACCTTTTCTTGAGAACTCACCTCTAAAAGTCTAAAGTACTTATTAAAGTGCTTAGAATGGCACATGTTAACGAGGGATCACACAGTTTTACCTGCCACCCACACATTTATCCATAAATGGAATGAGCTATCCTGCCTTTACTACCCAACTGCAGCGCATCATCGCACTTTGGCCAGTACTCATTTCCTGTCCCACAGAGGTTAAGAGGCTGAGTTGGCCTGGCCAAGATGGTATGCCCGCTTGAAGATGGTCACCCGTCCCAGTCCCAACCGACCTATAGTGCGGCTGCTTGGGAGCGAACTCATAACCACTTACTTGCAAGTTCATCGCCCTAACCACTAGACTACTGAGCCACCACTGTATGATATTGAACATTTAATGTGCACTAAAAGTCTGATAGTTAGCCAATTTAATATACTGCATGGAATCATAATGCAAAAAATATCAAAAGAGACTAAAAGTAAAATCGTTTCATTTGTGTATGCATTTACGCGCCTCTGATTCGCCTGCGACGTAGGGCGCTATATAAATTCGTTTTGATTGATTGATTGATTGATTGATTGCAGTTAAACTGTACATACACTGTAATACTTTGTTGCATCATAATGCTTACTGTGTGTTCGCACTTCATTGCTAGATTGCAGCCAGGTGAATCAACAGGTGAACGTGTCTGTTTTGTGTGACACTGTTTGTTACAGTGGCACAGATTTTTACAAGCCGGAAGTCCTTCTTGAGACCCAGCCATCAGTGTCAAAGCAATGAAGAGAATGAGCAGTTGTTTAATATCACATCAGCACGCAGTAGGTTCTTCGTAGCCTACACAAGTGAACAATGTGAAAGCAACAGAATACAAAATCTCGGTGCTTTTATGTACATTGTTTGGCTGAGTCTTTCTCATTGTACTTAGTCTGAAGTATGAATTACTTCTTTGTGGTTTTCCTTTGTTAAAAATCAGGTAATGTTAAAATAACAGACAGTGTTACTTGGTGTGATTTCAGGCTTTCTCACTGGCGAAAAAGAAAATAGTTCACTACACTCGTCCTGATCCGCAGAAGCGTGCTAATGCAGCATTCTTGATTGGAGCATATGCTGTAATGCAGCATATTTGTTTTAAAAAATTTATTTTGTCGATACGTATTTGCACAGTTAGGCTTGTTACATCTTAACAAGTTTAATTAACTTTATTTGATGCTGCTAAACAACTGAACAGAGTTAAAGACAATAGTTTCTATGGTTAATGACAGTAGGGGATCCGAATAATCCTGTTTTGTTTAATGGGACAGCCTGCAGCTGCTGCCAATACTTAGAGTAGTCTGCCGAAGCATTGCACCAGCTCCTTTGTGGAAATAACAGCCTGTCTTGCATAGCAGCACATTGATTGGCAATCAAACCTGTGAGCTCTTGTGCTCTAGTCTAGCATCCTACACATACCCTTGGGCAACTGTACAATAAACACTATAATGCTGCCAAATATTGGCTGGTATTTTCACGTGGCATTTGTGGCTCAGTGAGTGGACATTGGACTTGCAGTTGGTAACTTGCAGTAGTCAACTCTAAACTTCTGTTGTGGGTTGCAGCTGAGTAATCACTCTGGCAAGTCGTTCACATCTTTCATCAAGCATTATAGCTTGATAGCAATGTAAAAGCTGGAGGTAATGGCAGGCTATGGAATTGATGTAGTTTACTATCCATACACTAGGCATAATTCACTATGAGCTCGATACTATCGAAATACATAATTCTGCAGAGATGTGTATGTAGCTGTGCTGACTAAGAGGACATTACCTTTTAGCCTTAACGTTTCTGAAATTTTCCTGCATTCATGATCATAGCTGTTCGGTTGTTCAATGTAGGTCATATATCTGAAGAAATTGCCGGAGGAAGCCTATCGCCCTCTTGTTTCGGGCTCAAATCCACCGTTTTTGCCATTCAGGTATGGTGTATTCAGTTTCAGCAAGAAGTGGTTTGTTATGTAGGTAGCAGGTTTGGAAGAAAATGATGTTTTGCTATGTTTGTAGCTTAAATGTGGTTTAACTGCATACTTCCTGCAACTGTGTGTTAGAATTATGTTTTAATGAAGAATTAGCTTGTTGTCAAGTTTAAAATTGGGTAGTGCATCAGTTATAACTGGAGCGACATCTAGGAGCCATTTAATGGTTGAACAAAGAGCCAGCAGAAAGGACAGCTGTTCTGCATAAGTCTGTCCTCAGGTCGTACGACAGTTAAAATTAGAAGGTTCGGTCGAAAGATGGCCGTTACAAGGTGTACGTGGTATGTTTGTAAATTTTTGTTTGTTGTAGAGATGCATCGAATGGTCCAGTGTTGTTCAGTCTCACATTGCTTGATTGCTTTCAAGGCATTTACAAGGTCTGTTCATTGCACTAACTCCAGCATTTCACCTTTCTGATTCTTTGAAAATCTTCTGATCTTATATTTCTTGGAATACTGTGTGTGATAGTTACTGGCATCAGAATATTGGCATAAAAGGAAGCAATGCCCTTCCTGTCTGGCAGTAGATCAGGGGCCCGATTTACTAAATATCTTACGATAAACTTAGGAAAATCTTAGGATAAAGTGTGACTTAGGAAAATCTTAAGAAAAACTTACGCAAAACTTAAGATCAACTTAATAAGAAAAATGCATTTTCTCGAAAATAACTTAACATTTTTTCACAGAATTGTCTGCATATAATAGGATGAACTTAGTAAGTTATAAGATTGCTTTAGTAAATTACATGCAAAAATCTATGAAAATCTGAACTTAATAACTTAGGATGAACTTAAGATAAACTTAGGAAAAACTTATGATAAACGTAGGATTTTTCCTAAGATATTTTGTAAATCGGGCCCCAGGAAATGATGAGGCCAGTATGTGATTTCCACTGGTTGTAGTCAGTACTTTTGACTGATTTGACACTGTTCATTGGTTGACAAGCAGCCTCTAAAAATTCCCAAAGATTCCAAAGATTATGTTCAGGAATGAGTAGAGGAAGAAAATTGGGGTAAACTAGGTAAAACAATATTCACTAGGCGCTACTGATGGACTGGTTAGATTTTTGATGTCAAAGGTCAAGGTCACAGCAGACCTAAGTATGTGGTGCCGAAGACATCCATGTCGACGCTGGGATGTCAAAGTTCATCTTCTAGTTTAACCATATTTTGTTCAAGCAGCTTAGATTAGTGAATTTTTTGTAATAAAGCAGGTTTTGTGTACTTTGGAATATCATTTAACTCTGTGTGTTAACAGTTGTTAGTTTATAGTTTATATTTTTTGAGAAATCGTTTAGTAAAACCATTTATTTAATTTGATGTTTAGGCATTGTTGAACGGTTTCTTAAATTTTGAAGAATTCGACGTAGAGGAATATGAACATTATGAGGTATATATTCATATTCTCTAACCATAGCATCATTTAGCTTTATATTATTTAAAATCTTGTATATGGCATATTATTTGTTTTTGATTTTCTCAACTTTGTGTGTTTTCATTTTGATATACCTTTGCCACCTGATAGTGTCGGTGAAGACAGTATGTTTTCAGGCTGTTCGTCCCACGTGTTCGTCCATTCATTTGGATGGACAGATTTGTTACCACGATGTCTCATGAATGGCTTAAGCAATCTCGATGAAACCTACAGTTCTAGCCCCTACTGATGACCTGATTAGAGGAGGTCAGAGGCAAGGTCACAGCACGCCATTGAGCGAATGCATCCACATTGATGCTGGTCCATTGAAGTCCATTCAGTGGTTGTTGTTCTGTGTTATTTTAGTTTGTTTATTCTTTTTTTATTCTTGTTTTCATTAATTTCTTAAGAAATCTTTCTGCTTCATATTTGTCATTCTCACCAAAACAGCTGTCATTATTATTTATATTCATTTACAATTCTGAATATTTTTTATTCTTGTGAATTGATATATTGATCTTTTCATTTTACCATTTATTTCTGTTCACAGTTCACAGCGATAAAGGCTACTGTTTTTTAATGTGCAGAAAGTTGAGAATGGAGATTTTTGCTGGATTGTGCCGAACAAGTTCCTTGCATTTTGTGGTCCACATGCCAAGAGCCGAGTTGAGAATGGTATTGAATTGTTTTGTGCATTGTAATAGTAATAGTAGTAGTAGAATAGTAAATCTCCCTCCTGCTGATCTTTGATCTGTCTGTCGAGGTCATTCTTGTGTGATGCAATGGACAATGGTCCCAGCCGACTACGCGATGATGAGTAGTAAATCTTTGTAAAAATACTAAATAGCACCAGCAGTCTTCTTTGGTTGGTTTCCTTGGAGACCTTGAGCGAATCTTGGCTGGAAAGGCTGAACATCAGCCAATATACCTGATGCTGTGGCACACACAGAGTAAGCCGGACATTGTCTAATAACATTTTTTACCAAACAACAATGCAAGCAATTTAACTGTTGTCACGTGGTTGTAATAAGCCAGTCATGCTTGTGAGGTCACATGATGATGGGAAACTCCGTTATGCCAAGAATGATGGGATTGCTATTTAATATTTCATTGGCAGCTACTTGCTCATCTGAGTAAATATGAAGAATGACCATAAATAGATATGTTTGTGCATGCATGTGTTTATAGGCCACATTGTTACCATAACTCCACTGTTGTTTTGTAACAGGTTATCCATTCCACGCTCCTGAGTCGTACTTTGCATATTTTCGCAAGCAAAATGTTACCAACGTCGTACGTCTGAACAAGAAGATGTATGATGCCCGGCGTTTTACTGACGCTGGCTTTGTCCACAATGACTTGTTTTTCATGGACGGCAGCACTCCGAGTGACCACATCATACGGCGCTTTATCGATCTCTGTGAATCAGCGAAGGGAGCAGTTGCTGTTCACTGCAAAGGTTTGCAGTCATTTGTCACTGTTTATTTATTTTTTTATGAACTACAAAATTCTTGACTTGCTATGAATGGTATGGAGATGGTGTAGGTAGCACAACTGAAGAGTACTATGATGTAAGTATTCTCCCTAATCCAAATTAAATAGTTGCAGTCAGCAAAGACACACAGGCAGTAGAACTTTACTGCAACAAAATCCTTCATTATTCAACTGAGGCTGTCAGCTAACAAAGTTTGACCTCTATAATGGTCATAAAACTGTTGCACTGTTCAGTTCATTTCCACAGTTTGTATGATGAAAATGTTCTGCTACTCAGTTATTCTCACACTTAATTGTTGGTGATAATAATATTTGTGGAATATCTGCATAGTTAACGTTTCTGCATCCAGTCGATCACTTTGCTGTGTTTTCAGAACGCATCGTTTTGTAGCTTACAATTTATTGCCGTTGCATCTGTGCGGGTGTTCCTGGTCTAGTGGTAGAATAATGGGCTTGTCTCTCAGATATTGTCTATTTAGTTCTGACCCACAGCGAGCAACCTTGAGTTTGCTGTATGTGCAGGCCAACTTAGCTTCCTATCCTCAGCGGGACAGGTAATGAGTAATAGCTTACCTGGTAGGCGTCTGAGGTGAAGGCTCAGTGCGACTAGTTGGGATGTGGGTATGCCTGCATGATTGCCCATTATCACCATTATAGTCGTCATCAATGATGGTACGGAGACAGTGTTGCTACCGGTAACACTGTGGATGAGAACTCCGTAGCATCTTCTCCCTAATCCAAATGCACTAGTTGCTGCCAGGAAGGGCAATGCAGGCCGTAAAACGTTGCCCAAACAAAATCGCCACCGTCAATTAGCTGCCACTTTTGAGATTGTTGAACGCTTTGCATTTTGTCCTTACGGAGTGAGTTAGATATGCGGTCGGTTGTTTTGTTGTGTGATGCAGCTGGTTTGGGCCGCACTGGAACACTGATTGCCTGTTTCATCATGAAACACTACAAGTTTACAGCCGCAGAAGCCATTGCATGGATACGGATCTGTCGACCAGGTTCAGTGATTGGTCCACAGCAGGAATTCCTTGTCGAGTGAGTAATTAGTAACCACACTTGCTTATTCTGTGAAAAGTTTTATCAGGTTGATACGAAAACTATATTAATTACTATAATACAACCAAAAATTAACATACTGTTTATTGACATTCCGGCTCTACGTTGGAAGCCTTTATCTGGACTGACTCCGGTACCATCAGTGACGAGGAAAAGCCAGAAGTGGTTTATAAGATACCATGTAAAAACTGTGAACAGGTCTACGTTGGAGAAACAGGAAGGCCACTGGGAGCAAGAGTAAAAGAACATCATAAAGAAGTGGATAGCATCACAGGAATCTTTACTAGAGCAGAAAAGACTAGGACAGCTAGTATCTGCAACTAATCTGCCATTACAGATCGTGTTTGCAATGAGCATCATGTGATAGACTGGGAGAATGCCAAGGTGGTTGATTGAGAATCAGACAAAGCTGCCAGGCTCATAAAGGAGGCCATATGGATCAGGAAGACTGACAACATGAATCAAGACAAAGGGTGCTACCAATTGAGCCATGTATGGGACAAGCTTTTACATATTGACGACCGGTACTGGAAGTCAGTCCTGATGAAGGCTTCCGGCATGAAGCCGAAACGTCGATAAACAGTATGTTATTTTTGGTTGTATCAGCGTAATTAATACACTTGCTTATTTACTGATAATTTTTAATAGTTGTTACCAGCCACTTTAGTGATGTAGATAGATTGTATGTATCTGTGTGTGTCTGGACAGTAACTTTAGAATTAATTGACCTTTGTCCTAGATATTTAGCATGATGGTTCACCTTCCTTCACACTATCTAGGTAGGGCTCGGTGGTCATGGGTTATAGTTCACAGCCCCAGGAGGAAAAGGTTCCTTTTTCAGCTGTGGGTGCATGATACGATGTGCTGTAGACATTGTGAATCACAAGATGGCAGCACCAGATGAGCATGCAATGGTTACACAATATAGCATGTCGTTACTGGTTGGTTTGTTGTTGGGTTCATTGTGTTAACCTGGTCGATGCAACCTTAGCTGAGTTAGTGACACAAGCCACTATCTTGCTACGCTCGATTGTGGCTGCCGGTGAATCGGCATGCCGTGCCGCCCCCTCTCCTTTCACCCGCGCCCGCAACCGGTGCGCACGTCGTCTGTCTGCGCCCGTCACCTGTGCCCGCACTTGCCACCCAACCCTCGCTTGTCCGTTTGTCCACATAAGCCATGCCCGTGGCCAGATTCACCGATGAATTATTATATATAGATGACTTGATGATTACGGTGACATTTTCATATTCAATGTGTTTTTGTGTGCACAGTTTTTCTGCTGTGTTGTTTTCAGTAGTCATAATGAGTGAGAATTAGTGCTTAAGAGGAAGCTTTCACTTTAGATGTGTGAAGCAGAGTTAGTGCTGGCAGGTTGCTATTACATTCTGCTAACGCTGGAAGTAATTTGATACGAAACAATGATGTGTATAAGTGGATCTGCTAGCGTGCTTTGTTGAGCTTGTCACTGTGGAGCTTTCCACCATTTGTAGTTTGCAGTCAGTGCATTGTGCTTACAGGAAGCAAGCGTGGTTGTGGGCTCAAGGTGACCTCTATAGAGCTCGAGCAGACTGCAGACCTGGTGTAAAGTCTGGGGTTGATGACATTTTGACTTATACACGACGGTCTCCGTCAGTGAAGCGATCAGTACTGAAGAGCCGCCAGGAATATGAAGTAGATATGGACGATGATTCGGTTAGCCTTGTCATTGGTATTGCAATGCCTGTCACCACATTGCTTCTTTTCTGTATATTCATCAGTTTATTTTTGCAGTGTAGGTAGTAATGATATACCAGCCAGAAGCAGTTCTGTGTTTCACTTTCTGCACGTTAAATGTATTTATTTTCTGTATTTTTGACAGACTGTTGCTCTAGTCTTCTAATTTGACAGATTGTGTGATAGTGTTTATGTGTATGATGGTAGAGCTCGTTAGTCAAAGAAACGCAAGGTGATCGTCTGAATCATATCAAGTTTCACCGAAAAATGCCAGTACGGTCCAGTCTGAATGCAGGTGCTGGTGTGGCAGCTTGTAACAGCACTTCAGGGTAAGTGTTAAGGACACCAGAACTTTAGAAATTGCTAGAAACAAGTAACATTGCATGACCTCACAAACTAACGCTGCATAGTCGCTGCATTTTATGGACAGAAACGGCTTCCGCTGCATACATATTGTGCTGGTCTACTAGCGAGAATACTTCTTTACTGCATGATATTAGTATATTTATGTGGCTGGTAAAACGCAGTAGAACGAATGCATAAATGATTAAAGCATCCAAAATGACTAGAGCCACTTCGCAGGCACTTTACAGTCATGGGAAAGACAGTGAGAAGAGGTAGATCTTCGGTGTTCTGAAAACCAGTAGAGAGGTGACGTGGTGAGGCAGACTGTTCCAGGTACAAGCGGCAGCAACTGGAAACGCCTGGTCACTGTTGGTGGAAAGGTGCATGAGACGGTCAGTCAGTGATGATCATGATGTAGATGATCATAGATGTATATGGGTGACTGTTTGCTATCGGATGAAGTTCATTAGTGAGATAGGTGGGTGCCAGTCTGTGCAGACGTTTGTAGTCAGCTTGAAGTCGATCCATTGTGTTGGAAGTTATAGAGGTGGATGTTAAAGCGACAGACATTTCATGCTGCATACAGAGACTGATTGGTGACACTTCAGGCATTGCTAGGATGTTGACTGTAATATTGTCCTCTTCCTTGCAGCTACTAGAGAGTGGCCATATTCATGCCAACTTCTCACTGGACTATCAGACCACCATTGGATGTTTTGAAATGTCAGTTGTTTTTTTATATTAAAAAAATATTTTGGTCTGGCTGTTAGTGCAATAAACAGAAGTAACAGCAGCAGTAGTTTGATCTGTCTATCCACACCTACTAGCTATACGCTGCCATTCCTCAGCTATTGCATTATGTGTTGAAGGCACAATGGGGACGTTATATCTACAAGACGTTCAACATCAACCAACACGCGGTCGGTGGGAACGGCGAGGTCTTTATCATCGTCTGTAGAACCTGCCATCACGCGTGGCATGCGCTCACAGCGGCAGTCGCCCTCGCAGCTGACAGGGCTTTGGACTGTCCCGGCTGCTGCTGGTGCTACCAACCAGCGGCGGCCTGCCCATCTGATGACGTCAGTGCTAACAACATCCCGAGGGTAATAAACTGTGATGTGCTTGTTTTGTCTGAAGTCATCTAAAATTTCCGCATTCTGCAGTAACTGTATCATTCAGCTACATCACCAGTTTCATGTAAGTTGATACCATTGCAGAAAATGAAGGAAATTTCTGCATTGAGAATTTGTTAATTTACATTAATATTATATGTGTTCTGCACATAAGCATATAGTATGGAGATGGTGCAGGTAACAGTGTTGAAGAAAAAAAACTGTAGCATATATTCTCACAAATACAAATGTGTTTGTAACCGTCAGCAAGGGGCATGTGGGCAGAAAAACTTTGGTCAGAGAATACTGCATTTCTTAAATGGGGGTGCCCGCTAACACAGGTTGACCTATGTATAATGTAATAAGTAAGTAACTACGTAAGTTTATTTTAGTAACTATGTGAGTCCATTTATAGAATGCCTTTTAAACAACCATAGTGGCTGTAAAATGATTGTGTTTGTAATGTTGGTTGTTATGTGCGAGCATAGTAACATTGTTGTCTAGTGATGGAACTATATAACAAGAAGCCAGATATGATTCACAAAATCAGCACGTGGTAATATAGTAGCATCCGCATCCATTTCTACAGCTGTAATCATCTGTGATATACTAAGTCTGGTGTTTGTTGATATCAACATATTTTGAGATCACAGTATTGCCCACACTTATTGTGTTTGATAAAAAGCTGAAAAAAGCAGTCATTGGTTTTCGGTAAACGTGCTTTGAGCCAGAAACAGTAGACATCAGTGAACTGTGAACTCTGCTAATTTCACTTCCACTGCAAGATGACAGTAGTTAAGGTAGTTGTATAATGTATTTTTGATTTAACTATTACACCATGCTGTTGTTGCAGACCTGTTGGTTGTTGTTTTACTGTGCAGACGTTCAAATCAAGTCAGAATGCACAGAGAACGATAGATGTTGAATCCGGTGAATTCTGTTCGTAGCTTGACATTGTTGGATTAGATCTATTAATGACCACATCAGTGTCATTATTAAGTTCTTGCAGCTACATACTTTGTTGTCAAAGTAAGGTTTTGTTTTATTTCTCCCCCGGTTAATGTAAAAAAAACAAGTAGTACATTGATTGTAAAATTTGATTGACTTAGCAATTGTTTGGAAACGTGTGAATTATGCAGCACATGCCTGAAGTGCCTGATGGCTTTGCCTGCATTTGTGTTATAGGCCTCAAGGGCTTAATTCTGTACATTAATGACCACTTGCCAGAGACTATTGTGGGCGTGGATGTACTGTTGTTTTGTTTGATTTGTTATTTATTAGATTCTTATGTGGCATTGCTATACTAATGGCTTCAAACTCATTACCAGCTGGTACAGTGTACGTTATCTCTCGGTTATGGATGTTACTATTTATTACTGTTAGTGCTTGATTCAAGAATTGCCGACTTACCTGTGTTGTTGGGCTGTTTATTGTCTGTGTTAGAATGAAGGAGTTTTATGTAAAGCTCACTTTTGACCATTTTCATTCAGTGTGTTGTCTTATTACAGAAATCAAAGTTTTGTGTGCCAAAATATCCTATAAAATTGGCTCATGTGCCATATGTGGGATATTTTCATTGTTGTCATGTTTGTTTTTCACAGCACCTTCCAGTGTGGCTCAATTTGTTCTCAGCTTGTTTTATTAATTACTAACTTGTCCAGTACCTTTGGTGTTTGTCAGCAGTGACGTCTTGTACTGCAGTCTGTTACTGGCAGCTGTTGCTGCTTAGTGAGTGGGTGTAGTGTGGCACGGTTGTTCTGTGCAGAGTTCTGACAGGTTACATGATGAGTTTTGTATTTGGTTTTAATTATGTTTACTTTACATCTGTCAAATGTTGCAGTCTGCAGAGAGCAGCATTTGTGAGAGTAGTTAAAGCAGGGGCCCATAGTGGGATTCAGGAATGTAATTATAGGCTGATTGGCGCCAGGTGAATGGAAAGTTGCTAATATGCTAGTTAGACATATGCCATTGAGGGAATTTGAGGGTTTTGAGAAGAATATAGAGGGCTTCTGATAACACACCCAGCCATAATATACTAAATTTTATTTTAAAAGTCAACTTATATGATCAGTTACAATTTGTAAATAAGAAATCTTACACAAATTATACT
>Ga0209780_1002275_pt1 | contig 13512 bp, 5 predicted proteins | sample WorMetexBAHAMAS2_FD_187384 | JGI IMG/M metagenome (GOLD analysis project Ga0209780, IMG submission 187384) | Marine gutless worms symbiont microbial communities from Max Planck institute for Marine Microbiology, Germany - Inanidrilus exumae... | ecosystem: Host-associated > Annelida > Digestive... | reverse complement strand
CTAACACAGTCTATTTATAGACTGTGGTTGTGCAGTAACACGGTTCTGCCCGAATATGTCTCTGCAACAGGTCCACGCCAGAAAATATCTGTATATGTATCTGTGGTCCACGCTCACTCTCTGGCGATGCGATGTCGTCGTAAAACAACTGTTAGGTTTACCTCGGTTTCAAAATCTACTTTTGATAGTTTATGACCATATTAATACCATTTATCGCGATTATTCAGCGACTATTTAGGCAAATCAAACTCTTATAACTCGGTTGGTTGGGCGTAGGTGCATAGATGATTGGGTGCACTGCATCGATGACCACTGACGCTTAGTTATAGTAGAAATTAAGAACTCAGTTTAATGGGCGTAGGCTCTGGCATCTACATGCATGTATCTCCGAAACGGTGCTAGATAGGAGGTAAGTTAGTATTAATCATTAATAGGAAGTCGTATATGAGCTTTCGATTGGTATCAAAATCGGTGACCTTGAACGGCAAAATGGCTCTTATTTTGCATAATTTCACCGACTTCGTTTACGATGTCGTCATAAAACAATTGTTAGGCTTACCTTGGTTTCAAATTACTTTTGATACTTTATGACCATATTAATACCATCTGCGCAATTATTATGCGATTATTTAGGCAAAACAAACTCCGATATTGTTATTCGTTTTGATGGGCGTAGTTGCATAGATTACCATTGACGTTGACTGTCCCCGGATTTGCGTGGAATTGTGCTCTGAAAACGTCAAAAGTGGAACTCTAATATGGCAGCGGTCGATGTTGATAAATCTGCGATACTGTCCGTTGTTGACCTTCGCTCCATATTCGTCAAAGAACAACTCCCATTTTTGACGCAGTATCTGACACCATGACAGACCTGGTGAATGTTGAGCATGTGCATAACAGACAGTTGGATAGTCTATGCTCCCTTAGGTCCCGTTTGGTGCATGCAGTCGATCAGTCTGCAAATAAAGGATAGTTCAGCTGTAAACAGCTAAAAATTTATATATGTTTTACTGTTTTGTCGGTCGTTTAGCAAACGATAAAATAGCATACAATTGAAAAGATGTTACCTGTGTTTTGTTGTTTTGCCACGTAGTGCAGAAACACGTAGTCAGGTAAGGTGGGAAAATAAACCAGCTTGTGACTGCTTAATCTCTACGTAGTATTTTTTGTTGGAGACAGTTGTTTTGAGATACAGAGTAGTGTTCGAGTTTGAAAACATACTCAGTGCCTATCTGTTTGACTTGGACTCGGTGGATGTTCGTCTCTTCATTTGTTGGACCCAGTTACTTGGGACTGGATAGACTACTAGTCACTGACGAACACATCAATGAGTCAGTAACAGCAGTTCGTTTGTGCCGTGTATCTAACTGAGCAATATGAACAGTAGTGTACAGTAATAACACTGTGCATGAGGTCTGTATCTGTTTGGTTTAACCAACAGTGAAAGTTTATAGGCCCTACTAATTATCAACAGCACCACTCCAAACTTCATAATGATAATCACAACCAGATATATGTATGTACAACACATACAAGTAAGCAAATTAAGTACACAAAAGTATTAGAGAATTTTACAGCTGTGGTATTTTGATGTGTCAAGAACAAGTACACTTGAACAATCACATTTTAACGGCACTTGCACGACATACAACACTAGCAACAAAATAAACATGTACCAGTATACATAACAAGGCCTAAACTAGTCTCAGCTGCCGCAGACGAACCCGCGCGACGTACTGCGTCATGCGCTTATACATGTTGTAAACAAAGGTGGATGCTCGGTGTAACAAGGTGTCACCCTACCTGGACGTAACACTACTGGTCCGCCGTGCAGTGTTACAGTGGAGCTATAATTAGACTGGAGGCGGCATGACGTCATCGCCTGGCCTGGAGTGTTACAGACGACGACAGACGCCAGCGAGCGTTACTAGTCTGGCCCCCTACACTATGTGTAGGCGGGCCAGTAATAAAATGGCAACAGCTGTCGACGTGCCATGGCAAAGAAACAGAAAAATCAGCAAAATCAAGAGTTTGGGAAAAAAGTTCCAAAGGTAAGTATCTTTATTTTGGTGATAACTGAATACCCTTACAACATAATGTACGATAAGCCCTCTTAAGCTGAGGTTACCTCTACGCCAAAAACTACGGCTGCTCGATCTGTTAAGCCGTTTCGACAGAACATTAGCTCGTGACGAACACACTGCCATAGCATAGCATAGTGTCGCGCGGGTAAAAACGAAAGTATCCACATCTAGCTGCTGGCTGATAGACTCCATATAAAAATTTCATCTCTTCATAAGCTACTCACCAAAGGCAATACATCAGATGCTCTTGTCAGTGAAACAATTTGCATAAGTGTTGCATAACCTTTTTGGCTACAAACTGCATAGCAGCATCTATGAAACAGTCACTGGATAGTAAGTTAGTACAGTAGTGACATGACAAATGACATGAATGTTACTCTGTAACTCTGTACAGAAATGTACTACAGTTCGTGAAGAAACAACTATAGTTCTATGGCTGAGAGGCACTGTGGGCTTGATCACTGCCACAGTCTTGTCCTGAAGCGGTTTTGTTTGATGTCAGCTGACGCAGCAGTGCAAGCATGTGGTCCATTTTTGCATCCATTCGGTTTATCTACCAACAAATTACAGTACCGTATTATGCGCAAAATCATACAAAAACACTTCATTTAAACTGGTCTACTTTTCTGCAGTTGCCCCAGTTTAGGCAGTTCCCTCAAAGGTTTTCCGTTGGAACTGTTTATTAAACAAATAGAAATGAACACGGCATACACGTAAAGTGGGAGGATCACAACCTCCACGTACTGGCAGCCGCCACATTTTAGGTGTAGGCAAAACACATGAAACATTTATTAACATCTATTAATCAAACATCAGAGTATAAAATGAAGCTGTATAGTGAAGAGGCAAATCAGGGTTTGAGATTTCACAAACTGTGTTTGTGTATTAACTTTGACAGACTACAAGCGCAGTGCGACACATGATTTTCTGCGTTATATAAATATTCTTACTTACTTACTTAAGTCAATATTGACACTCTACAAGTCATAAGAGAACACATGCACACTCAAAGTCAGGACTTTCAGTAATAAATGGAAAAAACAACAAAAAATGTCCTCAATTGCCACAGTATACCTCACTTGTAGGAAATCCAGGTCAGCCATTCAAATGGTGGTGTCAGAATTATGACAGGAATGTCATAAATAGCTGCACTGTCGAAATGCGCTAGAAACATTGCGAAATCCATGAAATTCCAACCTCCTTAAAGAAAACTGTGCTAACTCAAAATAACGGATTCTGGGCCAGAAGTAGAAATAATGCAGTTTCTGCATATCTACAAAAATGGCCAACAAGCCAAATGCTAACATGTCCCCAAAATATCCACTATTTTATAGGAAACTTTGTTTACCACATCACACAGCTGGTCCAGAATTCTGATACAAAGTTGCCAAGTAGCCGTTTCTGCACATGCAGAGTGAGATACACAGAAAATCATCAACTAGTCAAGTTGTTAAGATTTTCACTTTTTAATGGGACATCGCATTTGCTGAGACTGACGGTGACAGAAGGTGAATTAACTCATACAAAAACACAGACGTTGATTGTAATATTTTAGTGTTGTGCAGATTCATGAAATTTAGACAATTAATAAAAAGCAAATGTAAACGGTAAAACTGGCCACTTTCAAAGTAATTCACACCACTTTATGTATAATGTGGTAGTACCTCTAAAACAGCAACAATGAAGAAGGTGATATTAGACAGGACTACAAATTGCACAATGACGCTGTCACGATATGCTGCAAAAGTAATATCATCTACACTTGCTATTTTAAAGCTACAAGTCTATCACCCTCACAGTGAGTTCTAAACTGATCCGTTATTACTGTTTATGTTATGATATGAGCAACAATGTAGACAGCATAATTGTGCTGCTATGTAATATAACCTTCTTCATTTTTGCTGTTTTAGAGGTATTACTGTATTATACATAAAGTGGTGAGAATTACTTTGAAGTGGCCAGTTTTACCATTTACATTTGCTTTTTATTGGTTGTCTAAATTTCATGAATATGCACAACACTAAATATGACAGTCAACATCTGTGTTTTCACATTATTTCTATCACCGTCATTTGGAGTTACTCGGTCTTTGTTTTTTTAATTATTTTTCGTTTCTCTGTTTCTGTGCCGTGCGCTAGACTAAGCTGGCCATAGCATCAGCTTTTCAGCACACGTAAATATTCCATATCGTATCATATCATATCTTAGTCAGCAGACAGTACAACTGACCTGCAACTCCACTCGAGACAGCCGTGACACAACTGTCATTCGTTGTTTCTCTTTCTCACTGCTCAACATCCAGATGCTCGGTTTTCCAAGAGTCTGGTCCAACCTGTTGACATCGTCCAACGACGGTCTTATTCAACTGACCAAGTCTATCATATGAACCATTAATTGAACGTACATGACTGCTGCTCAGCTCTTATCAACAGTGAAAAAATTTGTATGACAATAATGCACATATACCGTTAATTTCAACCGGGTCCTTTGTAACCACTCAAACGACCCGGCTTTCTGGTCTTGTGTAACATGAGTGACAGCGGTTTTGAGATCATTTTCCAAAGTGTAACAGATGCAGAGTCAGCAGAGTCTTAACAATGTTGGTTGGTCACCCAGCGTAATAAAATGCTGCTCCCGATATTCTGCAAGGTTGACTTGGAGATCTTCAGACGCTCACTTTAACTCGAAAAAACAAAGGCCATTTGAACAAAACTTGAGAGTACAGTCCATGAGCTATCGTATGAAGCTCATGGACTCTACTCTCAAGTTTTGTTCAAATTCGTATGGCGTTGTTTCCATGATACTACGTTTAGACATTATGGTTATGGCTTGTGACAGAGTCTATGCTATATGCTGTATTTGCATGTTCATCCATCTGTCTCAGACAGATGGACGAACACGCAAATACAGCATATAGCATAACACTGCATGGAAATCAAGAAGCTCAGCTATCGCCAACAAACCCGCACAACGCTCGGTATCAGTTGAAATGTTGGCCTACTGTTGTATAAATAATGCACACGGATCCCTGTATCAGCCTAAGGAGCACATTCAGCAACTGTCACGTTTTATTCCGCTACCTGCATAGTTTTGTACAAGCATCGTTTCAGCAGATTCAGCTATCGCACAGCAAGCATGCAATTCTATTGGTGTCGTCAACAGACAAACCTAGTTGATGCCACCTGAGCCGTAACTGTGATCAACAGCTTTTGACTACCACCAGAGTTGTTGCTTAGACCTGCCCATGTGGCCGAGTGGTCAGCGCACTCGGCCGCCAGGTGCAGTCGAGCGTGAGCGCTCAGTAGCCAAGGTTCGCGCCTCAGCCCGGGGCGTGTCCGCCTACCAAAAAATTATTTGTAATAATTCTTAGGCACACGATGAATATTCTAGTGACCTGCGCTGTAGTTCTTTGATGCGAACCATCATGTTCAGATGTCCCTGTGAGTACTGTTCAATGACATCACGCACGTCGTAAGGCTTGCGTGCTTGCTAGCAGTGACATCATAACAACAACACACTGTAACTAGAAGATGACATATTTACACCAACAAAGGTAAAAATGCAGTGGACGTTTGTAGACAACTAAATACGGGATCATGTGACATGCTGAACAGAAGTCAAAATCTATATGTACGAGATACAAAGCACGTTACTCAAGTGTTGCATGTTGGCGCTGTGGTAGGGTGTTGGACTTGCAAACTCATAGGTTCAAATCCAAGCCAGTCTGCTTTCACGTAACATAGATCAACTCAGCCTCGCATCCCTCTGGGTTCGCTATATTGAGTACCTGCTTCGGCTGGGGGTAAAGACTGGGTTCACACCTATGTTGGGTTGCAGGTAAGACGGTGTGAGGGATCATACGGCACATGGCATGTGAGTTTCCCATGTGGTGAAAGCTAAATTGATGCTAACTGCTATACACTGTTTACTTATTTACTTACTTACTTTATAATATGTGGCACCTATTTATGACAGCTTACAATCAAACTGGACCGGAGGTTATGAGCATTAAGGTCCATGGTTTATGACTTATGGATAGCAGACATTGATGAACAAATGCCATGATTCTGTGAGTACCCTCTTGCTGCAGCTATGAACAGTTAATGTAAAGTGGCCCCAATATAGACAGAGATGTACCCACAAATAAAGTATAAAGGCAGCCACCTTCCATTTTTCACTTGCTATTATAAAAACTACAACTTCATATCATCAACTAACTAAATTCTGTGTGTACACTTTGCTAGCAAACGATGTGCCAAATGCTAGTGCTCACTGTGTTCTTTCATCATCATCATCATCATCATCACATGGTATTTTTAGAGTGGCCTAAGCAGCAACGCCACCACTAGGACCACTATAGTCAGAGTAAGTACAACAGTCAGACAGTGTTGTAACAGCAGCGGAATAAGTATGTCTTCAGATGGCGACGGAATGTTGACAGGGATGGAGCAGAGGTGACATCATCTGGTAGGCTGTTCCAGACCTTAGCACCTGCAATCGGAAAGGCACGACTGCCGACAGTTGGTAGGCAGAAGGACGAGACATCAAGCTGATTAGACGATGAAGATCGCAGTCTTCGCCAGTTAGGCATGTCAGCAACGGGAGTAAACAGAGACGTCATGTAAGGCGGCGCCGTACCATGCCGTATCACTGTTGCTGAGGCGGCAGAATGAATACTTCATATAAAATGACTAAATGAAATCCAACAGATAACGATGACATGATGTAATAATCATGCATAACATTGTCCATGTGAATTAAACAGTACACAGTGCTGCTCCCATAGGCCTACTCATGCACAGAGTCACTTTTAACAGCTGTTTGTTCATAATTTAACATAATGTTAGTTACTTTACTAGTAACTTGGGTATACGCATTCAACGTGCAATAAAGAATTTAAATAACACTCTTGTAAAAAACCAATAGTAATGCTGCATTCAAGGGTACTCAAAGCACTGGGGTTTTTTTCATATGCAGTTATCCATTTAAGTGGCAATAAATGAATAAATTTTAATAGCAAAAACCGAGGCGCAATCATAATGAGAACAAATATTAGAGAGTCCAACTAGAAGGATAGTGCACTCTCTGTTGGTTGCGTGGCACAGTGGTAGAACGTCGGTCTTTGGCTGGCAAACTTTCCCTGTCCCGCACTCGACCTGTACCGACGGGTGACCACTTATGTGGGTTAACCGTCTGCTATAGGTCAACCAACCAGGCCAACTCAGCATTTCGTCCATTCGGGGTCGATAAGTAAGTACTAAGCTGCAACTGGATGTCTGTTACCTAAGTTAGGGGTGAAGCCATCTGGTGAACGCTTACAAAGGAAAGACAGGCATGGTGTAATTTGCAGTTAAAACTGTACGATCCATGTCTGACTGCTTTGAGACTATGTGGAGTATAAATGGCGCTATATGAATACTCTTCCTTTCCTTTTCCTTTCTGTTGAAATGCAGGCCCATGCTGATCAAAATGTGCCTGGAATCATTGCTCAAGTGTTACTGAGCGCCCAAGTTCTACCAAGTTTGATGCAAACATCATTAGCATATTCAACGTATTGCACGTAATGTAATGCTTTACTACAGGCCAAACAGTGGACCAAATTTTCGAGATCTGCACTTCACCACAGCAAACTAGCGATGCATGTGGTTCCTGGCCACCTGACTGGCCCTGTAGAGCAGACACGTCGACTTTTTCACTGTCCAACTGGTTGAGAAGTGTATTTGCTAGTCTGTTATTCTGACCCTGATCTCTGATGACGTTCTTGATCACCCACTGCCACTTACACTCTGTGGCTGGCGTGGTTATAAGTGTGTCAATAATACCTGGAACTTTCGTCGTGCGACAAAGTATCGAATTCGCCGGATGACTCGAATTGCAGACTTGTGTGTCTCGGTTAATCTGTCAAAATTCAATGCAAAACAGTAGTCACGTTAAACGAACATGATAGTGTAAAAAATTTGACGCTGCACTTTTTACCACTAATATGCTAGCTGATGCATATGAAATATACCAAAACTGAAAGTATGAAAGTTATTTCACTGCAATAAATTCTAATGAACTAAATCAGACTTTCATATCTTTTGTCCAACATCTCAGACTCACCAGCTGCAGAGCACGGCATGCCCAGTGTTCACAATACATCATGCTACTCCAACTACAAGTCCTCTAGCAGTGGGATTTCAGTTGTGGATATTTTTTCAGTTTCAGTTTCAGTTAAGTCATCAGTCTAAATTTTCATGTTTCAGTTTTTCAATTTTTTCCGTTTCCGTTATCGTTAACAGAATTAAATTCTGCCCGTTAACGGAATGAATCCATTATTCCATTTCCGTTATCGTTGACTTAAATCACACTGTAGCTACTGTCTGCATAATAGCTGGTATAATGCAAGCAAACTGCACCACCCTAGCAGTTCGGCCCAAAGCTGAAAATTTTATGACGTACGCCTACACATATACTGTATATGTGTAGGCGGGCGTCCGTCTACGTTGTGTATACGGCGTCTCGTCGTACAATGTCGGCACCGGTTGTACAACAAAAACCGAAATAATATTTATTCAGTTTCAGTTGTTAATTTTTCCGTTTCGTTCTCGTTTTTTCGATTTTTTTTCCGTTTCCGTTATCGTTATCGTTAACAGAATAAAATTCTATCTGTTAACAGAATGAATCCGGTTCCGTTACCATTAACTTAAATCACACTGTCCTCTGGACCCCACATCAACACTGATGTGCAGTGGTGCATCTTGCCATGTCGTTAGCATATAACACAGATTGAAATGATTTCAGTCGGCAAACTCGCATTTCTCCAGTTATGTCAGACTGGAACCTAAATAAACCTCAGACTGATGCTATACTAACTATGCATATGCACATCATGACAACTATCAGTGAGTGTTTGCTGCACTTCACCAGACTTGCAGCATGTGGCATCTACTACTGAGGCTATATCACTGAACACATCAAATACAAGCTCCTCTCACTTGCCTACAAAGTGAGACTGATACATTATAGACTGCCAGGAGTTTAGGCAAACCGGATATAATTCATCGAGTGATTGACAGTTGAATTAACAATACGTTATATTTTGCTTTTATCATAAAGAACTAGTCTAATATGCAATTGTGCTTGTCAGCAAGACAGACAGCGGTAGTAAGTATTGTTGCATAGTCATCCATTTTATTTGTAGGCCTATATATTACTGCATGTTGTGTAACCACGGTCACTCACATTCATTTTGTCGGTGTTTTAGGTGACCGTGGTCATTGTTTGATGTTTCATTGACAAAGAAAGTTTGCTTTCATTTAGTTCTCACAACTACCTAAACTCCATATATTCATAACCTCATCTCTGTTCAACGTCCTCGCAGTGCTCGCTCTTCATCCATTATTACTCTTGCTCAGCCAGTCATCATCCTCTCTAGAAATAACTGATCGCTTCTTTCATTATGCTTCACCTTGTCTCTGGAATCAACTCCCTCTGTCTCTTCGTCAACCTCATTCTGGTACCAGTTCCTCCATTTCCGACTCACCTATTCCTTCACCCATCACTTTTTCCTCCTCTGATTCACCACTCTGCTCATCCATTACTCCCTCTTTCACTCCCAGCTTAAAACCTACCTGTTTCACAAATCCTACCCCGTAGTTTCACTACTTCCTCCAGGACTCTCTTCACCTACTATTGCCCAGACCGTTTCTTCTGAGATACTCGGTTTTTGCTTTTAGTTTTTCCTTTGGCCATCTCATCAGCTTTTGAGTATACGTAAATCTACTGCATCATATCGTATCACTAGTGCATGCACTTGTTAGTAAGGTGGACTACTGTAATTCCCTCCTTCCTAGAGTATCCAAAGACTCTTCAAAGAATGCTACAGCTTGTCTTGTGTTCTTGGTGAGGAAATCAAATCGCCTACCATTATTACGACCAGAGCCTGCACAATATTGCTGTCACATCAACTGGCAGCAAACACGCTTCATCACAAGGTGTGTTTGACAGATTGATTCCGTGAAGTTGGTGGTGCCTGTGACATGTCGTTCATCACGCATTTCCAGCAGTGGCTATACAGCTTTAACACTCTACCATTTGCTATTACAGTGGCATCGTTACTTTCTTCGTTCTCGTAGAAGCTTAAATTACTACTGTTTCAGTCATCTTTTTTCCAATTACTTCTGATTTATTTCTGCAACTTACCAATTATCTCTGTATCGTGTTCCTGTAATTGTTATTTTAACTGAAACTGTGAGACTGATCTGTTTTTGTTAAACAATAATAAAAGTAATAATAATAACAAAGACATTTTCACAAAATTAAGTATACAGTTGAAGCAGCATAAGAGAGTCAGAGACCGAATTGGCTTCGTTGGCGATTCTAAAGTTTCTGCTTCGGTGTCCATGACGCCAGCGTCCATCGTCCTTGACAGCTGACTGCCTTGCCGACAAAATGGTGAAGTTTCAGCCACTGTAACAGTCAGACAAATACGCAATAATGCTCAGTGTATGCAGAAGTGTGCAAAACAAATTAGCAATGTTCAATAAATGACATTAATTTCACTAAACGGATCTAATGGACAGGCACAACAACTAATTTCTTTTTGTAATCCAGCGACATTTGCCTCGTGACATTCTCAGATATCACCGAAATGCATATCAATCCAATGCTGCCTTAAATCACAATTTAACATTCATTTTAGTTCCATCGTATCTTCACCTGCTTCGAAATAGTCAACTGACCACAGCAAATGTCAATATATGAACATAACAGAAGACTTGTCATCACTGTTACTCTTATGAAAGAACTATCGATGACAACCATGACAGCAAAAGTCAGCTCAGTGATATTCCAGTATTTGTAATCATTTCAGTTTTAGTTTGTGTAAAGTTTGGCTTCAATCATTTCGATTCACGGTAAAAACGGCAACGGAAAAAAGGGCAACGGAAAATTGGGCCACGGAAAAATAGGCAACCGGTAAAAAGGGCAATGAAAATTTGGGCAACCACTTAGGTAAAATGGGCAACGGAAAATGGGGCAACCGGCACCCGGTAAAAATGGCTACGGAAAATTGGGCAACCAATTTACTGTTAACGGGATCCGTCTGAAAGAAATGACTCGCTTATACGGCCGTTGTTGTCACTCCTTGTGTCTTGTGTCTACCAAACAGTTTGCTAACGTTTCAGGCAAATAAACTCGTAAGTCACTCGTCGCTAACGAACGATATTGTCACATTGTGTCTTTGGTAAAAATAAATTTAAAGGAATTAAACTTGTAAGTCACTATCAGCTAGTTACGTGCATTCGTCGCTAACATACGCTATACTATAGAGACTTGGACTCCATGCAACAACGGACTTCCGTCGCGCATGACCAAACGTTGACAACTCACACACACTCACCTGCGACACTGTCTACTCAGGATAAAAGAGTCAAACGACTAATAGAGCGTTGCCTATAGGTAAGAATTATTGTTAGGTTGCCCAATTTTCCGTAGCCGTTTTTACCGGATGCCGGTTGCCGTTTTTACCGTTGCCGATTTTATCTACGGTGGTTGCCCAATTTTCCGTTGCCCATTTTTCCGTTGCCGTTTTTTTCCGTGGCCCAAATTTCCGTTGCCCTTTTTTCTGTTGCCCTTTTTACCATTTACCATCATTTAAGTTTAAGTTGATATTATAATATTCATATTCTTTTTAGTTTAAGTTTCTACACAATGCTGCAAAGTTTCTTTGTGTGAAAACTTACAGAGGCAAAGTTGTTGCTACATCATTCCTCTATCTAACGGTCCACAGAAGGATTGTGGTCGACGTCCCCATTTACCTAAAATTTGCACTCAAAGTGACCCCCCGCTTCAGAAAACGCATTTCGCTTAATAGTGCCTCAGCCATAAGAGCTTGCGAAAAAGTTCAATTATCACTAATAGGAATTGGACAAAGTGCTTTCCATCGAGCCATAGATGAACCCTGTGCATTTCCCCTATGTCCCCCAAAGAATGGCTCAAAATGAGAATTTTCACACTTCGCGTTGTCTTTCATATCTTAGTTGCAGGTAATCGCAGACACTTCAAATATGGTACGCCAATTGATCATATCACGTCACAGCCTACGCATGCCAAACTGTCCCTGAAATAGGCGTGGTCACGTCACATGCATGTATAGTATATATTGTATAGTTTTGTGTTTTTATATTTTACTTTTTTTACTTCCATTGTCATATCTTAGCTACATGTACGTTTGATACGTGTTTTATTAAATATCAATCAATCAATCAATCAATCATGCTCCACTTTAAATTTCAAGGCCCTATACATACCTCAGGAATAACAGAAGCTAGAATCGTCAAATTTCTTATCAGGTAGGCTATATCTAATGTTACCAAAAGGACGACATATCACCACCCTAAAGGTGTCTGGTTATGGCCACGTATGACTGCTATAAAATTTTGCTGTTTGCCGTGATACAGGGCGTCGCTCTGGTTCGTCAGCGACAGCTGAGCTACTTGTATTATTCTACGATATTTTCTGCTAATGTGGCCAGTTAATTTCTGCACTGAGACGTCATTTGAAGATGTGCAAACGCGGATATTTTGGCGTCTGAGTCCGCGTTCGCAAAAATACCGTCAGCGTCCACAGCTGTCCAACGACAGACATCCACGGACGGTCGGTATCCAGTCTTTGCCATTAGCAATATCAGCATGTACTGTTCTGTCATGGACTAAAAACAAGTGTGACCTGAATTATTGATGTTACAAGTTATACAGATTAGGTCTATATAGAACGGTTAGTTAAATCAAAAATCGAAACTGAAAATCAACGTTCATCGAGCATGCGCACTATACGCGCAACTGACGACCTTAGAAGGTCGCGTCAGTGTCTGGCCGTCCGCATCCGCAACTACACATCCCTGGTCATTCATTATCCCTAGTTACATACACTGTGACACTAACACAACACAAAGGAAATGAGCATTAAAACCGCGATTAACGCATGATTCAAATAATTAATTGTGCGATTAATGTGATTAAAAAATCAATCGCTCAACAGCCCTAATTTTAAATTTATGTTTTGATCTATCACGAAAGCAATCAGTATTCTATTCAAAGGTTTGATCAACCATAGAGGCATAGACCGATGAAGTGAGTTCATGCAAGTACTTTCACATTTAGTTTCAGTCTAACTCACATTTTAAGTGACTTTGTAATTCTGTTGTGTCAGCATTCCTCAAACAGAAGCCAGTCCAGACGAGAGATATTAGGAAAAATATATGGCAAGCGGAACTAACATTTATTCCGAATTGCTGACATCAAGAATTCGAGTTCTTGATATCAAGAATTCGAATTCTTGATATCAAGAATTGCAATTCTTAATATCAACAAATAATTGTTGATATCAAGAACTGCAATTCTTGATATCAAGAATTGCAATTCTTGATATCAAGAATTCGAATTGT
>Ga0209780_1002274_pt1 | contig 13512 bp, 7 predicted proteins | sample WorMetexBAHAMAS2_FD_187384 | JGI IMG/M metagenome (GOLD analysis project Ga0209780, IMG submission 187384) | Marine gutless worms symbiont microbial communities from Max Planck institute for Marine Microbiology, Germany - Inanidrilus exumae... | ecosystem: Host-associated > Annelida > Digestive... | reverse complement strand
TGAGCGCGTCACGCTCTACAGCACATAGCGCCCGAGTGTGTTAGCCACTGGGCCACATGGGCAGGTTTCCTTTGATAGATACCGGCAGTTAAAATTTCGAACTTCAAAAATCCAAGATGGCGGATGGCCGCCATTTTGATAACAGTTAAATTGCTGTATCTCAGCAACGGTTCAGCCTCTCGCCGCGACATTAGGTATGATGGTACACGTTGACTCTGTTAATGCTATCGGCCATTAAAATTTTAAGTATTTAGAAATCAAAATGGCGGACAGCCATTGATTTAAAAATTTAAAAAAATTACCATATTTTCGCAATGCCCACGAAACCCTTTCCAAAATTTAAAAATCTTTTGAACAAGCAAGTATAGACATTTGAAATTATATCTTAGTAATGAAATAGCAAATAAAATGGTAAAAACTGGCCAGTTTAAATTTGCTGCGAATGTATGTTACCGAATAAATGGCAATTTTAGCAATACCAGTAGAGCTTAGATAGAGATCAGATCCATCAATTGCCACACGATTTCGCTGGTAAGGGCGTGCTTAACGTTCTAGGCGGAGTCCTACCAAAGTTATTGAAATTATTTATAACGTTCATTTGACCGAAATATTAATGCGAGTTCAATGCAGCTTTTGTCGGCAAATATATCATTTGATGAAATGACTGGCGGTGACGTTTTTCTGCTGGTTGTTCGTACTGATTATTTTCGATTTTTAATTATTTATTGGGAGGGAACGCGCACGCGGCGGACAATGATGGGAAGAGACACTGTCGCCCGCCCGTTGACAGACCACACACGCGTATACTATAGGCATAGGCCGTGATCATAGAAACTCTGACTCGGCACACCTGGCCCAGGTGAGAATAATCTGAACAAGTATGGACCGACTTTGATCTTCCACTATAGGGGTAGTAACGCGTTTCACGGTCACCGACTATATCTGTAGGTCGCACGACTGCTAGCAAACCATGTTAGGTCTGTTCTTCTACCCAAAGTCTGCCAAGGCCAGCCCCAGCATTTGGCTCACAGTGTTCCAAATTTCATCCAAATCGGTTCACTTTCGGCGGAGTTATAAGCCGAACGCGTGAAGGCGGTTCTTCGGGCCCATGAAGTAAATCCACTATTCGCCCGAAGGCACGGGCGAATGATAAGTAACTGATATTATTTTGCGAACGTGAACATCTGCACTGAAGAACTAATAAACAATCTACAGCCTGGCACGTGGATCAAATACTATATTAATTCTTTAATACAGTCTGTTTATATTGTTCAAGCTTTTTGATAATTCATATTGAGATTCGCTCCAGGATATTGCTCGCTTTGCTTTAATGACTGTTTAATTTATTCGCATGTAGTCTTGTGTATGTAACATTTTGAACTCAACAGTACTGTGTTCAATCGAATATCTGTCCCTCTGTCTCTGTTTGTTTTCAATATCTTTGTATGTGTATGTGTTTTTAATACTTACTTACGGGCCATGTAGCCTGAAATAAAATGATTGATTGATTACAATTAGGTGAACATTTGTTCAGTAACCCCGGAGTTTTGCAGGCGTGTTTGTTCTGGGCGGGATATACGCTTGGCTTAGCCATGCATTTCTTGTTAAAAGAGGACCCTGCATCGGCTGAAAATGAGAGGACTTCTTTGCGAAAAGTTTGTACAAAGAATTTGGGATCGACACCTGTGCTCATACGCTGCCTAGTATCGTCTTGGTATGAAGACGTGACGACGTGACAACATCGTTGGTCGGCGTCTCGCTGTGTGCACTTGCGGTCTTCGTCTTACACTCCACGACTGAATGATTGTACTCTCGTTCCGTTAGCATTCGTGCAGTGAACTGCATGAATAAACGCCGTGATCGACGTCCAGGCTTCACGCTGTTTACACGCCTCTCACGAGCTTCGCACTCCGGTTTTGAGAGAGAGAAAAAACATCTATTCGGTGTACCTCCATAAAAAGTAACAAAATATCCGTCACACAGCGCAGTGTGGCACACACGTGTTAACCGACGCATGACTCAAAAATCGACAGCCACGTGCGTGAACGCAGCTGGAATAAACACCCGCAATCCTAGTCAGCGATTTCGCCCCCGGTGCCGCCGTCATTCTGTCGAACGTGACCAAACATAACGTGGTCTGATGTCCAACTGGTACATGCGCCTCGCGAACTCGACGCGACAACGTTGTCTATGATTTTGGCCGATTGTTCCAGAGTTTAGACATTTAGTAGGCTACGCTTTTTTCTTTTTAACGTTTTTGTTTGTATTTCCCATTTGGTTGGTGCATGCAAAAGCTATTTTCAGCCTTAGTACGATTGTCATTGTGATCTGTAAATAACGTTAAATAAGTAAATAAATTGTTATATATGACGTCATCCACAAAACCGGAAGCACATAACGTACTGTACTATCGTCCGAGGAGGACCGAGCCATGTCCACAGGTAATAAGTACAGAAAATTTCGTGTAAGACATGTGGTTCTTGAGATATCCGAGCGGACAGCTGACAGACAGACAGACACGCTCGTCGTAACACTTCACACTCCTACCGGCATCGAAGTAATAACGTTTAAAATATTTTTAAACTCTAAAAAGAAAAACTATTTATCGTCTGCATAAATCAAAGACCTGTTTGTCTCTTGTCACTGACGTAACACCCACACACATACACACAACCAATAGGTAAACCGAACTGTTACAAGGAGGTCGGCTATAATGTGGTCTACCGATAAACCTCGCATATTCTATTTGTAGCGTAAGTATATGTAATGTAACGTATTGCAACATCTCGAAGTTGAAGTAACCGTAAAATTGCAAATTTATAATCTAATTTGATAAAAGCCAAGTCTTACAAAGTATTGTCATCTGTGGTATAAGCGTCGAAGAAATGCAAATGACTAACTAAATCTCAGAGATTACTTTCAAGAAAAGCGTATATGTGAAATCAGATGATAAAATAATCCGTTGTGCTTGTTACTTGTCTGTATTGGTTAATGTTCGTTTGTTTTCTGCTTTTGCTTTGTTTGTATTTATGTTTTGTGTTACGATGTTTTCGACTATTGGTAAATAAAGATTTATACGAGTGCTTTTATCGAGTCTAGTTGGACAGCAGTCGGCAGCTGTTCACGCTGCATGTAAAGGGACGGCGAAAGCACATTGTCAATGTCTTTATGCTATACAGTACGGTGTGGATTGCGTCGATTGGTCGACTCGACGACGGTTTAAAATGACATGCCGGACTGAGCGAGTTACGGCGCCGAACGTCGACCGAACAGCACTCGGCTTGAATCTACTGCAGGAGTACGAGCTACGAGCTGCGTTGTGTACGATCGGTCACCTCAACGGGCATTCTTAACCAGCACTAATTGGCCAATCACATCGGCGTGGTGCTGTCGCCGGCTCTCACGCATGCGCGGGCACCTGCGCTTGCTGCAAGTGCGAGAGAACGCCTCATTAATAAGCGACGCTCACCGTTGCTGGCGAGCTGTCGTCACGGTTCGGTCGCGAAACTGTTACTCTGAGTAATCAGCGGAAGTGACCACTGTGTGAGCACGGACTGCTGTGCATCGTAGAAGAAAGTTCGACGAGCGTCTTCAGCAACTGGAGTGCAAGCGTGAGTGAATTACCGTAATACTGTGAACATACAAAGAGTGATAAACCATTGTTTTCTATTGCTTAGGCCTAGGCCGAGAAAATTGAAATGAGCGCCACTCTCTTCGTTCGCTAGACCGTAAATAAACAACATCCAGATTTTCACAGATAGTATACTTTACAGAGATGGGCAGTAATTTAATTTGCGTAATTTAAATTACGTAATTTAATTACAATTGTAATTTGTAATTGGTAATTTAATTGCTTTGCTCAGAACATGTGATTTGTAATTTAATACAAATTACAAGGCCTTGTAATTGAGTAATAATGACTATCATGTTTACCACGCTACGCTAGCGCGATATATGCTGTCGTCGTGTATGTGTCCGTCCGTTCGTCTGTCCGTCTGTCACAAGCCGGTATTGTGCCAGAAATAATCAACGGAAGTGCGAATATTTCGGACGTGTGTATGGACTATGGACTAAGGACTGAAATGAAAAAAAGTCTGACGTCCTTCTTCTGCAGCTGGAAAGCAAGCAATACTAACTCTATGACCGTGGGCATTGAGCATAGGCTTTTGTTTACCGAAAGTGATTAACCAATCGTACATTGTGAAAAAGCTGTTTTAATGATGTATCTATAAACCACAGTTGAATGAATTGGCGTATTTTTGATGTCGTTTGTAATGCAGCACCGAATGTTGTTCAGTCTTTGTTTTTTTTTCATTGCTTAGGCTTAGACCAACAAAACTGAAGTCAGCCCCATTTATAGAATATAGAGTTACGCTTCATTCGTTAGACCGTAAATAAACCGGATTCAGATCTTCACAGATAGTATCGATTACTAAGTATAATAATAATATGAATACTGATGATGATGATGATGATGATGATGATGATGGCTGTGTATATCAATTTGTTTTAATGCATTAGGGGCCTGTGCTGACAAGTGACAAAATATTTCATATAGCTACTATATCAGTTTTAAAATTATTTTTAGTTGGTCAAACGCTCTTTACACCAAATCTGTAGATCTGAAAATATAGACTGAAAATTCGAATTTTGATGAATATTTAAAATTCGGTAAAATTTGCACAATTATTTTTTAACCAGAATTTTCAATTCGTGTATTGGAGCACCTACCGCAGAGTTGGGCAAATTCGATAAAATCGTTAAAAGCCACTGTTACTGTAGCTTATTAAAACGGCCCCGCATGGTCCGGTCCTGGGAATCCGGCCTATATTGTACAGCGGCGCGGGGTCACCACGGGTCACCGGTTGAGTGGTAGTCACAACGGTGTTCCTGGATGAAAACTCGGCCTCGAGCGACGTGGTGCAGAATCCCGCGGCGCAGTCAAGCAGTCCAGCCGCTCGTCGTCAGTGTTGGCCCACTTCCGGTGCTTCTATTGACTCGAGTGTCGCCAACGAGGGCAATTCTACTGGTTGCCGGCACGGCTGGGACGGTAACAGTGATCGACGAATCGTTACGGCATCGATTCGTTCAGTCTCCGGGTCCGTGCGTCGAGGGAAGCAATGTAGCCTAAAGAGTGGATGGTTGGAGGTAGATCGAGATAGGCGGAGACAATGTCCGCTATTATTGCAGTGTTCACGAGTCACCGGTTATCGAACCGACTCGACCACTGGTTGCACCTGTTCTGTACACGTCCATTTCTGGTCAGGCCGTCGTTCTTGGAATCACGAACGATACCCCCAAGGCACTGATCAAGCAAGACGAAGATTCGTTCTCGATATTTGGTAACACATATTAAGTCCAACCTATCCAAAAACAGTTTTCTAAATATATTATGTCTATTTTTTATACACTCAGTCAGTATTTTCTGTTGTTAATCGCCATTTCGGCTCGAAGGTAGGCTTCAGCCAAATAGAATATTGGATTCAATTTACGCGGCGCGTTTTGGCAGTGTTCACGCGTTCTGCTATAACTCAGCCGAAAGTGAACCGATTTGGATGAAATCTGGAGCACTCTGAGCATATTGTTGGGGATGACCCTGGCAAATTTTAAGCGCGATCCGTCCAGTAGCGACAGCTGGAGAGCCAAGCAAAATTATGTCTTTTTGGCCAGGTAAGCAACGCACGATTTCACAGATTTCCCGTCGGTCAAATTTCACGCAGTTTGAACAGAACACGTCGATCGGTGTCGCTATGAAAACGTTTAAAACATAATTTTGATAAAAATTTTAAAGTGTCGTTTTTCCAAAAACGCAAAAAAATCGAAAATGTTTAACTTCTAGCGACTTCAGGCCGCCATAACTCCGCAATGACTACCGACCGCCGGAAATTCACTACCGAATTATGTCTCTATACGGGATGTCTAGTTTCTATTTTGGAATCAATTCAGTCATTTTCCTGTACCGTACAGTCCGTACACGAAATGTACTCCCAATTTTTTCGGACACGTCGGATGCGGGTGACGCACGGCACGGCAGTGACGGCACAATAACGATAACAGGCACGTGACACTAGCCCGTTTGGAATGCAGGAAGTAAATAGCTCAGAACCTTAACTGTTGATAAACGTATTTTTGTTCTATTACTAAAAGGCATAATTTGGAATAACTATTTCCAAATTACTCGCAAACTGCAGTAAAACAGGAACGGAGAAATTCGGCGATTAATGGGAGGAATTACAGTAACGCACGACGGCTTAACTATTCTAATATCGAAACTGTCGATACATACGTAATCATCAGATGGTGCCATGAGCTACATACTGCACATTACACGTAGGGGCTATTATTTCATGTACAATTCCGGAAAAAATTGCACAAAAATAACTTTGTTTACTGGTAATTTGTAACATCGACAGATTTCCGTCATCTCATCGTGTGCCTTAGTTTTATGGAACTTTTGCATAAGTCTACAGTCACTTTTGCTGTTTGCATAAGCCAGTCTTCGCACGTTTATAATGATCTTTAGTCGCATGACGGTTTGCAAAGATACATGGATGTAGGACAGCGAAGTTAGTTTAGCATTAACTGGACTTAGGTTGAGGAAGTACATGTATATGGTTAAGCGTGCGATTCCACACCGCAAGCGAAGCGAAGTATGCTGTCTACGATTGCCTTGTTCCGTTTGATGATAAAAGCATGGAAACCATTCTAAGAGTCTAGATTTGCTACAATTATTATTAGACCGCATCGCAGTACTACGTACATAGATGCGGCCTATTGTTACCGACCGAGTAGCGTGGTCTGTCGGTCTGTCTGTCGGTGTGTCACACTAGTGATATAGATATAACAGAGCCTTCGAGCCGAATACTGTATTGTTTCAGACGCCACCATAGTGTCAAAAACACTAACAAAGTACCAAGCCATCACTGACTATCTGATAAAGCATTGCACGATGATCTTACCTTAAGTAAGTTGCCTTTCAGTAAATACATGCCAATAGCACGCATAACATAAACAGATTAACACATTTAAACACATTTAAACTTGCATAAAAGTGAGAATTAAAATATGACAAAAACATACACGGTGTAAAACTAGATGGCTGTATTATGTTGAATGCCCACAATTATTATTGTTTATTACGCCGAAGCTGCAGTACAGTACACACAATAAAATACACACAATAAAATGACATAAAATAAGTACATCATATACATCTACAGTTTGTCATACGATGCATCTCTGTCTGTCCCGTAGGCATACAATACAAGAGACCAAACCTCTCCCCAGAAATGCATGGAAGTCACACAGCAGGTCTATTCTGGTAACGAATGCTGACACAAATAACAAGCTACTGCGATAACAAGCAACAATTGTTGCCAAAAACGGCAACAGTGTCGAAACAACAGGCAACCAAGTTGTCAGTTGCTTCGACAATGTTGCTTCGACATTGTTGCTGGTGTGGACCGGGCTTTAGAGTGAGAACGGAGTGCACGGTGCACCTAATGGCGTCCTGGACATGACACAAAAGCCGACAGAATTGCGACCCGGATGATGACGCTGGTTTGTGAGCAATTGTGTCCATTGACGACGCGTTGGCAACCGCTGTCGATCGATGCGGGAGCCTCTATAGATTCAATATTCTTTCCACGAGAGTCCTAGCAGCAGCAGCAACTACAGCCAGGCTATAGCGGTCACTGTGAACGTTATTGGTGATCAGTGGACCGTTAACCTATCTACTTCCGTGTCTATCGACGTCTACGACTTCGGTCTACCTGTATTGATCACGAATTACCTGAGCTGCCATTGACGTGCACTTCAGGCCCAGGTTGCTGTCTTGAATCAGAGTAATGTTTCTTGGTTTCGCGTTGAGTCGCACAACAATGAGTCGGTCGCTGATTGGTTCATATCCGACAGGTGCTCCAGCGACTTTCCTATGAATCGAGACTGCCACTCTTGACATGCCATGTGTAGGTCGACTTGAGTATGCTATTGTGTGGCCATCCAGTGTTGTGAAATGCTCTTGTCTAACCCATCTCACCTCTGACAATCCACGTTTATCAACTCCCAGTCTCACCATCTCTTCACGGAGTATCGCAGCAATAGCTAGATGATACCTATCGCTACAGACGGAGTAGCGAGGTCTGTCTGTGTGTCTGTCTGTCTGTTGGTCACGTTCGTGAGCCCTGAAAAACACGTCTGAACCGATCGAGATGCCGTCTGGGGGAAGCAGACTCGCGTTGGCCAAAAGAACCATGTATTAGGTGGGGTCCATATCCCTCTACGGTAAGGGCCAATTTTGGGGTTCTCCGGTCCACAGAAAAGCATCCTAAGTCTGCTGCGGTCTACGCAGCAAAATAAATCATTCAATCTTCAATAACGGCACGCCGTGCGATGCAGCCTTTCGTCAAAATTCTGTGATCACTTGTTATCATCGCTGTGCACGACATCTTTTCCATCACTAAGAGTTTTCAATTTACACGTATTCGTGTGGATCGGTGCTAGCTAACGAGGCCCATTACGGAATGATGTGAAGACTGAAGAGTGAGGCATTTAGCAGAAGCTTGTCAGCCTGATATCTATAAGTATGTAAGCAGGTCAAAGCGTCCAATAGGCATATATGAATTGTGACAATCAGCAGCGCCAAAATATAACTTTAAAACATTTTCTGTACGAGCTTAAAACAAGAATTTCAGCTGTGGCAGAGAAAAGAATAAACATCACAACTTTTACTGCTTTGGTTGAGCTTATGTCTGTTCAAGGTCATTAGAGGTCAAATAGAAAATTATGAAAGGGATTAAGTGTAAAACGTTTATGTACAATGCTAGCAATGTACTTTACGTCAGTTTGGCCGACTTTAGTTAAAATTATACGTCTAAAGATTTTCAGTTTTATTTCAGCAAATATCAGACGGCATAGGTAGTTGTCCGCCGCACCCTAGCTGATCCTAAATTTCTGAAAACAAATTGTGCGTCATGTCGGTGAATGGCTCACTCTCGTAAATCGCCTGAATATTACTGTTAAGTCCGATTTTTATTAAAGTACTTCATGTGATAGCTGAGTTTATGTGATAGCTGAGTTTCTGCGAGGCGATTAAACCGAACAGTAAGCGACTAACGGCGCGGCAAATAAGCAGAAAAAATTTCTACTCATCTCCTTCTGTTTCATTTGACATGAGGTCGACAGAATGTGAAAGTTCTTTTTTAGAGTGCAGTATAAAATAAGTTGTAGTATTTTAGTAAACAAACGGTCAAAGAATTTTGACGAGCGGCAGTATGGCAGGAGCTGATTTTTCACGGGGAAAAAGTTAATGTGACAGCGGCCAGTCGGGAATAATACAGTCGGCTGCAGCAGTCGCGCTGATACCGTTATTGATTCTTTGCTGCGTACACCGCAGCAGTGACTCACAATGCTTTTCAGTAGGCCGGAAACCCCCAGAAATTTCCCCTTTCCCCTTGGGGTATATGGACGCCAACTATATAATACATGGTTCTTTCAGTCCACCCGAGTCACCCATCCAGACGGCATCTCGATCGGTTTAACCGTTTTTGGAGTGACCAACAGACAGACACACAGACAGACAGACCACGCTACTCCGTCTGTAACGATAGGCCGCATACTGCTATTGCTGTGATGCGGCCTAAAGTGTACAGAATGTATGTATCACCGCTGTTTCATGTGCTGCAATTCGACAGTGTAACATCGACAACGTGCCTGTCGCGTGCCAATCTAACAAGCACTGAAATTATAGTAATTCGAAGAAACGATTGAGATCTCGTGTGCAAAGTACTTGAGTGTAAGTGGGCTGCATGAACGTGCGAGTGTGTCTGGACCGAGGTTGAGGCCGATACGCTGTCTTCTATTCGTCATAGTACAGGGTTGTTCTATTATCTTGCGTTGCGTTCTCAGTAAGTTATCATGAGGCGCGACGCAAGGTACAAATTCTACTGAATTTGCTTCTTTAACGAGGTGCATTGATACCGCAACACGCAAGCGATGCGTCATCGAGAATATCTTCTGTTGAGTAGCCTAAGTGCTAATGACGTTTAACTGATTATAGAACCCATACGTAACGTCTGTGGCAAAGCAGCAAAATAGTATTGTTATTTATTGTTGTTGTTGTTATTGTTACGAGACCGCATTGCATCAAGAACTAGATGCAGCCTGTCGCTACAGACAGAGTAGCGTGGTCTGTTTGTGTCTGTGTGTCCGTCTGTCTGTCGGTCACGTTTGTATGCCTTGCCAAAAACTGCTGCTGAAGCGATCGAGATGCCGTTTGGGGGCTGACTTGGATGGGCCCGAGGAACCATGTATTAGATAAGGGTCGAGATCCCCCACGGGAAGGGGCAACGAGGTCGTCCGGCCATCGAAAAGCATTGTGAGTCTCTGCTGCAGTGTACACAGCAAAATGGATCGTTCAGTTCTCAATAAATGCACGACATGCGATGCGGCAGTTCGTCATTTTTTTTGATTATTTGTTGTTATTGTTATCGTCATCTTCAGTTCATCATCATCATCATAATATAGAAGTTCGTAAGACTATAGGAGTGTGATAATATTATAGTAATATATTTGCTAAATTCAAATGACGACAATGGCTTGGCCGTAGGCTGCGGTACTAATATAAAAGTGGCTCAATAGCTGTTGAAATCAACCGAAATGGTATCAAATTGCCCGATTTCAAATTGATTAAACTTAGCAAGGCAAGGCGTTGTCGGAGATGCTTAAATAGGTTTGTGAATCACAGCAACCAAAAGACTAACTAAAATTGCCTCATATTTCACATAGCTATTGCGAAATATAACACTTAAAGCGACGGAAATCACGTTTATTGGCTTTAGTTTAATTTCCAATGAATTTTTAACAAATGCATAAACATTGCATATGTCTTATAAATTTTCTGAACATTTTCCTGAAATTCGCGATGTATTAAAAATGTGCGTTTTTTGGCCGACCTGTATACAATTTTAGTTGCTGGCTTGCATGACAAGATCATCAGATTCAGATTGCAAACGCATATTTTACCGCGCGACGCAAATGTAACGCATATGCATAGCGTGGTCTATGCGGCCTACACCGCTATCCATAAAAACGAGCCGCTTTATTTTTGACTATAACTCCCGCAATTGTGGGTGGATTTTTACATTTTTGCACCAATGGAAACGTGAATGAATACTGTACAAAGTTATTACAAAATTTGCAACTTTGATTTAACTATGTCTTCAAATGCAACAATTTTATCTGCAGTTCGGGATGACTGTGGCCGACCGCTGACTACACTGCGTTCGATCATTCTGGTTTGGTTATGCGCATCTTTCGCTGAAAATACTCCAGTGTTTGCCTTTTCAATTTTTTGTTAGGGGATTCCAACTAATGAGTCTTCGGGCAGAAAATATTTTCGACTATCGCAGGTTTTGATCGAAATTTTATCTTCAGAACTCAACTTATTTTATTTCGTTGTATTATTAAAAACAAAGTAACTCGATGAAATAAGTGAACATTGCAATGTGACGCATTTATGACGTCATCCAGTCGTTTAAAAATTAAATTGTTGAGTATTCTTTCCTCTTTCAACCAGTACAAAAAGTGTAAAATCCACCTTTAAGTGTGGGAGCTATAGTCTAAAATAAACTGGCACGTTTTTACGGACCACGATGTATACCGGTAAGCCTACTGTAGTTTGCGGTCAGCTTTTCAGTCAGTTTATGTCACTCAATGGCGTTGTATCAAAACGGCTGACTGTAGTTTTCTTACACTAAAGAAAGATATTGATGAAATTCTGATGGAGTCACCTTATCATGGCGCTCTATGCACGCGGGGTAGGAAAATTTTCGACCAATATCTCGCTGTATATCGGAAGCTATAAAGATAAGGACGCAGTTACTATGCAACGCTAATAAAAGGTCATACGATCTACAGAACGGCGACGTTATCAGTGATCATATACGACTTGACTGGTCCATAACCATTCCAATTCCCCCTTTCGTTTATTACGTATATTTTGTAGGTTTTGCATTTTTCTGTATATTTTGTGTATTTTTGTATATATTTTGCGACGTTCTTTCTATTCGTTGGAGAAGGTGAAGTCAGATTGGTCTGTGGCAGTAGCCTACGGACGAAAAAGCAAAGAGAAGGCTTGATCAGAGTCACGGGACAGTATCCTGTCCAATGAAATAAAACGCTAAACTGATCTGAAGCCACAAAATCTTGAAATGTGAAAAAGACTGCGCCAATTACGATTAAACGTGAATTAAAAGTCCTCCAAAATATGACGTGAAGTCGGTGAGTTTCATCGCCAGTTACTAAGTTCATACAAATTACTCAACGATGTATACGAACTCATGCAACCCTGGCTGTTAAGGAGCGCCAACTGCTGATTTCAATAAATCACAGGTGACAGAGACGGGACGTAGAATAGGTTGGGCGCGGTTGTGTCAACTCGTCGTATGCGTTGATAGTATTTTCTCACGAAGCCGGCACGTCTGCGGCCGCCGTGCGATCACGTAAATTATTAAGCGTTCTGCGGGCATTCTAATAAAAATAAAATGCAACACAATAGGGGCGAGCGATCAGACTGTGATCGGCTTGCAATACTTGACTAGTTGACTCTACGCTTACCATCAACAGAAAAACAGAATCCAAAGAATCCATTTATTTTCCATAGACCTTTAAATATAGCTGACAAAATTAATATTCATCGGTTTTGGCGATTTGTGGTGTAAAACTATCCTATATTATCATCTGGCGTGTGTACGGTCACTGCCTTATGTTTCATGAAACATACTGCTTTAAATACTTCGTGGTGTTCCAAAACAAATCATCGACTTCATCAGGTTACATTGTCCTCTGTAGGGGTGCGAAGTATTGCAATCAGCTTGTCTGTCTGTCTGTTTTTCTGACCGCTTGAATTCTCATCAAAAACAACACGTCCGAAATTCACGAAATTTTCTGCACGTGTTAAATACAGCCGTGGCTCGGTCCTTCTCTGACAATGCACTTCCGACATTGGGGCAGAATCAAAGACGACGTTATGTTTTGTCGCGTTCGCCAAATGGCAGCACCGGGGAGATGTCGCTTTTAAAAACTGCCTTGTGTTCAGACTTTAAAAAAACTACTCGACATTACAGCTCCTTCGCCCCCGTACGCAATTTAAAGACGTGGAAACACGAACTGACAGACATAATTAAAACCGCCTGAGAAATATGCTACCCTGTGTCATATTAAATGATGACGATTGTGCGTGACGCACGGCTACGGCAGTGATACGTCGCGGTAGCTATAATTCCAAGGGTCAATTAAGCGGTCAAGAATGCTTTCAAACACGCGACAGTCGCTATATTAGCTTCCCATTGCATTTTGGTAATGGTATCGGCATAAAGTGACGCAATTGTTGTTAATCGCCGCTACTTTATTAGGTAAATTATTTACGAATCGGCATTTGATGCCAGTTTCTTCTATAATGAAACAGATATATAAAAATACAGTGAAAATGACAGCATTTCATATATATATATA
>Ga0209780_1002273_pt1 | contig 13513 bp, 9 predicted proteins | sample WorMetexBAHAMAS2_FD_187384 | JGI IMG/M metagenome (GOLD analysis project Ga0209780, IMG submission 187384) | Marine gutless worms symbiont microbial communities from Max Planck institute for Marine Microbiology, Germany - Inanidrilus exumae... | ecosystem: Host-associated > Annelida > Digestive... | reverse complement strand
TTCGGCAACGGTGTGAACAACCTAGTAATAAAATTAAAAATTTGAAATTTCCAAAAATCTACGGCTACGGGCATCAAGTTAAAATCAACCTAGTGATTGTTCAGTATTCACTTAATATTTTTAAGCAATACATGTACATCACGACATCAACAGAATAGCGGATACGGTATTTTGTTACTATGGGCATAATTCAGTCATGGACTTGTGAACTCGGCTATGGGGCAGATACCATGTTCCACAGAACGTATTTCTTGTTTCTTAGTAGCTCTGTCAAAAATAAACCGATTCTTTAATTATTGGTACATGGAATTCTGATAAAATATGGCAAAAGCGGTCATTGTTCACTGCCTTTGAGAACCTTCGCTACACTGTGTTGCGAAATGCACTCTGTACGGGCTCCTGGGCTGCAATATGCTATGAGTCAGTTGATTATTTCGGCACTATAAAAATCACTTACTTACTTACTTACTTACTGCCTTAAGAATAGATCCGTTCTGTGTCCAGGCTGGAGGTAGTAAGAGCTGATGACCAAACCTGGCTTTAGTTTTTTGTGTTTATTTTGTGTGATATTATGTTTTGTTATGGATGCATGTTAGCTTTTTTGTGTTAGATGTAGTTTTTCAGTGCTAAGCCAAGAGACTGGCTGGAAAGAATGTCTCCAAAATGACCGATTTTGTGTAGGGTGGAACATAAAACCTTAATCAATCAACGTTGTGAAATGCAGAACTAGGTTTCGTTTTAAAACTTTTAGAAAACTGTTGCCCTTGTTGTCATGTACTTTCACAAGCCGTGTTGTGTTCTGACATCAACATTGTCGGCCAGCTGCTGATGATACAGGGCATTGTGCGTCATTTGTCACAGTTTTTTGCAAGGCCACACTTTTTGTGACCGGGTGTGCAGTGGCTGTTTTAGTCTGGGAGTGGTTTGTGATTGTCGGTAACGTGGAAGATGAGATTGTGGAAGTAAACTAAAAAAGTAAAGGCATAGATTTGTATAGTGCTTAATTATGAAACTCACTTTTAAAGTGCTCAGAATGGCACGTGTTAACGAGGGATCACATAATGTTACCTTCTACCCACACCTTTATCCACAAATGGAATGAACCATCCTGCCTTTACTTCCAGATGCAGCACATTACCCCACTTTGACCAGTACTCATTTTTCCGTCCCACAGAGGTTAGGAGGCTGAGTTGGCCTGGGTGGCTGGTTGCATACAGAGGCGGTATGCCCACCCAAGGACGGTCACCCATCCCAGTGCCAACTGACATATAGTACAGCGGCCGGGGATCGAACTCGCGAGTTACGACCATTGAGTCGCAAGCTCAGTGCTCTATCCAGTAGACCACCCACCGAGTCATCCGGTAGTGCTGAATTCAGCACTGAAGCTGAGTTGAGTTGAGTCACGTGGCAAGTGAGACGTCGTCGTGTGTGGTCGTCGACAGGTGCGTGACGTACTGAAAGGTGCTCTGAAGCCGACGTGTTTGTCGGACACGGAGAGTGAGTTGGCTGGCTACAGTTGGTTGAATGCCTCAGCATTGGCCACCGCAGTGAAACGACAGTTCTCTGAGGGCAGTGCCCACAGGTCAGTAGTAGCAGAACCAGCATCAGTAGTAGTAACAGTAATGGTGGTAAAGGAAAACGAAAGTAAAGTATTTACACCGTGTTTCCGAAAAAAAACATCCACTCATATTATTGGCTATAAGTTGAGGAATAGTTGTCCGATTTTAATAATTTTTGACACCAAAATTCCTCACATAATTTGACATCGCATGACAGCTTAGTTGTTTACCTCACCTAACTAATGTGTCTACACTATCTTGTCTACTTCTTTTCTACCAGAATAGTCACCACTTTGTTTCCAGGCCGGAGGTCGTAGGAGGCAATCGAACCCGGGTTTAGTTTGTTCCATTCATTTTGTGTTATCTGTATTGCTTAGTTAAGATTTATTTTGGTGTTTTTTGTACTTGGGTTAGTTTAGTCTTACAGTGCGATAGTTGTCTTCCCCTGTTGTAGGCGCTAGCGTAATGATTTAAATGAGCCTCTCGATCCCTTTCCCTTCTTGGCTGGCTGCTGAGAAAAAGGCGACCACGATTGAGGTTAATATATCACTGGCCTTCCTTCACTGGGTAGGGATAGCTCTCCACCCCTGAACTTTTGTGCTGAAAGGGGACGTTAAACTCCAGCTATCTAACTCTACAGGTTCTTTACAGAGATTCATCGTATATGCTGCTATTGTTCGCCAGTGCACAAAGTTCGCAGTCGACAACTCCGGTTCACGAACCGCGAGACGGTCGCAGCGCCAGCGGCAGATTCTATGTCGCGACTCCGGACTTGCTGTCGAGTGACACCGACGTGACGAGCCCGGAAAACCACGCGACGTCGGTGACGCCGGCGAGGAGTACGGGCAGTAGTGGTGCTGCCGCGGAGAACGGGCCAATGATGCAGCAGGGTGTAACGAAACACTCGGATGGCGACCAGACGGTGGAAGTGAACCATTTCACTTCTGCTGCTGAATCCATCTTCCAGCGTTCTTCGTCAGTGCCAGAGCCACACAGCCAACCCCATTCCACAAGCCAGGCAGTATCGGATCACAAGCCTTCGCCAGTCAAGAGATATACTTCTGTCCGAGATGTTCCGGATCGCCAGGAAATGACGATGGACGGCGATGGGTCCCGATCGGTGGACAGCAGAGGTCCCGGCTTTCGAATTCAAGCCACCAATCCGACGACAGACCACCAGCGAGATAGCTCTCCGATTAACAGGCTTGCCGGCCTGTTTAAGAACCTGGCAAGGTTCTAGGCTGGTTTCCGGCATCTTGCTTGGTATCTCACGTGTTGTTACCACATTTATTCGACAAAAGTACCAACCAGCCAACCGTCTGTCAGTGTGTCATTTGAAGTTCGTGGAAGTCTCCCGTCTAATGTGCAGCCTTGTAAGCTAATTCCGCTGTTGTATCGTTTGCTGCTATCGATATTGTTCATTCCCAGTGTTGCATTGTTGTACGTTTGCGACGTATATTTTTAGATAAGTATTTTATTTATTCCGATTCGGTGTTGTTTTTTGAGCGGACATTCCAGCCGCTGGATAGCTCGTGCGACAAATTTCCAACAGCGTATAAGTAGAAAATGGAGCGAATTTTTTGTAGATAGAGCTGTCAGATATTTTGAATATCTGGTTAAATGACGAAGTTCCTAGTGTACATACTGTTATGTTGTTGTCGTCATTGCGATATGAAACCTAAGGCCAATAATTGATATCTTTACTGTTGATAAGTGCAGCTTGCTTTATTTTTTCCAGTCACCTTGGAAAAAGGAGGTAATTTCAGCATTCCAGCTTGTATGTATGCGTGTGTGTGTGTCTGTGTGTGTGTCGCTGTGTCTGTGTAAGCCAGAGAATACGTATTTACGTCGTGTTTTTATCTGGATAATCTTTATGTGTCTTACACCGATGTCACACATGCCGTTTAGTCATGCGATTTTGTCATGCAAGCGTATTGCGTGACAAAATCCCGCATGCAGCACACACGGTTTTTACACCACTCTATCACTCTATTGCCTTTTAAAATCTTCCTTGACAAACTGAATGTGCTAACTGTAAAACTTCCCGTGTTTGTCTTTTTTTTGAAGTTCTTCGATTGAACATGATCTTTTGATTTACAACAGTGCTTTCTGAAACTAAACTGCTCTCAAGAATACCATTATCAGAGTCACTAGAAGCCACGTTTGTTTGTGATTTGTTGCAAATACAACGTGCGCTGTTGCTTGCGGCGATTTTGTCACGTCATAAGGGGTCCCCCTCCCTCCAAAAGACAGCATCAGAGCGGTGGTGATTGTCTGAAGATTAGGAGAGAAAATAATCAGAACTGTTCTATGCTGTGTTATGTATGACACTTGTGAACAGTGATACACATGTGAACAGTTCTTCAATTTGTGCATTGGTTTAGGTTTAGATTTCGTTTTTGTGTATTTGTTTTGTTTGAACATTATATGTGTTGTTATGTTAGCTTATATCAGTTTATTCCTGTGTTGCTTGTTTTTGTTGTGCTGGCTTTAGTTTATTTAGTACCAAGCCTAGAGATTGGCTGGGAAGAACGTCTCCGAAATGACTTATCCTGTGTCCAGTGGGATGTAAAACCACGACTCAATCAATCACATGATAATGTTGCGTGACAAAATTGCATGACGAAATTGCAGATGTGATGTCAATTTTGCAATATATGTATGAATCATGTAAGTATGGAGCTGATAGTCTATCATGTTTGGAAGCTGCTGTGGCATGGTGTACTGCTGACATTAATAATTTGGGCTGGACATGTGTGCACCATTACCTATTAAAATATTTAAGCGATTGAGAGTTTTTAGTGACTTGAATTTGCTTACTAACACATCATTAACGTTAATTCTCTTTGACGGCGAGCTGTTAAAACGGTTTCCATCAATTTCATGTTTTTAAGGCCCCGTACGGGCTCCGGGGCAGTAATGCGCCGTGATTCATGTGTTGAATTTGGTGCTATATAAATTGTTTGTTTGTGTGCTTACTTAACTGCCTTCCTCACTTGCTTCCTTTCTTACTTTCTTCTTTCCTCATGCTTTCTTTCTTATGTATTTACTTCCTTACTCGTTTACTTCCTGACTTATCTATCTGCTGCTTCCAGAATAGACCCGTTCCGTTTCCAGGCCAGAGGTTGTAGGAGGCGACCAAACCTGGCTTTTGTTTTTTTGTGTTAACTTTATGTTGTAGTATATATTTTGTTATGGATGCATGTTTGCTTTTGTTGCGTTTGTTTCAGTTTTTCAGTACTAAGCCAACAGATTGGCGTGGAATCATGTCTCTGAAATGACCTATTTTGTGTCGGGTGGGACGTAAAACCGTAACTCAATGATCCAATCAATCATAGGCAGCAAAAACTGAAGTCTGTATAAAACATTTCATGTATTTTGTCTTCCTGTGATGTTCATTACGTGATAAAAACTCGTTTGTTTAAGTTACGTTTAAGTATGGAATACGGCATACATGAAATGATCCAAACTGTTTATTTGTTTTTATGGATTGTTTGTTATTTGATATCAGCAATTAGCTAGTCGTGATCTGTTAGAAAGCTGTTAGAAAAGATTCTTACCTGTTTTAATAGTGTGAATAATTTGTTTTGTAATTACAGTCCTTCAGTGCTATTACACTGTTGGTTGGGTCATCTTGACATGTAAAAACGTCTCCGAAATGACCTATAATGTATATTCCACTTACGTGTAGTCTAAAGAGGTTTTTCAGAACACAAACAGAAACTGCTTTACGGTCGTTATGCGGGTCAATGTGCGTTGGTTGGCAGCTCCAGTTAACAACTAGGATTTTATTGCAGCAACGTTTTACGCTTGCTTATAGCAACCAGCACAAGATGCTGGAATTCTCAACAATTTTACGTAGACTGTTTCTCGATCCTGGATTCGTGAAAATAATGACAAGTGTCCAAAGACATTTGGCAGAAGGCCACACACATTGCCGTCTTGTCACCCCTCACGGCTGCGAATGGATTCGTCCAATCTTGACCTCCCTCTAATACATGGTTCCTTGGACCCACGTGAGTCAGAGCCCAAAACGGTATCTGGATCGGTTCAGCCGTTTTTGTACCGCTCACTCGTGTTCCCAACACACAGACACGCAGACCACGCTACGTGCGACATCTGTAGCAGTCGGCCGCATCTGAGTGCAGGCGATAAGGCCTAATAATAGTAACATGAAGAATAAGCTGCTGAACAAAAAGGTGGCCAGGGTTGAGGTTAATATATCGCCTGCCTTCCTTCACTGGGTAGGGATAGCTGTCCACCCCTGAGCTTTTTTCTCTGATATAGCCATATTTGTGCTGAAAGGGGACGTTAAACTCCAAGAATAAGTAGTTGTATAGCATTGTGGGGTCTGAAGATACAGAGGCGCTGAAATAACGGTGTTCGGAGATGCAGAGTATGTTTTCTCTAACATAATATATTTGACATGATTGCGTGCAGATGTATGTTCATCATGCTTTCAATCTAACTGGATTTTGTGCTTGCTGTCCAAAGCAAATTTGGCGTTTGCATGTTGTGTACCCTGGTACCCCGAGTGGGGGCAGGGTGCTATGCCTCCCAAAGTTTCCGTGTACTGCCTTCATTAAGATGATCTACTGCAGTAGTTGTCAATGCCGTATGTACAAGATACACACTTGCTCTGCCGTCTGCCGACCACACGTTAATCCTAGAAACTGATTACATCCTTTTCTTTACCTTTTAATCTGCTGAGCCTGTGGGATTGGCCCTTGACCTGGAAGACTATCATCCTGCAGTGCTATTACACTGTTGGTTGGGTCATTTGACCTGTAAAATCGTCTCCGAAATGACCTACAATGTGTCGAGTGGGACGTTAAACCCTACAATACCATACCATCTAGAAACCGATTCCTGTTCTTTGTACTGAAGCTTCGTTTTTCATTGTCAATCCTCTGCCTATATTAGGATTGTATTTCGATGAACAACCAAGGGATGCGTTTTTCATGATATGATTGGTTTCCTCTGACAACTTCGTTACCCATGGTCCAGGCTAATTACTTTAGAGATGGGTTTCATAATTAAGCACTTCGCCTCTACCATTAGACCCTAGTTACTCGGTCTGACAATGAAAAACAGAGCTGTAGCCATTGTGTGCGACCCTTCAAGTTCATGCTACTTACTGCTGTATGAGATAAATGTGGCTAATATGTGCGTGGGCTTGTGACATTTGGTGTAATGGAATGTGGCTTGGGCGGGTGATCTGTTTGGTGTGCCTAATGTAATAGAGCCACTGTCCCGTGTGTTTACTACTTGATGTGGAGTCTTTGTCTGAGAATCTTGCTGATTGATGTTAGCATAGTGCAGAGTGTAATGTATAGTGTTGGTGTCCCACATTTAATTGTCTATCGTTTACGATCAGTGTTCAGTGGGCAAGCCGGTTTGTTTGTGGACTATATCACATGATACGAGGCCTCCGGGACATCAAATACATATATTGGGGGGGGGTCCTCAATATCCCTACTGTCACCCCAATATTGATATCAGGTTATCACAATGTTAATATTTAGGTGACGCCTTCCCAGCCTCTCACGAAGGTGACACCTGTGTCCCAGAGCCTGTAAAGTCAGTGTTTCGTGAGGATAAAGCCCTAATAATTAGTCTGTCTTTGTTCTGTTTCATGTGGTGAATATACTCTAGAATGACAGTAGCTTAGAGCATCAGAAACGTTTGACAGCTGGGCTCCCAGAGAGAGAGAGATAGCTTACAGGCAATGGACCCCAGTGTTACCGCTGCATTGTCGCCACTATACGGTACCGGATTCATTTCCGGGACGGCTGTTGTTGTATTCACTGGCTATGTGCATAATGTTTGTTAGATTTTGTTTAATTGTTATAGTTTGACATCTTGTTGTTTGCGTATTCTGTGATGCGTATTTTTTGTTCTTTTATTTCTGCAGTTAGCTGAAACGACTGTCGTCAAAACCAGCTCCGAATGACCCAAATGTTGTTATTAACTGTTTGAGTGTATTAGCATATTAGTATTTCTAGTTGTATTTAGAAGGTCTGCGTGTCCAGATTCACTCCAGATTTAGGTTTAGATTTTTGTGTCTTTTTGTTAGCAAGGGTCAGTCTGCTTGTGTTAGGGTTTAGTTTTTGTCAGTGCGTAGTGTTGTTTCGGTCGTCGCGAGTTTGGTCGTCTGTACCAATGCAGTTGATTGCCTACAACGACTATTCTCCAGAATGACCTACTGTTAATAGCTTAGTTATTACTGTGGGGGTTCGGCACTAGGGTCCTAGGGTTTGGCCCTCGACCTGGAAGACTATCATCCTTCAGTGCTATTACAGTGTTAGTTGGGTCATCTGACCTGTAAAATCGACTCCGAAATGACCTAAATGTGTCGAGTGGGACGCTAAACCCTACAATATCATACCATACCATACGGCATTAGGGTCATGGTCATAGATACACCATTAGGGCCTACAAGCATCGTAGCCTGCCAAATAGGCTTGAAGCACACTCATAGATCCATTATCATGCATTCACCACCTGACAGTGTTGGCAAAAGGATTACTTTCTTACTTAAAGCCATCATGTTTTCAGGCTGTCCCGTTCGTCTGGTGAGATATTGTTACCACGATATCTCATGAACGGCTTGGAACAATTTTCATAAAACTGACAGGGAATATTTTCACTGACCCCTACTAATGACCTGATTAGATTCTGGAGGTCAAAGATCAAGGTCACAGCAGGCCGTCGAGGTCAAATTCTGTCAGCACCATATTTCGTGAGCTACTTGAGCAATCTCGATGAAACTTATAGGGAATAACTGCTAGTCCCCACTGATGACCTGGTTAAATGTTGGAGGTCAAAGGTCAAGGTCATGTCTTGGTTCAAGAATGTGCCGGCTAAGGCGTCTACGTTAAAGCTGAATCATTGAAGTCAATCTTCTAGTTCAAAATTAATAGCAAAATGTTTCAGTCTGTCTGGCGTATACAAAGTTGCAGTAGTCCATGTTGTTCACACACCGTCGTTAGTGAGTTTCGTTTGGTTGTCGCGTTCTTATTCTGTTGTTATCCCTGGAAGTCGACGGCCTGAACTCAATTGATCCCCTGTAGCTGTACGATTGCCAAGTACGTGTCGAGTGGATGGATAAATACTTGCTTACTTCACTTTACTTATTTTCTTCTATTGTCCATCCCATCCCTTTCTACCACAATCGTCTCACTCCGTTTTCAGGCGAGAGGTCGTAGGAGGCGACTGAACCTGGGTTTAGTTTGTTATGTTTATGATTGTGTTATCTGTATTGCTTAGTTAAGATTTATTCTGGTGTTTTTGTTGTATTTGGTTTAGTTTAGTCTTGCGGTTTGATAGTTGTCTTCCCGTTTCATGCGCTAGCGTAATAATTTTAACTTTTTATGAGCCTCTCGATCCCTTTTCCTTCTTGGCTGGCTGCTGAACAAAAAGGCGGCCAGTGTTGAGGTTAATATATCGCTGGCCTTCCTTCACTGGGTAGGGATAGCTGTCCACCCGACATTTTGTCTCTGATATAGCCATATTTGTGCTGAAAGGGGACGTTAAACTCCAACTGACTAACCACTTGCTTACTGGACGTCGTCCTCGTGCCGCCAAGCCGTTGTCTCGCACCGTTGTCTTGATATATTTCTGCGTGCCGACTCAACCGTCGTCCTCGTTATTTCTTGCCGTACGAAGAACATCTACGTCGCGTCGGTAGTTAGTAGCGATTCAAGCCGCGTTGAACCTGTTCGCCTGATCGTGTGGGAAGCGTAGCCGTGTTGCTCAGAACCATTTGCTGGTGCTACTTGAACTGTAGTGAACGGCCTAGTAAACGCATGCCGAATTAAGGTGGATGCTGTTGATGCTGCAGCATTAGGCCCATTAAAGAAATAGGCCTACTGCCACCGACGAGAAAATGAAGACTGCTCCATTTTGGTTGTGATTTCTCTGGTTGGTAGGCTACAATTTCGAGTTTTAGTCGGATCGTTACTGTATATGTCGTAGTCATATTATATATGTCGTTATATATGTATGTAACCGGTTACCGTGTTCAGTGAAGCCTGGTGGTATTGCAAGCTAGGCCTTTTTGTCTGTGGTGACTGGTGAGTGTCGAATGAACATACGCCACAGAGGCCCACGGTACACAAATGCTGAGAAAAATAGGCGCTTTTCTGGGCTGCAGCATCAAGCCCAATTTGGTCTTAATCCTGTATGCTGGATATATAGATTTAGCTGTTAAACGTTTGCATGATAGATCTGTCAGTTAGTATCTCGGTGCGTCTGCCAACTCTGTTGGAGGAAGTTTCGCGCGATAGCCGTGGTATGCCTCACTTCGTCTCTATGAACAACAGTCGGGGAAAATGGGAGATGGAAGAGCAGACTGCATGGTCCGGAGGCTGAACCCCCATCAGCGGGGTCCAGTGGAAGAGCTTCTGATGAGGGGTACGGTGCCATGGATGCTCCTGAGCCCTGGAAAACGGCATCTGGAGTTGTTGCTGTCAGAATCTGAACCGTTTCACAGTTTAAATTACACATTTTGTGCTCTTCCAAGAAGTAAAATTTACCTGACTGTTGGATTTTGATTGAAATCTTGGCTGACGATTCAACTAATGACGGCTTTTCAGCTGAATTCAACTTTCTGTCCTGTAGATGACGAGAGAGCGATAGAGAAAAAGACCACAGCTCGTATCGACACATCTACATAAGTCACGTTTTCGTTGTCGTCGTCGTCGTCGTCTTGCGTTGATATATTTTCCTGAATTCGCGGCTGTTGTTACTTACTTATTTGTGTTGTTTTATTGTTGACGTTCAGTTTAATACAATGTTCCAAGTGTGTAATACAGCTTCCGTAATTCACGCTAGTCATAGTACTACTGCTGCTATAAAATTTATATAGCGCACAGGTCGCGAAAAACACGAATCAGAGCGTTTCCAACACTGTTTGTTTCCAGTTGTCATAATAATTACAGCACTTGAGTCAGACGTTGAGAGTGCTGATAAACTGATCATCGTTCGGAAACCTCTAATGGTACTGACCAAGTGAATCAGCATAACGTAGGGATTTGTAGTCAGTTCTGTAAGTTTTTTTGGTTTTCAGCAAACTAACTAACTCGAGAAAGCACGAGAAAGCATCAAATGTGCGGTTTGGCGTAGCTGTAACGTCGTTCTGCGTATCAACTGTAAGTTACTCTACGTCGAGCCCGGTTATAGGATGGGTGACCATCTTTAGGCGGGCATACCACTTTGGTATGAACCAGTCACCCAAGCCAACTCAGCCTTCTCCCCTCAGCGGGACGGGAAATGATTACCGGCCAAAGTGCGGTGATGCTCTGCGGCTGGGGAGTAAAGGCAGGATGGCTCATTCCATTCATGGATATCAACGTGTCGGTGGCAGGTAAAACTGTCAATGTCAATGCCAATCAAAAAATTTTACTGTGGCTAAAATAGCAAGAGCTATTATGAAGTCCAGAGACTAGAGGCATAGTACAGTCACAGTACTATATCGGGAAAAGACTAAGTTGACTAACAAAAAAGAAATGTTTTGACGTTGACGAAAAACGTTTGGGCGGGTAACTCGAGTGGGGCCAAAGAACCATGTATGGTGTCGAGATCTCCCTCACGTAGGGCCAATTATGGGGGTTTATCCAGCCCATTGAAATGCATTGTAAACCATACGATTTTGCGGGTTCAGGTTGAACCGGTCGAGATGCCGTTTGTCAGTCCAAGGAACAATGTGTTAGACTGGATTAAGATCGGACGAATCCATTAGCATCCGCGTGTGGTGCGGCCTTTCGTCAAAATTCTTTGACCACTTGCTAATAGCTGGAATAGGTTGCCAAATTGTAATGGAAGCGGAGTCTATTAACACCTTTAAGACGATAAATACTGGATTAACGAAGATGTCGTTTTAACTATAATAACTGTGAGCTAACAGGAACCCGAGGTCTACTGATTTGTACGTGATGTTCTCTGCAATGCAGGCAGAGAGGATCTGCCTGCGCCCGTTGAATCACATTGTGGTACTCTGAACTTTGAACTTCACGCGTCAATGCTCTCACCCGGAACTGAAACTGGAGGTGTACAGTGTAGCTTTCACATCAATTTGGTAAGTTTCCTGGTCGTAAACTGTACTAAGTGTTAGAATATTCTGTCACTTCTTGTTACATTTATATACTCAACCCTAGCCAATAATAATAATGATAATCTTCGTTTATTTAATTGCAGACATAAAGTGCAATTATTATAGTAATAACATCCTCCAAGCAGAGCTGGATACAACAGCCGCGGTGCAGGCCAGCACTATATACAGAAGGGTTAAGCACGGCTTAACTGCTACCACATACGGCGCACAGCGGTTGATCAACAGCACCGGCTTAACCTCGTGAACATTTACCAGATGGCGCGACCAGCACACATCCGATAAAGTAGCTCACTACTCAATTTATCGACCCCAAAATGATGAAAGACTGAGTTGGCATAGTTGGCTGACCTATAGCGGACGGTTTACCCACATAAGTGGTCACCCGTCAGCTGCAGGTCGAGCGCGGGTCCGCGGTGGGACTGGGAAAGTTCGCCGGTCGAAGACCAGCGTAACGCAAACTATTCCAAGTTGGCCAAAATATCTAATGGCCAAATCGGAGGATGAAAATGCTCATTTAACAAAGTTAAGTCCATTCAAACTAGCCAAAGCCCAAAGGCATTAACTAACTATATTACAAAATGTAGAATTGTCAATGTAACCATACTTGATAACAACACTGTGTACTACTTGAATGAAGAACAATCGAAACTTCTTGCTGCCAAACAGAATTGCAAGATATCCATTTCCATATCACCACACAGCTATCTCAATTTTTTAAAAAGGTGTCATCAAATGCAAACATTTATATGCCTGCACTAACTAAGAAATTATTGCAGGACTTTATGACCATCATGTTATTTAACGCCGTATTGAATGCCATATTCAACAAAACAAAACGGCTCAAAGCGAGAATTTTTACATTTGGCGTTGTCTTTCATATCTTCGTTGCAGGTGATCGTAGACATTTCGTATGTGGGTTGAACATAGCAAGTCCCAGCCTACAGATGACAAACCGTCCCTGAAATGAGCGTGGTCACGTCACGTAACCCATTTTAACTTTTTAGTCCCCCTAAAATATCTCTGGAACGGCTTACGCCACGTCAGGGTCACGTGACACAGGGGGCGCAACCACGGTTGAAAAGTTGAGGGAACCAAAGTTTGGGTCCCAACATCGGAGCGCTTGCGCCCCACGGGTTGGGTGTGGGAGGGGTCGTCCCCTCCCGCTGTTGGGGTCCGGAGATATGATCCCCGAAAATCTTTTGAAAACTTGTATGCTAACTCCTGAAATCCTGCATTCTGGTGACTACTACGCTCATTAGTGGGCTCTCTAGGTCTAGGACGTGTATATCCGAGCAAATGACAAATGGCTAAGTTCCAAAATTTCAACTTTTCTGCAGTGGTTGCGTCCTTGGTTGTTAGAACCAAAAAAGCCAATTAAATGGAAATTATGAAACATTACTTGCTGTGAAATTTCTTGCTTTTTCAAAACTAAGGCCAAAAAGTTGGGGACCAATACATTATTCAGGTAAAAGACGACATAGTCGCTGAAAAATGAGCCAAGAATTAAAGTGGAAAATAATATTTTCTTCCAGATTACATACATGCAAAAATGCCATATTTCCTGGCGACCGGTCTACACTGTCTACAGTTGCCGAGATATTCCGAATTAACGGCTTTCAGTTTCAAATGGCAGCCGTCCGACATCTTGAATTTTAAAAAGTTCGAAATTTTAACTGCCCGTCCGGTTCGGAGGGCCAATATGCCTCAGCAAGCCAAATTTCGTGCCGATTGGTCGAACCGTTGCGGAGACATGGCCGTTTTTTCAATATTTAAAGATGGCGGCGTCAGCCATCTTGGATTTTTAAAAGTTATAAATTGTAACTGCTGGACCTATTGGGAG
>Ga0209780_1002272_pt1 | contig 13517 bp, 5 predicted proteins | sample WorMetexBAHAMAS2_FD_187384 | JGI IMG/M metagenome (GOLD analysis project Ga0209780, IMG submission 187384) | Marine gutless worms symbiont microbial communities from Max Planck institute for Marine Microbiology, Germany - Inanidrilus exumae... | ecosystem: Host-associated > Annelida > Digestive... | reverse complement strand
GTAAAAATTGCATGATTGCAGCCCATCCCCTTTTTGAAACCAAATTGTTTATTGTCAGTGGAGAGAAATTCACCAAATTTTTCAATAAAGCAATATTCGAATAATTTCAGCACGTCGGTAACTATGTCTGTTATCTGAAAAATTACACGCTCAAACTTCACCAAATTTTCAGCACGCGTAGTTCGTGGCTCGGTCCTCCCCTGACAACAATGCGATACGTTATGTATTGTATTTACGGTTTTGCGGATGACGTCATGTTTTTACCGCGCGACGCTATGCTAGCGCCGTACGTGCTGTCGCCCTGTCTTTGTCCATCTGACTGTCTGTCTGTTCGTCGGTCCGTCTGTCACAAGTCGTAGTTCTATCAAAACGTCTAAACTTAGGATCACGCAATCAACGTCGTACGATATCCCAGTTACTCTAGTTTACTGATGCCAATGATATTAACGAAATTTCAATAGGGTCACCCCAACGGGGGCGCCAAATACAGGTGGGAAAATTAAAATCGGCGAATTTTGACCACTATCTCGATCCATGTCATAAACCATGCAAGACAGGGACATAGTTACTATGAAAGGCTAATAGGAAGTCGTAACTCATATGTGCTCTATCGAATGGCGCTATTTCTAGTAACCTTGAATGATCGCTAACTACCCCAAACCACTCAATTTTTGTTTTACATTTTGCATCACATTTCATATCTTACTAACGAATAAAGATACTGACTTCAAAATGGTAAGTAGCTTGGCCATAAGTGTTTGGGACTTCAATCATATCATCGGAACGGTTGAAGCTACAGTCGTCAAATTTGGTATATAGGCTACGTCAGTGACGCGTGACTTATTTGAAAACTTTACACCCGAATAATTTATTTGGAATAGGTGAAGCATTTTAAATTTTGTGTGCTGCTTGATGTTGAAGAGTGATAGTGCATGCGTGATAGAATATTAACCGCGAAGTGGATGTGTTCAGGGTCATGTAACCTCTTTAAAATTTGGGAAATAACTACTAATACTCGGAAACAGTCCAAGATAAAGACATAGTTGCAATGGAAAACTAACAGGAATTCGTACGTGGCTTATCGAATGACATAAATATAAGTGACTTTAAGTGACCTTGAAGGTTACTATTGCTCTTTGATACCTTGCTAACTCCCACATCTCGAAAAATGTAGCATATAGGGGCCGCGGTTTTTACCAGTCACGGTTAAATTTGGCACGATACACCATGGGGTCTACTCTCTTGCCAAATTTAGTCCTGATTGGGGAAGGGTGGGTACATGAGTCCCAAAACATGCAAATTTGGCAAATCGCGGTTTGGCGATCTTTCGGCCCCCATTGGTGACATTATATACCAATCTGGGTGAAATTTGGTATGGTACAGTCTTACACAACACCATGGATCCCCGCACTGCGCCTTAACTGGTTTTTCCAACTTTACTTACTACATCAACTGACTGATGTACTATCAGTGAATGTGATAAAACCAGAATGTGTAGCGAATCTCTTGAAAAAGTCAACGAACTCTTCCGTCGTCCACAGTCGGCCTTCGCCCATATCTTTTTCAGTTATCCCGATAAGAAGGAAACAAACAGACAAATGGCAATGAAAACACTACTCCTGCTAAAAGATAGCGACGTGCTGTAGTCAAAGCTATTAAATATTCTAACAACTAGGCGCCGCTTTTATTTAGTTATAAGTAAGTAAGTAAGTAAGGTTATTTATACAGCGCCTAAAAACAACAGTTACTAGGCGCCGCGCTGGTGTTCCGAACAATCAAGTACAACGTTTTCAGTTTGCGGTAGAAACTGTACAGTGTCTTATCCGGCTGACAGTCGTATGTGGGTAGACAATTCCAAAGTCGCGGCCCGGCAGCAGCGAATGCCCGATCACCAGGACGTGAATCTGTGCTGATAATAGTGCACTTAAAATTGTGTTCTGTATAGATATTCACCATATCATGTAAGTTTCGTAGAATTTGCTACTGACACTATGCGTGAGTTTAAACAAGTGACGGCATGCGTTGAAGGATAGATTAACGTGCAAGTGTTCGCGTGTCGGTGTTGGTTTTAGGTTGACAAGATGCGGCGTCTGCTGACATACAGTGCAGTGATATTGCTGGCGTCGGTGAGCGTCGAATGTCTTTCTATGTCACGCACAGTCGCGTTCAGGTCGTCGAACGACGGGACGGAGCAGTTACGTGGGCGTGTGACGTCACTGCTTCAGCAGCTGGGGTCGTCGCCGAGCGGCGGGATGCTGCCGTCAGTCGGGCGCGCACTACAGTCCAAGACCGATCGCCGTGCGTTCAAGCTCGGTAGTCGCCTAGAACCGGTCGCTCGAGAATCGCTGTCGCCCGGCGTGAAAGCCATGAGATACGGAAAACGATCTTCAGGAACAGCGGCACATTTCAGTCCTTGATCTCGATAGAAAGTTGTTGTTGTTGTTATTGTTGTTGTTGTAAAGATGACACTGATCTCCTTAGCTCCGGTATTACCACGACACGTTATAGTAAATAATACTGCTCAGAATACGACACGGTAAATTATTTTGTAGTCATATGATTTATTCTGGGAACAGCGTAGTGCATTAATAATACAATGTCTGTATTCAAGTATTTTATTGATATGTAGAAATTTTGCAAGTAAACTGTGTCTCAAAAAAACAGTACATTTGACTTCTGAGGATGATTTGCTTCATTTGTGTGCAACGTATGAACCAGAGAATGCAGATAGCACAAGAACGTTTGGACTATGATTTAATGACAAACTCAGTGACGTTTATGCAAAAAACGAGTTCATTATTGTCAGAAGGTGACAGTATTGTTTGAAACTAATACATACTGCACTCCACCTACTTGATAAATAGTCCAAAAGTTAAAGAAAGCGTTGAAAACATCCGTCTGTGGTACAAAGTTTACAAACACAAGCTGCCAGATGTTTACGCCATTTAATGGTATGAGCTTCATCAGTGACTGTCTACTGTAGCCCGTGGTACACTTCAATCATCCATTTCTTCAATTTGCTGACATCACTTTTTCAGAGCACTGTTGCATTGTTTACCAAATTTTGTAGTCATATGAATTTCACATCAGCTGTTAAGGTGGCCTTATATCTAGAAAGATCAATTCTGAGGTGTCCGTGCAATACGCCATTGAAATCGGCAGCAGTTGTGATTTTCAAGTGTCACAAGGTAGTGTAGCAACATAATTAAGGTCAGATAAAACGTCCTGCAACAGCTACATAGAGAGTTTACTTGGGAATCTGGCAGTGAAAGGATTTTGAAAATCGGTGCATATTTGTCTAAATTATGATTAAAAAGTCGTGTATTGTTTTTGAGACACACTGTAGACACCATCTATACAACTAGATGGCTGTATTGTGTTGAATGCCCACAATACAGTATTCGGTTGGAAGCGCTCGGCTATATCTAATAGGTGGTTCCTTGGGTGAAAACCGAGTCCTCGACGCAAATGGCACCTCGCTCGCTTCAGCCGTTTTTGCAGGGCTCACTAGATGACAAATCGTCAAATTCTGGGTTCATGTTTTAGATTACTTTGCGAGTAATGTCGAAATAGTTTAGTCACAATTGTGCCGCTTCACAATGCGAAATTGAATTATGTGCGACTTTACGGTAAAGAAGCAAATTAAAGCGAAATCGGTCCTTCTTAGCTAAATTCATACCATACCGCTAAACGACCCAATTTCCCGTTATTTTATCGAATGACCTGGGCAAGATCTGATGACGTCCACAGGCCACGCCCACTCAGACCGTCAACGTGGCGTGTTGTGTCACTCGTGAACGGGCACCAAACGTCCACACAAATTTTGGGAGTAGGTTTCTTGTACGGCGTATACATACCAGGGAAATAATTTTGAATTGATTCGAACGGTAAAAATGGAAACTAGACATCCAGTAGAAGGATTCTTTGGGAGTGAATTTCCGGCGATCTGTAATCTTTGCGTAGATCTGGCGGCCTGAAATCGCAAGACGTTGAAATTTTGTGAGAATATAAATGTCAATGCCTGTGATTCGTCAATGAGCTTACTGCAAGCCAACGAGGCATAAATATTCCATAACTGCAAGCTCGAAATTTTGTAGCAGATTCACACATTCAAGACTTAATGCGCCGTACTTGGCTAGCTATCGTTTAATTTGCTAAACGAAGTAGGTTTTCTTTTCGGTATTTTAAAGTACGTGTGCGATATCGTCGTAAAAAAGTTCACGTTCGCAGCGTTTGCAGCACGGTAAAATGATCGTGTGGATTGTTTCATTTTGCGCTAGTTAGCGATGTCTTTGTAAGGGTGTCCTGCAAAATATTATGGGAATGTGGATGCCCATAAATTTTCGTGGGCACTGCTCAGCCGAACAGTGTGAACGAACACTCAGAAATCCTGTCCGAAAGGGGTCGCTAAATAGAGAATACAGGCGGCGTGGGACAAATTCGCCATCTTCAACCAATAGTTTGACATAATTTATAAACTATACAATACAGTAACATAATTACTATGAAATGTCGGGAACGTTACATCGAATGGTCATGTTGCCGATGATTTCTTAAGGTAATTGCAGGTGGACTAATTTAGAGCCGTGTAAACTTTAGTGTTTGTTGTTATTCGGTTTTTGTTGTATCGCAACGGAGCACAGCCATCTCCAAGTCTCTGATAAGAACTCCCCTAACACTCCTAACATATACCACATGGAAATTTCGGTTTCTTAATGTCAAAGTCTTTGTTACGCTGGCCGCTTCCAATGGTAAGCGTAATGTAACGTTCTAGAGTCAGTCCGTCTGTCTGTCTGTCCCGTCTTTTTCTAACCTTAACAGCGCGTGCGGCGCATACTCAACACGATTTACCAGTGGGCAGTATGCGACGCGGCCAGCATACATTTCGGCCCCACAATTAGCAAGACCGACATACTTGTTTGGTTTCGAACTGATTATTTTAGTGAAGTGTCCGCCGCTAAGGGAAATTTCTGGAATTTTTGAATGCAGTCACCCCACGGAGACGCCAAGTGCAAAGTACACGTGCGTTAGAAAAATGTAACTTTCGTCAAGTAAATCGCCATATGTCGAACACGGTACAGGATAGACGCACAGTTCTATAAAAGGTCAATAGGAAGTCGTAAGCGCTGTATCGAATGTTGACACTTTTGCTAAATTTGAGTGGCCCAAATCACCCTTTTGGGTCTTCTATCATATCTCTGGTGTGGCTGAAGCTATAGTCTACAATTTTTTACACTGGTATGTCACGTCAAGTATTATCCTCGGGATGACAAAATCCCACAAATGGGGTGTTCGGAGTCCCATGACCCATTTGTAAATTTTGGGGTTCTTATCGTATTTTTGGAACAGGTGTGGCGATATCAATGACCTTGAGTGACCTTACGGTTCGAAATCTTTCTGACTCCCATAACTCTGAAGATATAACACGTATTAGCTACAATATGTTCATCACACGTGAATTGAAAAGCGTGCATGGCCTGTGATGTCGAAACTGAAGGTTGCAGGCAGTGACGTACACTATGAAAGTCGTAATGTCTTGGAAATACTGACCAATAATATGAAGTGATATACGGCCTACTGATTCGCGCTATTAAGTCATTTTCAAAGTCATTCGCATGTTACAAGGCTACTGGAATGCGATTTTTTTCGTACAGTTGTGCAGCAGCTGACAAGATTTCAACAGACATAGAGCGTCGCGCGGTCCCTCGGCGATTGTTAAGCCTCTTGTCTCTTATGACGTGTTTCTACCGTTATGGTGGATAAAGATGAACAAGACAAGCGTAGATATCAGACTGCGCCCGCGGTGTGCAATCCCATCACCACCCCTTTCACGGCCGATAATAGACTCGTCCAACGCTGGCAATCAAGCGTCTGCCCCTAGACCCAATCTTGTGCACGCCGCTGCACGGACCAGTCCAATTCGCAATTTGTAGGACTGTTAGGCTTGTCGGGCACATGTTTTCCCAAAAAATTGCTCATTCTCATTCCGGGATCGTCACCCCCTACGTAACACACTGTTCCTCGGGCCAAGCCCACTTATTATTCCAAACGGCATCTCGATCAGTTCAGCAGTTTTTGTATGGTCCCAAATGCTATGCTGTATAATGCATTGTCAATAGGGAAGAAAATCCCCCAAAACTGTCCCTTCCCCTTTGGATTCGTCACCCTGCCGGAGGGGGACTGAACCTCGGCCATAGGCAACAAACACAAAAAAAATCGTAAAGATCGCGCGTGTAGTTCCGGAGATATCCTCGCGGACAGACAGACAGACAGACACACACACACACACAGACGTACTCATTATAATACTTCGCAACAGCTCCTGTGGACGAAGTGATAAAATAAAACTCATCACATGCAGTTTGCTGTAACAAGAAATACCGCAACGCGAAACGCACGCTTAATGAATCCATTAATAAAATGTCATTGAACAGAGTTCGGTTAATGTTTTTTTCGGGATAAAACAAGACTGAAACTTGGCCTTTCTTCAGCAATTATCAACATTATTATTCAGTTTTATGTGGTTGTTACGGTGGGTGACCGTGAACTACAGCCACCTCACAGCGACTTATTATCCGCCAGCTAATTGCGCTAGTTGATTACCCACACAGCGGTACATATCTATCTCCTTTTCATGGTAAATGATTATCCATGAGAGCAACTAGTGCGTGGGGTAGAAAATCTCAACCGGATATTAATCGACAAGGTAATCGTTCTCCGCCTTTAATCAGTGCGTGCAAATTAGGCAAATAATCTCTACGACAATTACGTGATGAAATAAAAAAGTACAAAGTGTCAAGGCGGCCTCTCTTTACTCTTTGCATCACACATTCGCACAGTAGTCCGACAGTGTTGTAAGGACGACTAGTCAATGGGAAGAGGAACATTTAACCCTCGGCCACCCCCAAAACCCGTTAACTGTTGACGCCCACGGTCACTGCTACTGCGTGGCGTCGTTAAATAAACAGTCTACCTGACCTGACCCGTTAACTGATTGTAAACAAACATAAAATCGGCGATACACACCGCCTTGCATCGACACTATAGCTTCTCTCCAACAAGTCCAAAAACTGGGCTGATAGACGTACACTTTATTATTATTATTATTATTATTAAAAATGTACTTATTTAAGTGACACTGTCACGCAGAACGCTGCAGGGTGTTTAGTGTAGTGACCGCCTTCGCCTACGTTTTGAAACTATCTTGACAAAAGTGAACATAATTTGGGAGATATTTTTCCTATGATAATTTTTACCAAAGTACTTCAAATCAAAATACGAAATCTTACCGATATTGAAAGAGACTGCATTTCTAGTTTTCTGCTGTCACGATTGTCGTGATTGGTATTGTATTCGTTGATTTTCGCTCAAATATTAATAATAAGCCTAATAAGCATGTTAACGATTTGTGCCACTTTAATGAACGTCAGTTAATTGTCTTCGTTCATTTAATTTCCAGGAGAAATAACTGTCAAATGTCAGTTGCGCATAAATGATACAACAGTTTACAAGACTGTAGGCCTATATGCTTATCTTAAACTAAGGCTGTCGTACATAATAACACGCAGAATTGTTACCGTTAATTAATTAATCAGTAACTATCTCATTTACAATTATATTCTGTACACCTCACATGCCCAAACCAGTCAGAAATAACTCCCGTGAGAACGAAAACCCGTTTCCTCCTCGTTCGAAATTTACTTTCGTTCTGACGGACCGACACCATCTTTATGAAACTGCTTCTACCATGTGACTTTTTAAAAGATATTATTTTGTTTCGTGATAGATTGTGATGTACTGTCGATCTGATCGTTCAGACTTGTATGACTGGGCATTAGCACTGTTTAATTATCCACGCCGATGTCAGTCGAGGGGTAGGGTCTGTACCTCCGTTTGTCTGTGTGTCTGTCTGTTTGTTTTACTGCACGATATCTCAAAAACCTATTCAGCTAGAATAACCAAACTTGACATAGAAATGTTCCATGACAACATGGCGAACGGCAGAACAACATGAAACGAATATCCTAGCCATTTTAGCAACAGCAGTGGAGCGCTATCTGTCTAGATGTTGTTACGCAATAAGACTACTGTGTTCGTCGTATGAGCAACGCAGCTCAAGCATGCGGCTCTTTGTAGTTGCCGGAGTAGCATGCTATGTAACATGTATGTACTCGATAATCAGTTGAACTGGCTGCGAAACTCGTAAGCAACCTACGCGAGTTAAACGTGGTCTCTAACCGTTCGATGTTCAACACTTTCGAAAGGTCTACGCCACGAAGAATTCCGAGTTGATCTAATTTTCCGACCACCAGTTTTTCTTTTAGTTTACTCGTTTTTGTGCATATTTTGTTACTATACTATACCAACAGCGATTTTAATACGTTTGATGTACCGTATTCGTGGTATGTTAGTGGCGCAAGTCGCCCTTTGTCATTTGTTTGAAATAATAACTAACACTGATTATTAGGTAGTTTTAAAACAAAAGCGCTGCTTCCTGACACTACCTTTTGCTTATGGTGATATTGACTGTTTGTTTTATTATGTCGTGTTTTGAGGCAATAAATGGGTGTCAGTTCGGTTCAGTTCAACCTACGTGAAAAAGGATGTCGGTAAAATCCACAGACGGTTGGATCATCTCGAAAATTTCTCGTGATCATCTATTTAAAGTTTGTCTTTCGTTTTCAGTTTTCGGTTGCGTTTTTAAGCCTGTGTATCGTTACGTGCTACATTAGTTTATAAATTGGAAATCTCCACCGATTTTTTGTTGTTGTTCAAACTGCACACAATGTAGTTCGATGTGACAAGCCGTCTATTGATAGCGAAATGTGTCACGTTTTATTTGCTTGAAACTTGCAATTAAGCCGTGCACTGACAATCTGTGACATGTAAAGACGTAGGCCTAGACTTAACAATGAACTATCGGATTCACTCTAAAACCTTCCCTGTAGCCTACTGTAGCCTTCTTTTACCACCAAAACATACGCATGTAAATAATAAAATCGTGTTTTTACTTATTAATTAATGAATTAATGAATTAATGCATGAATAAATAAATTAATTAATTCATATTCGTATAAAACAAGTTGACAAACCGCAACTAAACACATATCAGATACAAATAAAATTTAGCACGAAAGACGTGCGAGTTAAAGCATTGAAGAGTAGCATGCGAATACAAACCAAATTAAATAAAATGATACTAGCGTTTAATACTGATTCACATCAAAACAAGGTGTCGCCCTAACGCAACATAACCGTACTGGCCCGCCATGCAGTGTCGGCCACCCGACCGCCCACGCGCCCGGCGTTACAGACGACAGACAACGACAGACAAACACCGACGACAAAAGACGGACGCTGACAGACGCCAGTGAGCAAAACAATACTGGCCCATTAGGCGGGCCAGTAATAAATCACATTGACCTGAATAGTTTTTAACTGCAGGGTCATTTGCAGCGTGATGAAAACTAACGACAGAAATAAGTAAGTAAGTAAGTAAGTAAAGTGAGTGAGTGAGTAAGTATGAAGTGTTTAATAGCATTTAGCAAACGTACACGCAAAACGGAAATGTAGGTAAATGTACATAACCAGTCGGTAATAAACACCAAGTATGACGCACAAAAAGGAATACATACAAATGCCAAGCAATAAATGGTAGTAATAAAATAATATCATATCATGATATGAATATTATGCAAGGCGTCCCCTAATGAAATGTAACACTACTGGAGTGTCGGCCGCCCGCCCGCCCGCCGGCAGTGTTACAGACGACGACAGACAACGACGATAGACGACGACAGATGCCAGAGAGCAAACAATACTAACCCATGGCGGGCCAGTAATAATAAACGTAAAAAAACAACGAACACGTTAAAGACATGGATGGATTTGTCATAGTGTGTGCCAGGAAACAAAATGCAACGTAATGGCGGCAAGAAAAATAGTCAAAATTTGCGAAGCAAGCAGCGACAGATTTGACTTCCTATGTGAAATGTTTAGCTTCAGTTTGAGGAAAAGGCTCGGAAAAGTTTATAGACATCTTGGCGACAGCTGTTCGCACGTTTTGAGCCGGTAACTCGCAGGTGCGAGACAGTTTTAGAGAGAGACGAGATGTCAACTGTCGAGCGTGATTAACGGCCGCCGTGAACGACCGTTACACACACTTAGGCCTACGTGGCCGTGTGGGTGGCCACAACAGGCCGACGAGACATTCGTCGCCACAGTTACCATAGCTAATTGTCCGCACGGTAATCAGCTGATCGGCTGGCTCGAGTTTGGGCACCTGGGCGAATAAACGTCAGACCCGCCGCTATAAAAACACCGGTCGGCTGTTTACTTTACATTTACATCATCTCTGCTATGTTAAGCGACGTTAAACACCAGCAACCAGTAACCAGTTACATTACTTGAGATTGAACGTTTTCGTTTGCCGATTTCCGAAGCTGCAAGCCTACTGCTACGACGTCACAGCTGTTGCTACCGTTTCGTGTTGCTATTATGTCGTCAACCAGGTTCGGACTTGTTTGATTCGCTGTTTAATTTATAGTGCTTCATAGGTATACGTTTATTGATCCTTTCCTTGAGGCTTATGTATAAAATCAATAACGTGTTATACACTTGCTAGCTATAGGCATGGATCACACAGTTTTACCTGCAGATTACACCATGCCTGCCTTAGTAGGTATGGTGAGTAGAATAGAGTAGGCCTAGGCCTACTTATTTGCGTTTTCTTATTCGTCGGTACCTTCTATTTGTTTATGTTCCGCTTAATTGTGGCTTTTTGCTTGTAGCTTGACTGATGTATTGTTGTTTGTGACAGTGTGACTTCGTGATTTCTCTCTAATGTCTTTCTGTCTGGCTTTTGTAAGCTGTATTTGTGTATGGTGTGTTACTTTGAATGGACCTTCAGTATAACTCAAGAATTACAGATAGATTTTCGTGAAATTTGGGGAATTTGTAGATGACGGAGCGGAGAACAGTTGATTAGATTTTAAATAAAAAATAAATTTTAAAAAATAAATACACAAGCGACATACGCAAGTTAACCAGTCCGAGAGTTAGCGTATGCGCAGTTGTCGAGTAACCCGGACAAGCACCGACTTGCTTTCACGGACTAGGATTTACAACGGTAATCTGTTCTATCAGCTTTTATGTGCATAGGCCGACATGTAGTACTCGTTCTCTATCGTGTCGTATCGTATTTGAATGTTGGTCTGCCCAACCGTACAATATCGTTCATTGTCAGCTAATGGCGTCTTGAGGGAAACTGCCTCAGCGCTGTGATGAATGGTCATAATAGCTGATTTAAGAGCGACGCATATCGGCGAAATACTGGCCGGAAACGACTAATGGCAATGAGGCATGTGGACTGTATGAATGATAAATAAATTTGATGATAATGATGATGAGCATCGCGTTTCGTTGCTGACAGGTACTTCCGGTTCATGAACAACGAAGAGCTGTCGCCGAAGCAAACTGATGTGCAGAAAAGACTGACATACGAGGTATATATTTCATGTTCACTGCCTCCGACATAACTTGACGGGGGTAATGTTTGACCCATGTTTGTTTGTTTGTTTGTTTTGTTTGTTAGCAGTATAACTCAAAAGTTACGGATAGATTTTTGTGAAATTTGGGCAATTTGTAGATAATGGAGCGGAGAACAGTTGATTAGATTTTGGCAGGATCCATAACATACTCGGATTTGTAGATAGGCCAGTAGTCGATTGATGTGAAAAGTGGAGTAATTGGAAGTGAAGTTGGAAAAACCAGTTACGGCTCATTGCAGGAATATTTAGGCCGGCGTACCTTTGGTTAACGACACTGTGTCGATTTCACTGTGGCGTGCGGTGTGTGCACTACCGAGTGCCGTCTTGTTATTGCGTTGTTACCACAATCCGACATCGTTAGCGAATGTTGTAAATCCCATCTAAAAACATTTTAGGTTTTAGGTATCACGGCTTTTATGTTTAGAGAACTTTTTATTATTATCATTAATGATATGTTATTGAAATAGTAATTACACTTAATGTCAAAACTTCAATTATAACTGATAAACTAGACAGCAATATTTAAACTACTGATATATTTTAATGTCGTAAATCCCTTCTGATAACTGTTTGGTTTTGGATTTTAAGGCTTTTATATTTAGATTTTTTTATCTTCTTATTCATTAAATTTTATTGACATAGTATTGGTTTACTATGATACATTTTCACGACTTGAAATGTAACTGAAAATATTACACGTGATATTTGAGCTGTTAATATAATGCTGTTTAGCCTCTTTCGTTTTCGTTTAACAAGGTGCCGCCCTAAAGGGACGTAACACTGCTGGCCCGCCGTGCAGTGTTACTGTGGACCTATATTTAGAATGAAGTGCGGAGCTATAATTAGACTGCAGGTGGCATGACTTCATCACCTGGCCAGCGCAGGTGAAACAGCCGTGGAGTGTTACAGACGACGACGACAGACACCAGTAACCGTTACTAGTCTAGCTGGCCCCCTACACTAACACAGTTAACCAAATTTTTGCACAATTGTTACCAGTGTAACATAACGCAGTTCTCTGTTTACCAATCCATGCAGCTGTTAGCGTTTGATGTTAAAATAAATGTTATGTTGTCTAACTGCTCTAAATAGACTGATAGTCGGTATGTTACAGCAGTTAGCTGCAACGACTAACAAACTAAGTTGCATGTACGAAAATAACGCGAAGTCAAGTATTAGGAGACGATTGAAAGTTGAAGCAACTGGGGGAACAAATCGAACGGTGAGGGGTGTGCCCTCCACAGTCCACATACAGGCGAGGGGTCAAGAAAGTGCTCTGAACAATACTGAAACATTTCGCTAAAAATGGGGGCATTCTGACGCATTTTGTCGTATCATAATTTCTCACAATATGTATTTCTGAGCGAGAAATTGCGGCCGTATGCAGCATGGTGTGAATGTGTTGTGTGAAGCCGATGGAGTGTGTGGAATCACGGTGGTCTCCGTGGTCGAGGCGTTGTGACGACGAGGATGACAGTTCTCGAGACAGTGGAATCTGTTGCGATTCAGTGCCGTGCAGTCCTCGTCAGATGACCAGTCCAGCACTGAGTCGACGGCTCGACTTCGCCAGTTGTCTCTCGCCACCCGACACCGTGAGATTCACTGACTGCTCCGTCAACTCTCAATATCACGTGACTTTGTGTGGCGTATTACTAGACCTAAGGTCGCTTTCTCAGGTTGCCCAACACCAATCTGCTCTCCGTTACATTCGTCCGCACTTCACTCGGCGCCAGCAGCTTCAGTGTAGCAGGTTCTAAAATTTGGAACTCTCTCCCTCCGGCTTTCCGAACGTACATCTGCCCAGCTGCCCAGCTACTTTCTGCCGTCATCTAAAAACTTATCTTTTTTTCAGCTGACCTTCCAATCCCCTTAGCTTCTTCCTTCTTTTTGTGTTACGTGGTGGCTCAGGGGTAGGGCGTTGGACTTGCGATTTACAGGTCGCGGGTTCAGTTCCCGGCCGGTCGGCTT
>Ga0209780_1002271_pt1 | contig 13525 bp, 14 predicted proteins | sample WorMetexBAHAMAS2_FD_187384 | JGI IMG/M metagenome (GOLD analysis project Ga0209780, IMG submission 187384) | Marine gutless worms symbiont microbial communities from Max Planck institute for Marine Microbiology, Germany - Inanidrilus exumae... | ecosystem: Host-associated > Annelida > Digestive... | reverse complement strand
AGGGCCAATTGCTTTCGGTCTTGGCCGTATCGGAATGCCATATCGTTCTCCTTGATTTTACAACCTATATATCACCTATCGATACGGTTATTCAGTAGTAATTGGTACATAATTATGACACAGTCTGAAAGGCAGGAATCCAGTAAACAGCAAACCGATTCTGGATGCCCCCGGCCAGAGGCCTGCCGGGGCGGGCTTATCGGGGTCCGGCATGACGATGGATTCTTATGCTTTATTCGGAACATATTTTTGGCAACGGCTATAGCCCTGCAAAGACTTCATGCATTGTCTCGTCCGTTGACAATTCGAATGCGATAGAAAAGTTTAGTCTACAGAAGGTAAGTCCAGACGTTATTTGTGACGGGCGCCATGTCCAGATTTTCATTGTCGATATGTGCGACGCTGTGTCTTCTTTCGTTCAGCGGTTGCGGCAGCCCGATGCCGGAGCCGCCCGCCCCATTGGAACGTCAAATCTCAACGATTGTCCAGCGCCTGATTCACCATAAATTTCCGGAGCTCGAGGAGATAACGATTCTGTACGTAGCGGCTACCGAAGACCTGGATTCCGTCTTTCTGGAAACGGATGTCAGAACAACCACGGTGTTCCGTTCCGGGCGAAACAGATTGTATTTGATGTATATTAATGAGCGTCTACGGGAAGAATCTCCTGGAGAATCGGCACTTGAAGCCATCCTTGCCCATGAGCTGTGTCATATCCAAGATTTTGTCCGGATGAGCGGCTGGGGGCTTGTTCGCCTGTACGTTAATGTAAACTATGATGAAAATTTTGAAATGAACTACGAGCGGAGGACCGACGAGTGCGCATTGGATCTGGGGTATGCAGAAGGATTGAAGGCCTATCGAAATTGGCTTTACCGGACCATAGCAGATCCGACCCTTGTGGCGCTCAAGCGAAAAGTATATTTTACCCCCGATCAGGTCGATGAGTGGATTGCGTCTCGACATCCCTATGAAGAATAACACCTGCAGTATTGAGCATTCGGTGAACGGTATTCTGGCAGGTGTCCTCTCGATTGCCATGGAATTATTATTCCAAGCTTAATCAAAGGGGGACGGCATGGCGAAATATGAAATGTGGACACACGGCGTCGATGTTCAGATTGAGTATCCCGACCGAATCGTCGGTATCAATGGCGAAAGGCGGGCAGAACCGAGACGCTCAGGTTGGGGAACGCTGGTTCATCAACTGGGGGGCACCACAAACTGGTTCCATTTTGGGATTCCATCCCCCGTGAGCCTGAATCATCAACACGTTTTTCTGGAATCGATACGACTTCGTGCCGAGATCAACGAAAACGCCCGGATCGATGTGGTGCACATCCGCCATGACAACCGCAAGATTTCCACCCATGAGGTGAACCTGACGGACTGCAGCGCGGATGAGACGTTCTACCAGGTCCCGAAACAATCGCTACAGCATGGCATCGCCCTGTGTATCCACATTCGATTTTCACCGGGAGAAAAACGGGGCATGGTTATTTTTCAGGGCGCGGGCGCGACCTTCAGTGTGGAATGATCCATCGGGTGTCCGGCTTAAAACATCACTCCGATGCCCCGCTTGCTGTTTCGTACCACCGTCCCGGTCACATCCAGATGGTGTTTCTGGAGTGGAGAGTAGTAGCTGACTCTCACAATTTGACCGGGTTTAAACTCTTCATCGGATATAATAAACACGCCATCCGGACTAACGTTGATGATCACGCTCTGTTTGGAGTGTTTTCCCACGGTAATCGTGGCTTCCTCATGGCAATCAACCCGCGGGTTCTTTCGCTTTTCTTCTCCTTCCCACTCGGTATCCGATGACATGGCTCTCCCCTCTTTGAAAGAGTTCCGATTTATGGATCTGTTATTATTTTCTTTGCTTCCGATGTCAACGGTGTAGTTAAAAAAATTTCCTTTCAATCGCATCAGCAGGTCTTTCTAGTGTTCCATACCCCGTTATACCAGTTGCCAGAAATATGTTCCGTTTGAAGTGTGTTGAGAACCGGATTACCAAAAACATTCTTAACGCAGAGGCGCCGGGCTTCGCATGAAGCTACGACCCGACAAGCAGGGTGCGCAGAGAAGGTATTTATTTTTCCAGAATCCCTGAGAGGGGGCTTCTGGAAAAGAGCTGCCTCACAAATGCAGCAACGATCTATATTTGCTGACGAGTGCCTTTTTACTTTTCGCCCTCTCAGCGAAAAGCAAAATTATCCTCATCTCTGCGTCCTCTGCGGCTCCGCGGCAAATCGTTGTCCCGAAACGAATCGGAACGGAAGAATGGCATTCGCTATAGAGTGGTCGAACCGATTGCATCTGTCCCAGGAATGCCCATCTTAATAGTTTGAAGGTAATCCGCTACTGGATAGACCTGCACCATGGATACCCAGGGATGGAAAACAACCGGGCTTGATTTGCCACAGGAGGAGTTAGATATGAGCCAACCATCAGAGGAACTTAGCAACTGGAAACCCGGACCCCGTGAAGACGAGGATGACGAGGCCGTTTGCCGCGTTGATGATGAGGATTGCGGCGATTGCTGTTGCTGCGAATAACCCGATTCATTTCCCACGATATCTGTATCAAATCATCGCTTCGCCCTCATTCTCAGATGACATCAAGCATCTTATTGACCCGGCAAAGCACGATGACAACGGAGGGGCCTGCACGTTTTGAATAATCCCGGTATGTTTCAGGACTGCAGGCCTCCCCGTATTTTCAGTCAACCAAAATCTGACTTGACACATCACTGCGTGCTTCTCTAAAAATAACCTAGCCCGTTCCGGATGGGCGGCGTCCCACGGAACGCTTCGACCACTCGAGTGATATTCCTAAATCTCTGCTTCTCCGTTATACCGCATCCACCGGCGGATGTTGTCACTTTTATAAACGAGCAACCACCATCGGACTAACATCAGCACTGAATTCTGTCCAAGTGCTGAACCCTATTTCATTCTCGGCCTCTATTTTCCTATGGCTGCCTTATGCAGCCACGATCCTTCAATGCGTGCCAGCACGCAAATAGTCACGACAATCCACGATTAACCCTAATTACGGAGGTAACCCATGAGAAAATCCATATTCATCACCGCAGTGGCGGTTTTCCTGTTGTGTTCCGGGACTGCTTTGGCAACGGGATATCACCATCGGCTGCCTTCTTTTATCGTGCCCGGCAGCGTCGATAGCACGACATACACCGGCGTGCGAGATGCAGAAGGCGCCGATGATCTGTTGTCCGGCGGCCTCAACTCAGCCGGGCTTCAAGGTTCAGCGCCGGGCTTTGCGGACCCACTCAATCCCACGCCGGCGGGTTTGATCTCTTCTGGGGACCTGCCCTGGCGCCTTCTTTCGGCGGCGGTGTGGAGCCCGGCTTGATCCCGGGTGTCGAATACAAGGCCCTGATGAGGGTGCCGGCCCATTCGAAACATGTGAACCGGGTGCCGGTGGCCGTTCAGATTCCGGACCATTTCGATCCCGAAGATCCCTGCGTGTTTCTGGCCGCACCGTCAGGATCCCGGGGCAATTACGGCGGCATTGCCGTCGGTGAGTGGGGCCTGTTCGAAGGGTGTGCGGTCGTGCTGCCGGGAAAGGCCACGGGCACCGGCTTTCATCTGCTCGGCACCGATGAGGTATACGACCGGGACGGCGTGCTCACTCCGGCCGACGACATCGGCAGCAACGCGCAGTTTGCGGTCAAGGACAGCCGCAAGCTGAGAAAATATAATAAGAACAAACCCAACCGTGTCGCCGCCAAGCATGCCCATTCCCAGATCAATCCCGAAAGGCTCTGGGGGGACCTGGCGCTGCAGGGGATCGAATTTGCCTTCTGGGCGTTGAACAAGGAATTCGGCAGAGATGCCAGGTGCGGTGATGACGACAAGTACGGAGATGACGACGAAGATAATGACTACGGGGATGACGACGATAACGGTAAATGCCGTGGATTCACATCGGACAATACCCGTGTGATCGCATCGGGTACGTCCAACGGGGCCGGCGCATCGCTGCGTGCCCTGGAAAGGGACCGCAACGGCCTCATCGACGGGCTGGTGGTCATCGAACCCAACATCAATCCGGATTGTGATCGATTTCGATGGAGATATCTTCGCCGGGCATGGGACCTCCCTGTACGACAACCATACGATCATGGCCATCTACGCGCCCTGCGCGGCGCTCAGCCCGTCGCTGGCCGGCACGCCATTTAACCTGGATCCGATCGGTGCCCCGGCGGGATCGCGGGCCAACCGCTGCCAGTCGCTCAAGGACTTCGGGCTGCTAACGGGAGACTCCCAGGCCGAGCAGGCCGACGCAGCACTCCAGATACTGCGGGATTACGGTTACTACGAAGAGCAGGACACGCTGCTCGGATCCCACGAGTGGCTCAATTTGTGGCGCTCGCTGAATCCGACCTACGGTGCGGCCCACGGCCGATTCGCCGTGTGGGAAAACCTGTGCGGGATCAGCTTCGGGGCGACGGATGGTGATGGACTCCCAACGGAGTTAGACCCGGCGGCGGCGGAGAGGCTTTTTTCAGTCAGCGGCGGCATCCCCCCGACGGGCGGTGTTAATCTCATCAACGATGGGGCCGCCAATGGGCCGATTGCCGAGAACGACTCGGTCTCACCAACCTCCGGCCTAGAGGACCTCAACCTCGACGGCGCGCGCTGCTTCCGGTACCTGGCCACCGGGGATCCGTCCCTGCTCGACGGCAGACCGACCTGGAAGGACTTCATCAGTTACTGGCGGGTGCAGAAAGGGATCCACGAGACCCTGACCACCGGCAAACTCCGCGGCACCCCGGCGATTGTTCTTGCCGGCCGCAGCGACGCCCTGGTCTTTCCCAACTACCACTCCAGACCCTACTACGGGCTTAACCAGGTGGCGGAGGGCAAACGCAGCCGGTTGAGCTACATCGAAGTGACCAACGCCCAACATTTCGAGGCGCTTATCTCTACCTTGTGGCTGGACCCGACCACTTTTGAAGTTCAGTTCGTGCCCCTGCACTACTACCTGTTTCAGGCCCTCGACTGGATGAACGATTACCTGAAAGGGGAGCGGGACACCCTGCCACCCAGCCAGGTGGTACGCCCTGTGCCGCGTGGATTGAGTGCATATGCAGCCAGCGATGCCGGGACAGCTTTGCTCCCCGATATTCAGGAAAACCCGGGGGCTGACAGAATTACCTTTGTCAAGGAAGGAGGCGTTCGGGTTCTCAGAATCCCGAAGTGATCCAATATTGCTTACTTTCAGGTTACATCGGAATCCGGATTACAGATCTATAGCGATTGTCAGAATTCAATTCCGATTTGTTTCAGGACAACGATTTACCGCAGAACCGCGAAGGACGCAGAGGTGATGCTTCTTTTGCGTTTCGCTGAGAGGGCGAAAAGCAAAAGGACTCCGGCCATAAAATACCTATTTTTCCTGGGCTTGTGAGGCAGCGTTTTCCAGAATCCCCCTCTCAGGGATTCTGGAAAAAATAAACACCTTCTCTGCGCGCCCTGCGTCTCTGCGTTGAGAATGTTTCTTTAAATGTGGTTTCCAATCCGCTTCAATCGGAACATATTTATGGAAACCACTATAACGGGCGCGGGCACCCGATATCGCCCGCGCTCTTTTTTTGTTGACGGAGTAATCTGATTTTGGCCGATTTCAACATCCTCAAATTTGCTCATAGGTCCGTAATTATATGAAAAATATTGTGATCCGGTCGGATTGGATAGCCTTGCTTTGGCAGCACGTTATTTGCCGGATGTCGGTTCGCATGGTCCCGACAGCCACCTTTCTTGACAATAATGATGATGGGTGTAATGGTATATTATAACCTGAATTCAGGATGTTATTGAATCGCTCCAGTCTTTGATCCCCGTAACCAGCAGCAACACCGCGCGGTCCAGGCACCGCGATCTGTTTCAAGGAACACATCGGGTACATTCAATGACGGAACTCCAATCGGGGATCGGTATTCTGCGGGAGGTGGCGGATTGAGAAACTCAAGATACAGACGTTCCGGTAGAGATCGGCGGCAATTCAGTACCCGGATCACGTTTCAGGAAAGACGCTGCGGATACGATCGAAGACGGGTGCAGGATCGGAGAACCGGGCTGGATCGGCGAAATCCCAAAAGTCAGCGGGGGTGGTTTCCCCTTGGCAGGCGCCTTGCCTCCGGTGAGATTACGGTGATCGACCTTCCCGAAACCAATATGACCAAAACCGTGGATACATATAAGAGCAGCTTGCCTGAGACCGCGTCAAGACATAAGGGCACCAAATAGTACATGACTAATAAGTAAGCTCAATTTCAACATTTACCGCCTCGAGACTCATACCTGTTGACACTCATGAAAATGTTCGGGTCGATTACCACTGCCTCCCAAATTCATGCAACCGCTTCCAGGGTGTCTCCTTCATCGATAAAAGAATCAATTGATCCGTCCCTATTGGTTTCCGCTGACAGATTATCGTTCCGATCGTCCCGTACGCGGCGGTCGCTTCCGCTGCGTCTTTCAGGGATATACAAATCATATGAAAACTGACGGCGATCCAGGCCGGAGCGTCTTTCTTTTTTATGTTTCCCGGATAGCATTTCCATCTCTCCAAGGGTTCCAGCCGTTGATGATTTCAGGAAATCATCCGATTTTGTGACGTTTCCTGAGCGAAGGGTTGGGCTTGCCAATGTCCCCTCAATGTTTAGTCGGTTAAATGCCTTAATCCATACACTCCTGGCCTTGTTGGATATGGTCAGCCCCCATCCCCTTGTCCCCATAAGTCGCTCTATACGGCCCTTTTTTGCGCCATTTGCCGTCTCATTTCCATGACGGTGCTTGCCAACAGCTCGATGAAATAGGCTTCCGGTTTTGTGAAATCATCCGTGAGGGGTGCCGGATACTTGAGCGGCCATCCGTTCCGTTCGGCCTCCCTGTATTTTTTCTGAAACTCTGCGGACGCTTCTCTGGTCGCTATGGCGGCCTCTTCCCCGGTAAATCCCAGTCGGTCGAACATTGAAAAGATGCGATCGAACTTGTCCTCGGTGTCCTCCGGAAAGATTTCCTTCATCCATTCCGAACTGAAACCATTTGTGATGAGGTTCATGTTAAAATCCACAATGAACTGCTCGGGTAACCGCCCTATTTTTTTTTTGTGCCGACCATTTTAGGTTCTCCTTTAATGCTTAAATGCCATATGTTTCGATCCTGTCTGCCATGCGTTGTATCCCAATGTAATATATTTTTGGAAGAAGTCGTTGATATATCGCGCCAATCGATTGACCTGAGCTTCTTCTCCCGTGTGTTGCATTAAGCGCCGGGCGAGTATGGGCCCAATGGATTGAGGCCCAAATCAACGACTCCGGAGATCGCTTTTCAAGCTGATGTCTTGGTTGGACTCCTCAGCGCAAGATGATAGGTCACCGAGGATCTAAGAAGAGATGATACAGGCGGGATAACCGTCAGTGTATCAGACGATGACGGATTTGGATGATACTGTGGAACGTGAATAAAAAAAGAACGCGATTCAGGAGTCGGCCTGATGAAACAGTTTCTACATGGGAGCGGCCTTGCCGCGTTTCATAAAATCGTGCAACGATTTTATTCGGCCACGATAAAGGCCTGAACAAAGCCGTCTTGGATGAGGATCTTTTCGTAGGCTTCGGCCTGGGCGAGATCCGTGATCCGGCCGACCCGGACACGGAAGAACAGACCATCGGGAGAATCGTATCGGCTGATATGGGCATTTTTGTACCGGCGGTCCAGCGCCTTGCGGAGTCGCTCTGCGTTTTTCCGTTCCCTGAAAGCCCCCACCTGGAAGGTAAAATTGCCTTTGTTGTAGTCCACCGGGACAAAGGCGGGCGGCCGTTGGTTCGACGGCCCGCCGGGAGTGGCCGCACCCAGGGCGACGATCTTCACACGCGCGGTCCCCGGCCCTACCATGCCCATTTTTTTTGCGGCGGTATAGGACAGATCGATGATGCGACCCCGGACAAACGGACCCCGGTCGTTGATCCGAACATCGATGGTTCGTTTGTTATCCAGGTTTTTGACCCGGACCCAGGTGTCCATGGGAAGTGTCTTGTGGGCGGCGGTCATCCCGTACATGTTGTATATTTCGCCGTTGGACGTCTTTCTGCCGTAGAACTTTTTCCCATACCAGGACGCTACTCCACTTTGGGTGAATCCGTGGGCGCTGGGTATCGGTTGGTACCAGTTGCGCCCGATCTTGTATGGTCTTTGGGTCGCTTTTTTCGGTTGAGCCGCCGAAGGTTTTTTTACCGACGGCTTCGGGGTGGCGGGCGGTGGGGTGGATGGTCGCGTGGCCGTGCCGCCGCAACCCATGAAAAAGATGGCGGCCGCGGCAACCGCAGCCCATCCTATAATGTTGTTCCGATTTTCTTTTTCCATTGAACCCGTTTTTTACGTTGCGCGCAGGGCGGGCAAAATTCTTTTATTGCTGGACTTTAGCTAATCGATCAATCGGGAAGTTTTTCGCGCCAACATTTGTTATTCCAGGCTACAAGGTTACCCAAATTGTAGAAGCTGGGCTCTTAAAGACTGCGTCATTCCGGACTTGATCCGGAATCCAGGTATTTTTAATAGGTTGCGACTCTGGATGCCGGCCGGAGCCTGTCCCTGCGAAGGCAGGGGCCGGCGTGACGGAAGAAACACCCCTACCCCTGAGCTAATCGAAGCGGCATCGCCGCGTTTCATAAAATCGTCCCACGATTTTATTGGGGCAGGGCGATTTTCAGGACGTTCTTCATCTTGTCGACAAAGTGGAATTCGATTTCCTTTTTTACCTTTTCAGTAAGATCCTCCAGATCCTTCTCGTTGGCTTTCGGCATGATGATTTCCTTGATGCCGGCACGGTGGGCCGCCAGCATCTTTTCCTTGATACCCCCCACGGGTAGCACCTGCCCCCTGAGGGTGATTTCCCCGGTCATCGCCAGATCTTTTTTGATTTTTTTATACGTCAGTAAAGACGCCAACGCGGTGAGCATGGTGACTCCGGCAGATGGACCGTCCTTTGGAATGGCCCCGGCCGGAACATGAATGTGAATATCCAGTTCGTCGAAGAAATTCTCTTTAATTCCCAGTTTCTTGGCATTCGCCCGGATGAAACTCAGGGCCGCCATGGCCGATTCTTTCATGACATCGCCCAACTGCCCGGTCAGGTTCAGCCCCTTTTTCCCATTCATGGCCGTGGCTTCGATGAACAGAAGTTCTCCGCCCGTGGGCGTCCAGGCCAGGCCTGTGGCCACACCGGGGGTTTGAATCCGGGCCTTGGTTTCGGATGTGAAGCGGGCCGGACCCAGGAACGTGTGCACGTCATCGATCTTGACGCTGTATGATTTGACCTTGCCTTCGGCCACCTGGCTGGCCACTCCCCTGCAGATGGTTGCAATCTCCCGTTCCAGATTTCGCAGCCCCGCTTCCCGGGTGTACCCGCTGATGATGGCTTTGATCGCCCCCTTGGTAAACGAAATCTGGTTGGACTTGAGGCCGTTTTCGTTTCGTTGCCGGGGGATCAGGTATTTCTGGGCGATCTTCAGCTTTTCATCCATAGTGTAGCCGAGGAGTTGGAGAACCTCCATGCGGTCCCGCAGGGCCGGCGGAATCGTGTCCAGGATATTGGCCGTGGTGATAAACATGACTTTGGACAAATCAAAGGGCACATCCAGATAATGATCCTGAAACGAATTGTTTTGTTCCGGATCAAGAACTTCGAGCAGGGCGGAAGAGGGATCACCCCGGAAGTCACTGCCCACCTTGTCGATCTCATCGAGCATGAAAATCGGATTGTTGGATTCCGCCCGCCGGATACTCTGGATGATCCGTCCGGGCATGGCACCGACGTAGGTCCGGCGATGCCCCCGGATTTCGGCTTCGTCCCGAACCCCGCCAAGGGAAATTCGAACAAACTTGCGCCCCAGCGCCCTTGCAATGGAGTATCCCAGAGATGTCTTTCCAGTACCCGGAGGCCCGGCAAAACATAGAATCGGTCCCTTGGAATCCGGTTTGAGTTTTCGGACCGCCAAATATTCGATAATCCGACGCTTGGGCTTTTCAAGACCGTAGTGGTCGTCATCCAAGATTTTGCGTGCCTTCTTGATGTCCAGCGTGTCTTCGGTACTGTCGTGCCAGGGAAGGCTTGTGATCCAGTCGAGATACGTTGAGACCACGGTGTATTCGGCCGAAGACGGATGCATTTTTGCCATCCGATTCAGCTCCCGCTCGGCTTCTTTCCGGGCCTCCTCGGGCAAATCCTTTTCTTCTATTTTTTCCCGGTATTCATCGACTTCAACGGTCCCTTCATCGGTTTCGCCCAGCTCTTCCTTGATCGCCTTGAGCTGCTGTCTCAGGTAATATTCCCGCTGGCGTTTGTCCATGTCGCCTTTCACCTGGGTCTGAATCTTGTTTCCCAGTTCAAGTACTTCCACCTGATGGTTGACCAGCTTGGTTACCTGTTGCAGCCGCGCTTTGACATCAAGAATTTCCAGAATGCTCTGCTTTTCTTCGTTGGGGACATTGATTGTGGATGCGATCATGTCCGCCAGGGTTCCCGGTTCGTTGATCGCCTGGGCCATTTGCCCGATTTCCTGGGGCAATCCCGGGGACAGCTCCACGACCCGCAGGAACTGACTGACCAGGTTGGACATCAGCGCTTCGATTTCCGTACCGGCGTGGTCTATATCGGCGAGCTTTTCGATGCGACCCTGCAGAAAGGGTTTGCCTCCGACGAAGTCCTTGACCCGGAATCGCCCGATGCCCTGCACCAGCAGTTGGGTTTTATTATCCGTACTTTTTGCCAACTTTAGAATCAACGCACTGGTTCCGACCGAGGCCAGGTCCTCTTTGGACTGGGAGCTTACTTTTTCAGGCTTTTTGGAGACCAGCAGACCGATGACCCGGTCCTTGGCCATGGCTTCATCGACCAGTTGAACCGATTCATCCTGCATGACCACCAGGGGCAGCACCATTTTCGGGAACAATGTGGCATCGAAGAGCGGCAGAATGGAAAGAAGTTCCGGTACGTTATCGGTATCAAGTGGTGCTTGCGGATTCTGATCCGTCATAAAAACCTCCATGAATATTACATCTTGCAAACTGATGTCCGGTACGCAGATGACCGGGCAATGGCGTCTTCAGAGACACGAACCGCGTAAAACAGGTTTAATCGTCTTCAATGGGAATCTTATGGGTTGTGGGGGCCGGCAGCTTGACAAGGCGAATTTGAAGAAAGCCGTTCGAAAATGAAGAGCTCACCACCTCCGTGTCGATCGGGGATGGAAGAAAAAGGACCCGTTCGAACTTACCGTATTGGATTTCCGCCAACCGATAGGTGCTCCGCTCGGCTCTTGGCATTTCCATTCGGTTTCCGTATATCCGAACCGCCTTGCTGTTGATCTCGACTTCCAGGTTGTCTCTATCCACCCCGGCGATGGAAGCGCGGATGATAATTTCCTCCGGAGTCTCATAAATGTCCATCTGGGGGCTCCAGGTTCGTTCCGACAGTTTAAAAATAGGGTTTACTGCTCGAAACATATCCTCGATGGTTTTTTCAAACCTGGAGCTGATATCATCAAATTCATCGCCAAATCGTATTTTGATGTAGTCCATTATTGACTCCTAATTTCTGGTTGGCGAGACATCAAAAGAAAAAACTATCATTGAGGGTAAATTTTGTAAAGAGACGAATGGCCGGGGTATTTCACCGGTGCCGGGCGGTTCCCGGCGCCAGGGAATGCCGCCGTCACCGACCGACTCCATATTGCATCTACGTCTTTCAACGGGTACATAGTATCCATGGGCCGACCGCTGTTACCAGCCAAGGGCGTGATTGCCTCCCAGTACGTACTCTACTTCGGTGTGCTGGGAGTCTTCCTTCCGTTTTTCAACCTCTACTGTTTCCATCTTGGCCTCTCCGGTTTTGAAATCGGTGTCCTGTCCGCAGTGCGCACGGTGACCACGGCATTTTTCCCGCTGTTGTGGGGGGCCCTGGCCGATCGATATCAGGTCCGGAAACCGATTTATGTCGCCTGCAGCATTATCAGTACCGGTATCTGGGCGCTGTTCCTGCTGACAACTGATTTTTTGCCGATGCTGGCCATCATGCTGTTTTACGGTATTTTTTATGCTCCCATCATCGCTTTTCTCGAAGCATTCACCATGGACCATCTCGGCAAAGAGAAAAAGCGCTATGGGGCGATCCGTGTGTGGGGATCCATCAGTTTCATTCTCGTTGTCCTGGTGGTGGGGCGTGTCATCGACGTGGCACCGATCCGGATTATTCTGGTGCTGATCCTGGCGGGTTCGATTCTTCAGTCGTTTCTGTCCACCCAGGTGCCGGGTCCGGCAGGACTCCAGAATCTTGCGACCAGATCGGGGTTCTCCCTGCTGACGCGACGGCCGGTCTTGATGTTTCTTTGCAGCGCGTTTCTGATGCTGGTCAGCCACGGCACCTATTATGGGTTTTTCTCGATCCACCTGGAGTCTCTCGGCTATGGCGGCGCGTTCATTGGATTTGCCTGGGCCCTTGCCTCGGCGGCGGAGATTCTGGTGATGATCAACTCGGAACGGATATTCCGGCGATTTTCCCTGCGAAAGGTGCTGGTGTTTTCCTTTCTCGTGGCCGCTGTCCGCTGGTCCTTTATGGGATGGGCGAAGTCCGGGGCCGTCATTTTGTTGACACAACTTCTTCATGCCGCCACCTATGGCGCGTTTCATATGGCAAGCATTCTCTATATCGACTCGCTCATGCCGGCACCGGCCAAAACGTTTGGTCAGTCGGCCAACAATGCCATAACCTACGGTCTGGGCATGATGACCGGTTTTTTTCTAAACGGTTATTTCTTCGACCGGCTGGGAGCTCAGATGCTGTTTATGCTGTCTGCTGCAACGGCCGTTGTCGGGGCGGGCGTGTTGGTGGTGGGGGGAAGAACTAGAAATGCCTAAAATGCCTAAAACGCCGGAAATGCCTAAAATTGGGAGGATGTGGACGGTATCTAAGAGTTCGATGCAGTCCTGTTGAAGAATGCTCAGGATGGGGGAAACAGTTTTTCCAGTTCCGGATCGGCGTCCATCCATACCGGAAAGGACTCCCGGTAGGTGTCGAGGTCTTCCTTGCGTAGCCGGACTGAGATGATTCCCGGGCGATCGGGTTCTTCCATCAGGACATTGCCGTTCGGTTCAATGACGGCGGAATCCCCGCTGTACGCCAGCCCATTGCCATCCGTTCCAATACGGTTGACCCCGACCACGAAAGACAGGTTCTCGATGGCGCGGGCCTGGAGCAATCGGCGCCAGTGAAGTCTCCGGGCGCTCGGCCAGCTGGCGATGAAAACCGCCACGTCGTAGTTGTTGCCGATGTTTCGCGTCCAACCAGGGAATCTTAAATCGTAACTGACAAATGACAGCACATCGATAACAGCACGAAGTGCCACAACATCGATAACATAGTTCTTTGACAATCGAATAGCCACTCGTTTGAATCTCATGGACAACCATCTTTTCGCAGGAGGTGTCCATGG
>Ga0209780_1002270_pt1 | contig 13530 bp, 12 predicted proteins | sample WorMetexBAHAMAS2_FD_187384 | JGI IMG/M metagenome (GOLD analysis project Ga0209780, IMG submission 187384) | Marine gutless worms symbiont microbial communities from Max Planck institute for Marine Microbiology, Germany - Inanidrilus exumae... | ecosystem: Host-associated > Annelida > Digestive... | reverse complement strand
GTTCCCACCCAATAGATGTCTAGGACTCTAGGTAAAACACTGTCCTAGCGCGAGGAAGGAATTGCGGTAATATCGACGAGTGATGAAGTACTGAAAGATCGTAACGTTGAGCGCATTCGTTGTTACATTGTGAACACGACGGCGACATTAATATAGCAATAGTCTACGACACTGACACACCAGGCTAACAGCTCTACGAAACTACGGTATCCTATTTACCCTTCCCAACAACGTCATCCGGTCAACATACATAACAGTGGATCAACAAAAATGCGTTCACAGTTGACACGAAACTTTAAACGAATCTTGGCGTTCAAAAGCCGGTCAAAAACAAGACTCGTTAATTACTTCGGCGACGTCGTTACATGACGTCGTGTATCTACGACAGCGTTTCTACGGGGGCATGGGAGCCATGGTCCCCAGAATTTGGGCTTGGCCCAGGTCCCCCCCTCCCATTTTTATACACTAGGCCTATAACGTGCCATATACGACGGGGGTGTTTGCTCCACAAGTCGTGTAAATTAACTGCAGTAAAACTGCTCCTTGCATACACATCGAGTCTTTGCTCCCACATTTTTGGCCCCAAAATAGCCCCCACTTTTTGAGTGCTAGAAACATCACTGTACGACGCAGTCCGATACTTCCCCATGAAAACAATCACGTGACGATCACTTTACATAACAATATTGACCACGATAACGCAACAATAGCGTTACAGACGACGACAGATGTCAGACAGCAAAACAATAGTGGCCCATTAGGCGGGCCAGTAAAACAGGACAAACAAGGTAAGGACAGTGATTGATTTGCAACGAGGCAGTGAGTGGCCAACTCACTATAAGGAAGTGAGACTGAAGCCGCCGACGTTTAACGGTAACTAGTCACTAGTGTACGAAGCTTCGATAGCGGCATGAATATCATTCTATAAAACTTGAATGAACAGTAGCCGAAGAAACGTTAGCCAAACGAGGCATGGGATTTGAAGAAGTTGATGGCTGAAAGAGCGCACGCAGGGTACGAGCATGGCCGAAATGGAACCAATAGTTATAAAGGTAAGCAGAATGATGTGTAGCCAATTAGCCATGATTTTATAATCGCCATGTTCTTCTTGTAATAGACGTAATGTAAACAACTTCTAGGATCGAGAAGAGAAAGAAATGGTCAAACAATTCTGACGAAAAGTCGTATCGCATGGGAGGCAGATTTTTCACGGGGGGGAGCAATGTAATATGACAACGACCAGTTGGGAGCATTGCAGTCGGCTGCAGCAGTCGTGCTGTCATGCCGTTGTTGAGGACTCAGTGACCCTATTTGCTGCATACACCTCAGCAGTCTCCCAATGCTTTTCGACGGGCCGGACAATCCCCAAATTGCCCCTTCCCGTGGGGGGATCTCGAACCCCGTCTAATACATGGTTCCTTGGACCCACATGTCTCAACGCCAAAAACGCCATCTGGGTCGTTTCAGCCGGTTTTGCACAACTCAACGAGCTCATCCGTGTGCCCAAATGGCAACTGCTGACGGACAGACAGTCACACAGACCACGCTACGTGCAACATCTGTAGCAATAGGCCGCATCTACATGCACTGCGTGCCTGCGATGCGGCCTAAAAATGACAAGTTAGAACAGCGCTTTCCAGCGTAAACATATTCAAATGCGAATATGTAACTTCGTAATAAATATAACAGTATAGGCCTCTACTCAAAGCCTGTATAATTTTTATAGCACGCGTCTGAGTTATCTACGTAGTTGAAGACGGAACTGTTCTCAAATTACAGATGAACAAGCTGCTCTTGACGTAGAGATGTAAGATCAGTTCTTAGTGTAGGTCTGGCCTTGCTCTCGAAGATCCTCGAAAACACTTTTGTGACCTTAAAATTCTGACCTTCACTTTACCTTTGATCGACTGACCCGTTTTGCGCTCTGCCGTGCTTAGTGGGCTATACATATACGGGACCAGTAGCGATCAACTGAAGTTCGACATCACGGTTGTACTGAGTTGCCGGCAAAATTGTCCGTAATTTTGCCGTCGCGTTATCCAACCGAATGCGTCATAAATAGGCTACGCATGACAGTCAGTCGGCCTAGGCTTATCGGCAATTTGAATGTTTAATGATAATACCCATGATATGCTTATGGTGCTGTCATCATGGCGTGGCTGTTGTCAGAGTTCACTGTTCACCCGGTTCATTGCAGACTGATCGCCAGAGTGCAGGATGAAGTAAATAATCCCAATACCCAGGTCTAAAACGTGGATGGGCTATATGAAGTCAAGTGACCGAGGGCCTCAAGGGAAAGATTGGGGAGCAGTTTCTCCGCCTCACTAGCGGTGGGTTCTGGGAAGGGGACAGCAGCCCGCACCCTCACATAAAATCTGAATGTTTCTTTAGAAATGGTGCATTGGGTTCGCTCCGGGTGGTATTAGGCGTGCACCTAAATTTCAGACCACCAACAGCCACTTTAATAGGCAAATTCCAACAAGTCAGCAGACGGCCAATTTAGAGTCGAAATCGACGCAGGGAAGAGGCAAGCTTGCTTCACTGTCTGACCTATTCCCGTTATTCCCGTGAACACATCGGACCTGCATCGATGTCAGAAACGCCCGCCGGCAAAAGTGGGGACATAATCCAAATGGGGACGTGTCCACCACAGTCCACTGGCGGCGCAGCGTCGAAAATATTGGCGGAGGGTCAGAAAGCATGGGCTGGGACAGTCGAGGGTGGTATGTCCCCCTCTCGCCGCGGAAGTCCGGGGTAGCACCCCAATTTTGGATTATTTGTGGTCAAGATCCAGGATCCAGCATTTGGAGTATTGCTATACAGTTAAGCAGTGAACTTCACTTCAGTTCACTGCTTAACTGTATAGCAATACCCCACATTTTGGCTCGTTTTCGTTAAGATCGTGTGCCTTAGTCTCCTACAAGATCAATATTACCACCTGTCACGGTTTATTTTGGGGTCAGAGACATAGCTTTGACCCCACCTATAACACTGGGGGTCACGACTGACGAGAAACAGACTGCCGGAAATGGAACTTGATACACCTAAAATGTGTACGAAAGAAGAACTAGACACCGAACCGAAGATCAGCGGAAGCAAACCAGTAAGTATGCAAGAGTGTACATTGAGTGATCAATACGAAAATCAGTGGGATAGGTCCTTTTTCGGCTGAAAGTGAAACTGAAATTGGGAAAAACTGTTCCGGCGATGTGGAAGAAAAGCAGACCTGAATTCGAACATTTTTCTCCTGTGACTTTGAACTTTGAGCTAAGATCTTGACCTAAGAAAAGGACATAGATAAGGTGAAGATGAACCATCACGACATATATCTAGGTCAGTGGTTGTTTCATTGGAAAGTTATCGTGTAACGATGCGAACACACACAGACACACGTACAATGAACCGACGGCATTATATACACCGCAAAATGGTCGGTACTCAGTAATAATTTCAGAAGTTATCCAAGGGGTGAGAGACGGCAGGCACAGGAACCTCGATAAATACGTCAGTGATCACGTGGATGAGTAAGTGAGTAAGTAAGTGTAAGCCTACTTGTATAGCGCAGAAAATCATAGTCACTGTGACTTCTAAGAAAACCCTGAATAAATGTGATATCATATGTCGCCTGAACTGTCCATAGCCGGTCATCTGCCGCAGATTAGTAGGTAAACTGTTCCACAGGCGTGGTCTTGCAGCAGCAAAGCTTCGGTCGCCAAAACTGCTGCGTCTCCGTGGAACAACGAGTGTCTTGATGAGGGATAGAACGAAGACCATGCTTGAAGACAAGTCGAATGTCGACAGTGAGGTACACGTCGGCGTTTTTAAAGTCAGTGACTGGTGCACAAAGCAGGCAATCTTGAACTCCACTCGTCTCTGAACTGGCATGTAGTCGACGCAACACCGGTGTGATGTGGTCACGGCGCCCTGTGCTGGTGAGTAGACGAGCGGCAGCGTTCTGCACAGACTAAACCTTCCTCAGCAGGTTCCCCGGCACACCATACAACAGCGAGTTGCACCAGTCCAGACGACGAGCAATGAACGCCTGAGCAATGATACTAGCGGCGTAGGTGGATCAGAATCCTCGCGGGGGTTTTCCGATGTCAACCAGTATGTGCGTATACAGGGCAGTGTTGGCGACGTGTACTAGCCGATACTGGAGGCTGTTGAGACCGTCGAACTGGAACCTTCGCGTTCCCGTATACAGCAGTTTCGTCCTGCAAAACGCCATCGCCATATTCGTCATTGGCCAACTACCGACCGTTCAGAATACGGTTATCAAAATAGTAAACTTAGATAGCCCTCGCTCGAGGTCACACGCAATAAAAAAGAAGCACAAAGCACTCGACCAAAATCAATTATCTGGCTCTGGCTTATTTACAGTTTCAAATTCAGGTCTGCTTTCTGGGCTCTAGCCAGTCGGATCGCCTCGCCTCGCCTTGTAAGGTCCGTCCACACTAGCGACAACGTCGACGCAACATTGTCGAATGCTACAAGTCGAACGATTCTTTCAACAAAGTCGAACGTTGCTTCGACATTGTTGCTGGTGCGAACAGAGGCTTAACGGGCACCGATATTCGAAAAAAGGAACACCTCAAATCTGTACTTCGTACAGGGATGCGAAGTATACCGATCAGCGCGTCTGTATATGTCGGTCGGTTTGTCCGCTCGAAAAACATTGCGTAATTTTCTGTTCGTGTTAACTACGCCGCCGCTGCAGTTGCAAACCGACCGCCCACTATAATAAGAAGCTCAGCTACCGCAGAGGGACCGCGCAACGCGCAATGTTAGTAAATTCGTGCTAGGTTTCACGTTGTATGGGAGTTAGAAAGGTTTGAAACAGCAAAAGTGACCTTCAAGGTCATTCGAGGGCATTGACAATGGTGCCATTCGATAAGCCACATACGATTTCCTATTAGACTTCCATTGCAACCATGTCTCTACCTTGCACCGTTTCCGAGACCGAGATAATATCACTTATTTCCCAAAACTTAAGGAGGTCACGTGACCCTAACACATCCCTTTCGGCAGTAATATAATTATCATTCATGCACTAGTACACCTCTGTATCAATCAGCACACGACATTTGAAGTGTCTAGTTTCGCCGACTCCAAAGATATCATTGGGTCAAAACCAAAATTTAAGAAAACAGGTCACGTGACCATGACGACGCCCATTAGGGGTTAGTCTGTCATCCCAAGGCGAGCATTTAAAATATTCTACTTGCATACAAAATTCGGCAACTCTCGCTTAAGCTGTTCCGGAGATATGATTATGGGCATCGAAATTGTAAATGGATCATGTGACTTTGATCACGCCTCTTTTAGGGGTGGTTTGTCAGCCATAGGCTAGGATTTGATACAATCTACCTGCGTGCAAAATTTGACGATTCTATCTTAAACTATTCCAGAGATATCATTGGGGGTCCAAAAATATAAAGTGGGTCACGTGACCCTGACCACGCCCCTTTTAAAGGTTATTTGTCATCAATATGCTGGGACTTGTGTACAAGCTTTGACCACTGTAGCTTCAGCGGTTCCAGAGATATGGTTGGTGCTCACCAAAATTTAAATGGTTCACGACGTTCACGTGACCTGAATACGCCCCTTTCAGGGACGATTTGTCATCCATGGGCTAGCACTTGCTATGATCAACCTACCTATCAAATTTGAACTCTCTATCTCCACTCACTACGAAGATATGAAAGGCGATAGAAAATATCGAAAATGGGGTCGTTTGGTTTGGGGTAGTTAAGGGGTCACTCAATGTCACAGAAAAAAGCGCCATTCGATAGAGTGCATACAAGTTCATATTAGCGCTCCATAGAAACTATGTTCCTATCTTGCACCGTTTTTAGATATAGCGAGATATAGGTTGAAAATAACCAATTTGAACATACCCCACCTCAATCTGGTGCCCCAGCTGGGGGTGACCCCGTCGGTATTTCGCCGTATCTTTGGCATCAGAAAACTAGAGTCCCTGGGCTATCGTATGGCGTTGTTTGCGTGATCCTACGTTTATGAGTTTTGGTACAGTTCCAGCTTGTGGTAGACGGACAGACAGACAGACGGACGCACGACAACAGCATATACCGCGCTAGCATAGTGTCGCGCGGTAACAAATCACGTGACCCTGTAGACCTACGGGAGAAGCTCCGCCGCTCCGCCCAGCGTTACAGCGCCTGGCAAATTAATAGCATACATAGTTCACTCACATTTTGTCCACTGAACGCGTGACTTTTCAATATAAATTTTTCTCGAAAATATCTCTGAGACAGCAATAATATTTTATTGGAACTTTTCAAGGGGCAACGGGTCTTGCCGCCTGAATATATAAGTGGCGTACTCGACAACGTATCTATTACGTTGGCCGCGTCTAGCGGAAAGCGTAATGTAACGGTCTGGGGTCCGTCCGTCCATCTGTCTGTACAATCGACATACTCACCGTGATTCACCAGCGGCAGCATGCAACGTGGCCAACGTATATTTCGGCCTGACAATATGGAGGACCGGCATACATGTTACCTACGCCGATAGCGGTCGCTGGGTACAGTTTTCATCGCTGTTTGTCTATGTGTCTGTTTATCCGCACGATATCTCAAAATCCGATGCAGCTAGGATCACCAAACTTGACACACAAATGGTCCTCCACGATGCGTCCTGGAAATCGACTTATTTTGGGTCAAGAGGTCACAGGTGAAAGTCACGATTCACAAAAACAGTGCCGGCGTGGGTCTTTGCACTCTTGTGAGTGCTGGCTTCTTCTAGTTCGACACGAACTTACCGCTTTCTCCAGTCAGAAGGTTTCCGTTTCGCGTGCCTGATCATTTTGTAGCGAGCCACGTTGTCGGGAGGACGAATAATTTTCAGGCCGACGTACATTATTCTGTGCGTAAAACAAAACGAGCAAGAATTATATCAATTCTCGGCCAACAAGCGATCGCAATGACGTTTGTGCCAACTTCAAAGTCACGTGACACAAAAACTAGGCCGAATATCAGAAATCCGGCCCCAGCAAATTAGGTATTGTGCCATAGTTTAAAAATCCGTGGTCAGTTGCCAGCCCCCATTGTAAATGGCGGAGGAGATAGCTTTTGGAAACGGCCGGATATCCAACTTTGAAGGGCTCGTGAAATTGACCTTGACCTTGGATCGGGTCACACTGCATACCATCGTGCATCACTCATCGACCTCTATACCTACACGCCAAATTTCATTGAAATCGAAGAAACTTTTTGTAAACGGACGGACGGACGGACGTACATTTGAGACCGGCTTTATTAGGTCGACTCTGTCGAACACTCGACCTAAAAATTTCGCTATGCAGTCTGTGTCCGACAAATCCGTTATGACAAAAGTCCTATACAGACGGTATGCAGCGAGAATATATTGCAAACCTGAAGGCCATATCGTCGTCCTCGGCTCCCCATCCCCAGTACAGGTTGGAGTAGCCGTTGACTCTCTGAAAATGTTGGGTACGCATGTTGAGCACTCCGCCTACCAGCTCCTCATACGCCAGTCTAAACAGCAGGTGCGCGCTGCAGCTCCTACTCAGAAACAGTAAGTAAGTAAGTAAGTAAGTAGTAAAAACATTCAAAAAATAATCATTTAAGTGAGAACTGGAAATGCGTGACAAAGCCAGCGCGTAGACCGTCCGGCGCAAGTTCGCCCTCAAAACGCAGCGGTTACTGGACCAAAGTTGATAAAACCTTTATCAGACGTATAGAAAGGTCATCGGCGGTGTTAACGAGCGCATCCACGTTGCGATCCTCCCATCCGTTGTGGAATGACAAGGTTGGGTATGCCAATTTCGCCAATTCGCGCCAAAAATCGGTTACCGTAGCAACGCGAAAAAGGATGGAGTATTCATGCCCACCCACATGTGTACCTATCCTGAAAATTTTGCGAAGGTCGCTCCAGTATATTCTGAGATAATTGGTCTCCAAGGGGACCGTTATAAATAAAGAAACATCGGAAAAATGTCGCATCTGGATCACACTAACAATGCAGTAATAACTAAATGGAAAGTACTCTGAGATAGTACAACTCGCCGCGAAAGCGAAATTTGGGGGTTTTTGTCACCGACACTTGGCAACACTTGCCGCACCTACAATTTCCCTTTCCCCCTAGGAACCTTTGCATAAAATGTGGTACAAATCCGTCCACAATCTTTTAGTTATCGTGGTCACAGACAGACATACTCTTGACCTACCAGTTCTCCTGTCCTGTCAGACTATGGACCGACAACTACCAGATACCATTTCAAACACTGACTACTAATAAATCTCATGCAGTAATTCTCCCCGCGAAAGCGTGGGAGTATGTTTTTACCGGCGTTGGTTTGTGTGTCTGTCTGTGACCACGATAACTAAAAAGATTGTGGACGGATTTGTACCAAATTTTATGGGAAGGTTATACTAGGGGGAAAGGGAAGACCACGTTCGTGTTTCGTTACGATCGGTGAAGGGACGTGGAAGTAACGGTCAAAAACTCCGTAAACTGGCGATTGTTTACAAAGTAGCTCCGTCGGGAAATTCGGAACGAGCGGGCCGCAAAATTGTATGTGCGGCAAGTGTTGCCAAGTGTTGGCGACAAAAATACGCTTTCGCGGGGAGTTGTACTCTCTCAGAGTACTTTCCATCTAGTTCTTAATTTAACCTGATACGACACTTGGCCCCGGCCTCTTCATACGCCTTTGAAACGTTTACTTACTTATATCCCATCTCGTCGATGGCGACGGACATGTGACGCGGTTGCGGAGGACACGAGTACATATTGCGGTCGTCCTCCGGTATGAGGTCGACATCGTGGAAGACGAAGCATTGGAACGCGTACTGCTTCAGCGCCTCGACGAACGCGATGTTCATGATTCGCGCCTTGTTGAACGTGTGCTCGCCATACTACAGAACAGCACGCGACAGCACGTCAAGGTGTCAATCAAACGCATCTATGTATAATAATAGGATTGTCGCGATGGCCACGGGGCGTGGCTTACGTGGATGGACGCGGCAGGCACGGGCGGCAAGCGGCGAGCTGTGGGCCGGAATAGAAAGGCTCGCGCGGCGGAAGGGGCATGGTTTACGACGACGGACGGACGAGCGCGCGGGTACAAGCAAGGCTGGGCAGACGGACGGGCGGGCAGACGGACTAGCCGACGGTCCAAATTGAGCACGATTTTGGCTCTTAAAGGCAAAAGGAAAAGGCTTCTCATACTCGTTACCGAGCGTTGGGCCCGGAGCTGATCCCGATGTACAGGCCGTCAGCCCGCGGTAGGCTGCCATTACTTTCTGCCAGGCCTGCGGTTACCTTCCCAGCCGAGGAGCATCACCGCCCCTAGGCCGGTACCAAGTTATACTGCTTGGTGACAGAGGCACATACGTGTAAACAACTTGCCCCAAGGTTGTTACGTTACCGCGCCAACTATCAAACGCATACCATCTCGATAACACCAACTCAGCCCCCTACCCTCTATGGAACAGGAAATGGGTGCCGGCAAATCAATCAATCAATCAATCAGCTATTTTTAAAGTGGCCTAAGTGGCACAGCCTCTGCAAGGACCGCTGATTGGGTGAAGTCAGTAAACTAAATCAGGATATGATTGCAAAGTGCGGTGATGCTCTGCGGCTGGGAGTAAAGGCAGGATGGCTCATTCCATTCGTGGATAAACGTGTGGGTGGCAGGCAAAACTGCGTGATGCTTCGTTAGCACGTGCCCATACCCGAGCGCTTTAGAGACGAGTTTCATATTTAAGCCGATTGCAGTCGGGGCTCAACGCGGCGGCACGACTCATCTACCACCTGCGACAGCACGACCACATCACCGACGCGTTGGCGACACTGCACTGGCTGTGCGTCCCAGAACGCGTGCAGTACAAGATCGCGGTGCTAACGTTCAAAGTTCTGCACGACAGCACGCCACAATATCTGGGACCTCTTGTCGCCGTCGCTGACCTACCTGGTCGGCATGCTCTGCGGTCAGCAAGTACCAGCCGCCTGGTCATACCGCCCATCAAACTGTCTACGTGCCTTTCTGGTTACTGCAGCTCAAGTTTGGAACAGCCTGCCAGAGACCGTCATCTCATCGTCATCACTGCAGTCTTTCCGGCGTCAACTAAACACTCATCTTTTTCAACTTTCCTATCCACACCTGATTCTCTGACTGCTAGTCTGGCATCGTTACAGTGGTCCCTGTAGTAACGTTGATTTTTGGGCCCAAAGTTCGAGCATACGCGCATTATATTTTATCATACGTAAAAATACTGACGTATGATTCCAAAAAATAAAATACGCATATGATACACGTATTATATTATGTTGTTTTCGAAAAGTTCAACATTCCCTAGTAATGGTGTTATATGGTTTCAAAAAGCTGATTAGGACGATGTAAATAACCGTTTGTTGTTGTATAGTATCTTACAATCATAATGCACGAAGTATAACAATGCTAGATTTTGCACGAGCACATGTATTAAGGTCTAAGGATGTTCCAATATTATATTTCAGTGACAAACTTTTTTTCTCCCAAATATGAGCACGTATGTTAAAATACCATACGTTAAAATACGCGCGTATGACTCAAATAATATCATATACGTATGATGCGTATCTTCGAACCTTGTTTAGGCCGCTCTAAAAATTTACGTTTACTTACTTACTTACTAATCCCAGGTCGACTCAGCCTTCTACCCTCCGTGGGACGGTAAAATGAGTACCAGCCAAAGGGCGGTGATGCTCTGCGGCGGCTGGGGAGTAAAGGCAGGCACGGTGTAATTTGCAGGTAAAACTGTGTGATCCATGTCTGAGCGCATTAGATGTAGTTACGACGATGCGCTATAGAAATCGACGTATACTTTACTTACTTACTTACTAAGCGCTATACAATCCACGCCGGTGCGGACAGGTGCGCATTCTCACCTGTTCGACGACGTAGATGCGGTAGTCGAGCTGCTGGCGCTGCAGCATCGGATGCAGGTGAGACAGGAGGATGTTGAGATGCTGGCGACGGTCGCGGTAGGGCACGATGACGGCGACGCGGTGGCGGGCGGTACAGCCGCGGGGTCGGCCGACACCGCCCGGCATCAGCGCCGGGTTCTGGCGGATGATGTCCGGCTCGGTGTAGTCGTGCTTGTGGTCGACGTCGATGAACACCCGACCTCCTGCGTGCATTCAACAACGTCTTATATTACCTTATATTATATTACACCCACGTCACACATCTTCTCCGGGACCTCCACTAGTTGCGATTTCCGGAAAGAATACAGTTTCGACTGGCCGTACTCGTTTTCCGCTGCCGTAACAACATGGCGTAGGTCCATCTCACGTAACACCTAATGCTCTAAGCTCATCAGTGTCAGGCGATTCAAACCATCTTGACGCATCGTTAAACGTAGCTCGTTCTAGATGCGTTTTAGCTTTGAAAATGAACGTTTGCCAGAACAGTTTGTCACCATTATAGCACAAGTAGATCCGCAATGCGATTTCTATGTTTGGAAAACGGACTGCAGATTAGCAGCCGTTATGAGCTTGTACATTCGTAGCTCTATGCAGTCACCAGACTCATGTGGTTCAACAACCGTTTTACCTAACTCGTAATCTAGTTTTTTGCATACATGCCCCCCCCGTGGACAACATCTTTGGATATTCAAGGCCCTGACATTTTTTCGATTTCCTTAGGCCCCTCTGAGGCCCGAGGCCCGTGGCATTTGCCACTCTCGCCACATGGATAATCCGGCACTGGGCGTAGCTCCTCCGCGATCTTCAATGGACTGACGAAGCGAAGTCGCTGCAACGACTACGGTCCGGCTTTCAACAGCAGCTGATCGTACCTAGAACGCGACTCCGAACCATGGGTGACCGCTTTCCGTGTGATGGCCGCTCGTGCGTGGAACAGTCTTCCAACGAGTGTCACTATACAGCTACTTCCCTGGCTTCCTTCAATAGATAATTGAAGACATTTCTTTTCACTAAGTCGTTCCCATTATTCTAGTCTGTGTACCGTGTCCTAGAAGCACCTTCGCTCATGCCACGTTAATCTGTACGTTTCTAACTAATTAACCCATTCCTGAATTTACAACTCTCCCGTTTGGTCTCCCCGGAGCATCACTGAAATTACTGCACTTGAGAAAGTGCAACGAAAGTTAACGAAGCGCCTTCCGAATGTAAAAATTCTCGTTTTGAGCCACCCTTTGGGGGACTTAGGGGTAACGCTTCATCTACGGCTCGATAAAAAGCGCATTGTCGACTTTTTATTGGTGATTGAACGCGACCAGCACATCCGATAAAGTTGGTCACTACTCAATTTATCGACCCCGCAAGGATGAAAGGCTCAGTTGGCCTATTTGGCTGACCTATAGTGGAGCGAACGGGTTACCCACATAAGCGGTCACCCGTCAGCTACAGGTCGAGCGTGCAATGGGACAGGGAAAGTTCGCCGGTAAAAGACCGGCTTTCTACCACTGTGCCGCTGCACGTTTTTACACAAAGAAACTTTGTAGCAGACTTTTCCGACAGAAATTGAATTTTACTGCCACAGCAGCAAAATCGCGTTTTGTGCCACAGTTGGAGGGACTTAGTGGTAACATACGCGGTTCATATATGGCTCGTTGGAAAGCGAGTGGTCGACTTCCTATTAGTGCTAATTGAACTTTTTTCGCCAGCTCTCACGGTTGAGGCGCTATACAAACGGATATTGGTCAAAATTGTGGTGTTCAAAAAAGGAATGGGCCACTTTGAGCGCAAATTTCAGGGGGTAGGGGGTCGTCCACCAACGACCGTTGGCGTGAGAAAATTAGAGTAAAGTAAAGTAAAGTATACGTCGATTTGTATAGCGCATTTTTACGCAAACCGTCTCAAATGCGCTCAGACATGGATCACACAGTTTTACCTGCAAATTACACCCCATGCCTGCCTTTACTTCCCAGCCGCAGAACATCACCGCCCTTTGGCTGGTACTCATTTTACGTCCCACGAAGGGTAGAAGGCTGAGTCGACCTGGGTGGTTGGTTACATACCGAAATAGTGCCGCCCCGGGAGTCGAACCCGGACGGTCACCCATCCCAGTACTAACCGGGCTCAGCGTAGGTTAACTTCGTTGATCTAGACCAACGACCCTACCACTACGCCACGCCGCCACACCAGAGTCCCTGGGCTATCACGTGGCTTTGTTTGTGTGATCCTACGTTTAGCCGTTTTGATACAAATGGCTGCCAGTCAACTCGTCACATGACCAACTCGTCACACGACCAAACTCGTCACACGGTAAAGTCGTCACATTGTATAAGTCAACTCGTCACACAGTCACAGGCAACTCGCCACAAGCTGACACAGACGAGCAAATTGACTTGACACTTTCCTCGTAACACTTGTTTTATTCTGTATTTTACCTGTATGGAGCTGCGGCTTGTCAGCTTTTTATTAAACGAATATGTTATGTTATGTTACTGACTGACTATAGACCAAAGGAGTAGTTTTTCTTATTTTTAACTGATTACATTATACGTTTTTTCCGTTTTTTTTCTCTCTTTTTAAAATATT
>Ga0209780_1002269_pt1 | contig 13530 bp, 7 predicted proteins | sample WorMetexBAHAMAS2_FD_187384 | JGI IMG/M metagenome (GOLD analysis project Ga0209780, IMG submission 187384) | Marine gutless worms symbiont microbial communities from Max Planck institute for Marine Microbiology, Germany - Inanidrilus exumae... | ecosystem: Host-associated > Annelida > Digestive... | reverse complement strand
GTCTGCATTCATCAAATGAACCGGGTGAACTCTCGCAATGGCTTTGCCATGATGACAGCACCATAAATATCATCCTGGTTATTATTATTATTATTATTATTATTATACAACTTTAGGCGTACAATGACGAGTTTGCAGTTGAGAGTCCCACTATTAGGTGGATTCTGACGATAAAAATCCGTTTTGGGAAATTTTGGTATTTTGCGAGGGTGAAAAGGGATAAGAATATGTCCTCTGTATGGTAGCTAGAGCTGTTTATGGTGTCGAAGTCAGCGCATACGTTCTTTACACCATTCTCCCCCGGACAGAAGCCCCCTCCCCATCAGTCGACCGTGGACTATATCTCCTAGGACAAAAGTCCCCTCACCGAAAGAGCACAAGTCGCCAGGCATTTTAGCAAACGCCGTGAAGCTGACATCGAATTTAAATTCTTGACAACGACCAGTAATTACCGTATAGATCAAAACCCGCGGCCGAGCCGGCGTTTACTGTGCGTTGAGTAGCAACAGTGCTTCTGGACCAGGGAGCGCGGTGTTATCAGCACTGATGAGTACAAATTCACGCAAACAATTTCTTATACAACGTACTAGTTAGCGATGACTTGACTACTAGTATAATTGTCGCACGTACTAAGCAAAAGAATGTCTTTTAGTGTATAGGCGTTTTAGTCAATTTTACCAATGCTCTGTATTATGCGTTTATAATCAAATGACTGCTGTTAATTATTATTAAGACTTTGCATGGACCACGACTTTAAATGAATATAACTTGTGGTACAAATTTAAGTTCACTTTAGTAGTTTACGCTTGGTGACACTGTCGTAATGATTAGGTTTGTGTTAACAGTGAACTTATAAATAATCTTTAACGCTTGTCTTAACTGTTCGCTCTGTAATTGTAGACCTACCGTATATGCAGTGTCTGTAATTTAGGCCTACAAAGTGTTGAAAAATGTGTTTATGTGCATTTTGCTTTTTTATCGAATCAAAAAATATTTTGGAGGCATTTGCAAATCGACACCACTTATGGCATACTGGCGATAAAAAATCAGTATTCTCGCTACAACAACTAATAACGATAATATACATTGTTCTTTAATCATCGTAGAAAGACTGAATTCTTCCAACGATCATATAACTAGCGTGGAACGTGACCTTGAAGTAAATTACTTGTGCCACATTCATGAAAATTCGTGGTACATACATACATCAGGGGGGTTGTCCGGAAAGGTTTTTGTCCGGTAGGGCTAACGTCCTACCTTCGTGCTTCCCGACCAAGGAGAACGGAGACATTAGCATGGATGTGTAGAAATTCACGCAAGAGATTTCTTATATAACGTAATAATCAATGACTTGACTACTAGTTTAATAATTGTCACACGTACTAAGCAAAATGATGTTTGTTTAGTGTGGGCTTTTTTATGGCCGCCGAAGGCACGGCCAATATATTTTATCGCTGTAATTTATTTTTTTTCTTCGTCAGCATAGATGAAAGACCAGCCATGGGATCTTAACCAAACTTGGCCAGTATGCAAGTGGTGTCAATTTGCAAATGCCTCCAAAATATTTTGTGGCTCTTCCCCAAATTTGGGTCTCAAAAACATAAAATTTTGGGCCAATTTTTCCGCGACTTCCGCACTCGACACCGCATATCTCCGGAAAGAAACGTCGCATCGACAACAAAAATGCTAGTGTCGATCTGTAATGTGTCGTTAAAGTTTATCTACTTTCCATGACCTTTGACCCAGAAACGGCTGAGATCCGTTTGCTTATTGTGATCCACCCTTCGGCGCCCATTACGTTGCAACCATCAAAGTTGCGACATGTCTAGCTATTCCTATTTATTTTTTTATTTTGTTAACATAGGTAAAAGACTAGCCATGGGATCTCAACCAAACTTGGCCAGTAGGTCGGAAGCGGTGGCATGTTACAAATGCCCCCAGAAATTTCGGGGACTTTCCTCCCAGATTTGGGTCGCAAAAACATTAAATTCTGGACCATTTTTTCTGCAACTTCAGCACTCGACACCGTATATCTTCGAGAAGAAACGTCGCATCGACAAACAAAAATGCTAACGTCAATCTGCAATGTGTCCCCTAAAAGCTGATTTACTTTTAGTGACCTTTGACCCAGAAACGGCTAAGATCAGTTTGCTTATTGTGACCCACTCTTCCACGGCCATTACGTTGCAACCATCAAAGTTGCGACATGTCTAATTTCGTATACGTCGACTACGGCGTCGATTAATCGACAACGATTGGAGTTTTAGTGGTGTACCTCACCAATAAAACAAATACAAGCGTAGCTAAGTGAATAGGGGTTTAGACGACGCCCCAAAACTTGTCAGGAATTTCTGTTGGAAATATGCTGCAAATTGATTTCAGAGTTTTAGCATTTTGTGAATTTTGCTAGTTCCAATAAGACCACTAAAGTGTTCGGCGAACGTTGCTTGTCCTGTTCACCTCTTTCTCCTTATGTACTTTTTATGAACAAAAATGACGACGAACTACACAACACTATATATTCAAGCCACGCCTATATCATTACACAACGCAAGTACTACATGTACGTTTGATATTCTACGATGGAGGTCAATGCACGAAAGCGTATACAACATCATGAGTTGGGAGTCACAGCACAGATCTACAGTGTGTCTCAATAAATTCTGAACAAAATACTGTTTCGTCATTACTACCATAACAACTGGGAAATTTAGGTGAAAATATTTGCAGCAATACTGTCATCAGTTACATACACACAAGGTATAGTTTGCATTCATGAATTGTCGGTGCTGGCAGTTTTATATGTACAACTTTTAACACCAAGTGACTAGATAAAGATGCTAGAAAAACAAACACGCTGATAAGTTACAATTACCAGTAATTAAACAACATTTTCCGATGATAAATTACGGTGACTGAAGCGATATTAAACACGTTAAATGAAATGCTCGAAATGCCCTCTAGCTTTGTCCACGCATATCTGAAAAAGCTTGCAAAAGTTCTAAACAGCCTGTTATTGGTTTCTGAAGGACGTCGTTCCAGATCGTACGTATGCAATGTGGTCGAAGTTCTACGATCATTTGTAGTTTTTACACGTTAAACGCAGAAATACTGCTGGTATCACTTTTATAAAGAAGCACTAAACTGCAAATAAAAATGCTTTTTCAGCAAACGTGGTATATTTATGTAATAATCTAATTTAATGTTAGCCAAATAACGTCGCCGAAGTCTTACTTTCAAAAGCCAGCTGTTGCAGACATATTAACGATGAGCCATAGAAGGTCATTTTAATTGGGACACCCTGTATAGGCCTATAAATAATCCTTCGTTTACCGGAACTAGTTTTAATTTGACAACGACAAGCTATAAAAAATGTAGCATTCTGTCGAGTCCGGATATCGCAAAAATATGTTCCTAAATTGAAATCTCTCATTGCGGCCTAATGAGATCAAAAATTAAATGTCACGTGACGTTAGTAAGCGGCGTTAAGCGCGTGCAGATACTAATGCGACAACGACACTGTTACATCATACAATCACGACGGTAATCTAGATTTCTTCCATAGCTTGGCATGAATCTTTCCCGATCAGCCAGAATGTTTTCATTTCTCCTTTTCCCTATAAACGTCACACATAGATACTCACAAATATTATGACAGTTCTTCAAATGTCGTAGGTCTTAAGTTGTCCCAGAAAATTACATCGTGTATATGCATATACAGTGTGAGTCACAAAACAATACACTTGACTTTTAATCATAACTTCAGCAAATATAGACCGATTTTCAAAATTCTTTCACTGCCACATTCCCGAAGAAACTCGTTATGCAGTTATTACAGGATCGTCCACCTCACCTTAACTGTGTTGCTACACTACCTTGCGAAATTCAAAAATCTTAAATAACGGCTGACCTTTTACTCATACCATCCAAATTACTCGTTTTCACTTGAAACTTAACAAAACTTAATAACATTTACACCATAGCGCTAAAGAAATATCACAATGATGACTTACTTAACTTTGGTGCAATATAATGCACAGAATGCAGATAATGCATAAAGTTGGGAATATGTTGGAAATGTTTCGACGACAAACTCCATGACGTTTATGCAACAAACGACTTCTCCGCTGTCCGAAGGTGACAGTAGTGTTTGTAATCAGTACTTAATGCAGTACACCTACCTAACAAATAGTCCGAAAGTTAAAGGAAGTGCTAACAGCGTCATCTCAGATACAAACACAAGCTGGCAGACGTTTACGCCATTCACTGGTGCGAGCTTCATCGATGTCTGTCTGCTGCAGCCCATGTTACATGTCAATCATTCAGTTCATGAAGATGTCTTGTATGCTTCAGTTCGTGGACAGCACGGATTCTCTTCTAAGCAATGCTGCATTGTTTTCTAGATTTTAGAGTCAGAGATTCAGACCTGAGCTATCAAAACGGCTTCATATCTTGCAAGATAATAGAGGTCTCACATGCAATAAGCCATTGAAATCGGCAGCAATTGTAATTTTCAAGTTTCACAAAGTAGTGTAATAACATACGTAGGGCGAGATGGAGAATATTTATGATATACGTGTACAACATTTCCACGGGAATCTGATAGTGAAAGAATTTGGTAAATCGGTCTATATTTGCCGAAGTTATGATCAAAAGTCAAGTGTAGGCTATTGTTTTTGTATATCACAGTGTATATCACAACACACGTATTAATGGGCACTTAACCAAGTTTTATAGTTAAATTGTAACTATTTTAATATTTAAGAAGATCGAAAAAATTAAAATTATCAATTTATTTTACTTCAGTTAACAACAAACTCCAGATAATTAAGTTTTAAGTACAAAATGTTATCCGAAAATTCTAAACCTTACATGTTTGAGGGGGCTTGCTTGCCAGTTATTTTAGTAGGAAAACTTAGAAAGTACTGGTATAATTTTTGATAGGTACGCTACGTTGAACAATTGTTAATTTCTGACGCAGTCGTAATTGCATCACAGTCGCAGTTGTGAACTTTCAACTTTGAACACCGTGATGGAATAGTCTGTCTGCCGGAGGAATTATTACAGTGTAAGACAGTGGAAAATTGCAGGATTAAACTGACTTTATTTTGGAAAGGGGGGGATTAAATGAGCTCATAGCCATTTCTTCATATTTATCTCCATCGTAGACATACACACACGATCACCGGTAAACAATAGCATACAACACATGACTATGGCGTGTATTAGCTGTAAGCTGGTTTTCGGGTTTTCTGCTACTATGGCAATTATTAACTTCTAGGATGACAGGATTTTCTGCCGCACTAGATTTTGACGTGGAAGACAGAGGACCATAATGTCCACGTAGGTGGATGTTATCCTCTGCCTCCATAGTGATAGCGTAAAATGGAAAATGTTACCTTCATTTTGGCCCCCAGTAACATTCAGACGGTCTCAAGGCTGTCTTCAGTGTGGACAATTGCAATGGAGTAGGCATGGCATGTGGGCGTGGCATATGTACAGTTGTACCCTGACATTTAGACAGCCATGAGGTTATTTTCTGTGTGGATGCATTAACTGATTCACGTTAGGGTTACGTTTAGCAGAGTTAGCATCATTTGGGTTAGGGCTATGGTTTGGGTTAAGGTTAGCATTGACGTAGCGCATTGCATAATCTCTCAGCAATAACTGAGCTTTTTGTTTCCAAAAACCTATTGACTGACTCATATGTAGGCTGTGTCTTTGTTGTCACCGCAGATTTGAATATTGACTCCACGGTTGAATAATAGCCTAATGACTTACTGTCTGTGTTGTAGATTATGAAACGAACTGTGCCATAACAGTGCTGCATATAACGAATAATATTACAAGGCGTGACGCCTTTTGTCTGCGACAGCTGAGCTCTTGTGGTTTTTATACTATGGCTATAGTACTCGTGTTTTAATAACAAAAATAGATATATTAATTGACCTTGACGAAGATTTCACCACGAGATTCAGTGACAAATTCCGGAAACGCCTTGACAGCCTCGTGGGCATTCCCGCTCATATGAATCTTCAGCGCTGAAACATTAACAACTAGATATCAAACTCAATGAATGCGAGTCATTTCCATACGAATGCAACCGTCGTTAGCCCATTGGCAGCGCCACCGCGTATGCTTGTGCTGAAGCGTAGACCTATAAATTGTGTTAATATGCGGTAATTATAATTTTATGAAGCAAAAAATGGCCGGCGATGAAAACGCGAGTGATGCCAGTTTTGCTGTAGCTTTCTCGCCTCACGCGGGAATGCATCATTTAACCGTCACCGTGCTTACCAAGATGACAGATGAAATTCGCGCCGTTTTGTATTCCCGGATTTTTCGCATCACATCAATATAGTCGCCACCAGGGGCTCCAGAAAAATTGGCAACATCCCTCCGTGGTTAATCGACAGTGAACAAATTGCACGGAATTATCGACGCACATAAATTCTGGAAGTTTAAGCCCAAATATTATTAAATCTATCGTGCTCAGATCTTTTTAAATAAGTAAATACGTTTAAATAGGTTTCACGACCAGGTTCTGAGCAGGTCGCTGACTTGTCTGCGTATAAGTTAGAAGCAGATTTCCGACTTTTTTCTGCTCAGAACTTTGTCGGAGACCCGGTCACATGACAAATCTAATGGAATTTGAGCTGTAAATAAAGGAAAGGAAAGGAAAGGAAAGGAGAGAATATATATTCTTGAAAATGCGTGTATCGTTAGCAACAAAGATCATTACTTGAGCGTATTTAACTTAGACTGAGTCAGTCTGACTGAGCAGTGTTTTGCATTCCACTCGACATACAATAACATTTTGGAGCATTATATCAAACCGAATGCAATATCACCGACGTTTCCTTAACACACAGGCCTGGAAAATGATTAAAGTGTTTTGCAGGCTCCTGGAAGACAGCTGCAACTTGCAAGCAACATATCAAGTTAGGCCTAACCTTCTCCATTCGATTCCATGCGTGAAGCGACGTTCACGGTGTCGCCAAAGAGACAGTATCTTGGCATTGCGTGTCCCACCACTCCTGTACAGACGTCACACGGCGCATGTAACCACAAGTACGTCTGTGGTGACTGACCTATATCCACACATGCCGATCCTACGTCCACACGCCGCGCGATATTTCGCGAACGGCGCATCTCTAGCGTGACGTTTACGTCGGCGCATCCCTACGGTACGCTGGCCTATTCGTCAGATTTTGGCCTTCTGGGGCAGCAAGATTCACAAAAATGTGTGATTCCCTGCCTTGGACGCCGATGTACCGCCGAGAAAACTTTGACGCCGCTAGCTTTATCTTCAGCGAAGAAATCCGTAACCTTACAAACAAACAAACAGTAAACGATATATCCACACCTTGCCTATCTGCATGTTTGGATAACAATTACTCAATTAGACAATCTTCACACTTCGCATTCTACACGTGCCGTGGCAGCTTGATCAATTCAGCGTCATGGCAGTCTGTGCGACAACCGGTAGGCCTACGTGGCATGCTTGTATAATTTTATAAAATGTACAACAAGTGCAGTGGCTATGTCGCTATGGTGGTTGCGTTTCTGCCGTCGCGTCCGTCATGAAAAATTATAAGGCGTCCCTTCAGGGTTCGTCGGCGACGCGTTCGTGTTGATGCCAACGATGTTAAGAAGCGATAAAGTATAAAGTAGTGGGCCAAAAGTACGTCTTGAGCTTCTCGCCTTACTGTTCTTGCTTGTATAATTGTCTTTGTGATTGTCTATATTCTGCTGTTTTAAGCGAACTAAATAAACAATATGCTATTGTTTATTGACGCAACCCACTACTGCAGAACATCGAAAGCGTGACCCGCAAACAAACAAAGAAACAATGACACTATATGGATGGAAGTCGTCGTTGCAATTTTGTAGGTCTACACTAACACGGTTAGGATGTGTCATCAGCTACTGCGAAGTAGATGCCTACCCCTCTCAGAAATCGTTCACATCCTTTAACAGACGATGTCAATACACTGGTCATTTAAAATGAACAATGCAATGAATGCGTCAAACGTGTAGGTAGGCACCTGCGGCACAAGGTCCGGTGTGTATTCCGATGCGTAGTTTGAGCGTCTCATCAGGACGATGACAAATCGTGAAGCGCGAAACTTCGTCAAGAATATTGAGAGCCATGCTGCAGATCTCAGCGATGTGTCGTCCTTCGTTGGGTTTCGGCAATCCACTCACAACCATGTACGCGTCTCCGATTGTCTCAACCTGATGACATACGCCGAACTCTGATATCGCTCTTGAACAAGAGGCTCAGCTACCGCAGAGGAACCGCGCGACGCGCCATGCTAGCAAATTCGTGCTACGTTTCACGATGTATGAAAGTTAGAAAGGTTTCAAACAACAAAAGTGACCTTCAAGGTCATTCTAGGGCATTAGCAATGGTACCATTTGATAGGCCACATGCGACTTCCTATTAGTGTTCCATTGCTACTATGCCTCTATCTTGCACCGTTAACGAAGTAGTATCACTTATTTCCCACAAGAAGCTCCGCTACTGCAGAGGGACCGCGCGACTCGCTACGTTATTCAATCCGTGCTATGCTTCACAAGGTATGGCAGTTAGATCTACGAGTAGAGATTGGGGGCTAGAATATAACGGTGGTCTGGGGCTGTGCCCCCAGCGGGGTCCAGGGGCAGAGCCCCTGATCAGGGGGTCAGGGGGCAAAGCCCCCTGAAGCTGAACGTTTTGTCATATGCCTCTCAAACTGTCGCTACTGCGCGGATCGCGCCCAAAATTTCTCAGGGCCAGCCCCAACAATGTACTCAGAGTGCTTCAGATTTCATCCAAATCGGTTCACTTTCGGCGAAGTTATAGCCGAACGCGTGAACACCGCCAAATCGCTAAATCCAGTATTCGGCCGAAGCTCAACTTCCAGTCGAATAATCAAGTTTCGCTGTTTCGTAGTCTGAAATGTCGCCGGTATTTCATTGTAGGTTAGAGTATGACGTAACGTACTTTGTAGACGTCGTAACGTGAGACGATGTCGTCGAACGTGCTGTAGAGATCATTCAACAGTTCCACGATCTGTATCGGACTACTTTCAGACGACAACGTTGTGAACCCAACGATATCGGAGAAGTAGATTGTCGCGCTTGGATACATCTGTGGAGCCACACTACGTCCAGCTTTCAGTTCGTTGGCCACAAAACTACAAACCAGATTACACGGCATTTTCAACAAAATATCAGTTCTTACGTACCGTATTTAAAGCAAAATGTAAAAAAATGTAGTTTGGCGTTTTGACGAGCATAATCACAGTCTCCGCTAATGTAAATGCACAGGCCACTGCAGTACTACTATTCGAAACGCGAAAATTAACTTACAGAACAACACGCATAAATATTACCTCGACAAGCCAGCCCACTTTGTCATTTTATTTGCGGGAAACATATAGAATTTTGTAGCAGTGGGCCGGAGTTTGTTTGTTCTTTTGAGCTTGCTATCTGTAGTCTGAGTTTAACAGGTGATTAATTGTTAGCGCCAAACACATATATTCTCTCATATTTTTGCTTGCGTCCGTGACTTCAGACGTACCCATTTATCTTCAGTACCTTGCCGACAGCTGCCAACGCCCAGCCGCCATATTTATGTGAGTGCTGAAAGTTAACATGACGTCACAGACTAGTGCTTTCTCATTAATCTCATCCAGCGGGAACCTGGCCTGACTGTTCACTCTGGTCACGTGATCTCCGCGGGTCTGACGTCACTAGCTTAGCATCGACATTCATCAGATGAGCCCGGTTAACTCTCGCAATGATACAACACCATAACTATTATCATTATTGTTATCGTTATCGTTATCGTTATCATTATCATTATCATGTTTATCCGATTATTCATAAAGTTTGTTTTTAGATGTACGGGTGTTTGGAGATTATCTTGACAATCTACTACATTTACCCAAACGTTAATCAGCAAAACTCACGTTGGTAGCATGCGATGCAGTAACATGTCCGTTTTCTGTTTCTCACAGATCAAGTCTGCAGTTCGCTGTTGAACAATATTCTCCAAGTTGTCAGCGTATTTCTCTAACTTATGTAGCATGCTGTCCATTATGTGGAACTTCCTACAACGTATACCCGTGTAAAAGTGTCGCTAATCTCCGAATTCTTAAAATGAATGTTGCGCGATCGAGTTACGGTCTTTGCGTCCCACTTGACACAGAATAGGTCATTTTGGAGACGTTCTACCCAGCCAATCTCTTGGCTTGGTACTGAATACTAAATGAATGTACGTAGGTGGGTAGGCTAGTTATTGACACTTGTATCATAGAAACGCCACAGAGGCGACAAATAATATTCGTCGTTACCCAAATAGATGCGTTTGTAGTTTCTGTTTAAAAATGTTCAGTGACAGGCTTGTCGCGGGGGGCGGTGGCAAAGGGTTTCATAATGCGGGTCCATGCAGTAAAAGCAAAACTCTGCTAATGACATTTGTACTTCTATCAACGCTACCCACCCATTATAGCATTATATCCGAAATTTAAACAGTTTAAACTTACAGTGACCAAACCTTTTTTTCTTAACAAGTAGCTCAGCTGTTGCTGACAAACCCGCGCGTCGCGCTGCATTACGATTAATGGCAAAATTTTAAAACAGTCACGTGACCATAACCACTCCCTTTTGTTGGTGATATGTCATCCCGTTGCATAGAATTGCTATTGCCTACTCGTGTACAAAATTTGACGATTTCAGGTTCAGCCGTTCCAGTGATATGATTGGATCATTGGAGCCCCCAAAATTTTGTATTGGGTCACATGACCTGACCACGCCCCAATCAGGGACAGTTTGTCGTCCGTAGGCTGTGACTTGCACGTTCAACCTTTACATCAAATCTGTAGTCTTTGCGATCGCCAATCACGAAGTTGCATAAGGCAATGCAAAATGTAGAAATTGAGGTAGTTTAAGGTGATTAGGGGTCACCAAGGTCATCGGCGACATAACCATTCGATAGAACGCATACCGTACGACTTCCTATTTGAATTTAATAGGAACTATGAGGCTATCTCGTAGCGTTTTCGAGATATTATCGCTTATTTTCCAGAAACTAAAGAGGCCACGTGACAATGACCACGCCTCTTTCAGGGACAATTTGTCGTCTGTAGGCTGGGACTTGCTATGATTAACATGTACACGAGATTTGAAGTCTCTAGCTTAAGCCGTTCCAGAGATATCTTAAGGGGACTAAAAGTTTAAAATGGGTTACGTGACGTGGCAACGCCCATTTCAGGGACATTTTGTCATCCGTAGGCTGGGACTTGCTATGTTCAACCCACATATTAAGTTTAAAATGTTTACGATTACCTGCAACGAAAAAATGAGGGGCAATGCCAAATGTACAAATTTTCGTTTTGAGCCACCCTTTTGGGGACTTAGGGGTAACGTACAAGGTTCATCTATGGCTCGATGGAAAGCGCGTTCTCAACTTCCTATTAGTGATAATTGAATTTTTTGCTAGCTCTCACGGCTGCGCCACTATTAAGCGAAATCTGTCGAAATCGGCGTTTTCCGACCGGGGTGGGTCACTTTGAGCTCAAATTTTAGGTAGATGGGGACGTCGCCCGCAATCCGTCTATGGTCCGTAAGATAGAGGAACGATGTAGCTACAACTTTTCGCGCTGGAAGATTTCACATGAAGAAACTTTGCAGCAGACTTTTTTTTTGACAGAAGTTAAAATTTACTGGAAAAAATAGCAAAATCGAGTTTTATACCATTTTGGGGGACTTAGGGGTAACGCATACGGTTCATCTGGCTCGTTGGAAAGCGCGACGTGGTCGACTTCTTATTAGCGCTAATTGAACTTTTCCGCTAGCTCTTACGGTTGAGGCGGTATGAGCAAATGTTGATCGAAATTGCGCTGTTTAAAAGTGAGTGGGTCACTTTGAGCGCAAATTTCAGGGGGAAGGGGGGTCGTCCACCAACGAATTTTGGCTTTAAAAAACTAGACTCCCTGGGCTATCATGTGGTGTTGTTTGCGTGATCCTACGTTTAGCCGTTTTGATACAATACCTGCGTGTGACACACAGACACACACACAGACAATCATGGCTATTACCCGTGCATCGCTAGCTCCGCGCGGGTAAAAATGGACGACAACAAACAATGCTAACTTTCCTTTGTTGATGGACTTCAGAGTTTTGGTAATTTCATCAAACGTAGGTCTTTCGGAGGGTTCCTCGGTCCAGCATCGTTTCATAAGAGTCAAGATGCCTGGATCCACGCTCTCAGACTCTTGCGGGGGAAGTGGAGGTCGATAGAACGGATCACGAGTGTCTTTGATTCTTTCGACGATCGCTGCACAGTTCAAGGAAAAAGCATCCTTTCAGTACGAGTGTCATAATGACAGGCGCACTGTCATAGAGATCGCGCTATGCCGCGTGAAACAATGACACTCAACTGGTGTATGTAACTGTACAAGAAATCGCACTTGAAAAAGGCTTGCAATATGTGAATGACCTTGAACGTCACTTAAGGTCATAGGAAATGGCGCTATCCATAGGTCATATCATTTGTATTAGAGGACTTTAGTAACTATGTCTATGCGTTGCTCCGTATCCAAGATATTGCCACTTTTCAATATGTACTTAAGCCCCTGTGACCTTGGTAAGTCCCTCGGCTTCATTTCGAAGTCAACATTTTAACTCATGTACGCTATTCGATTCGTGGGTATATGCTAGATGATACTTTCGAGGTGTGGGATTTATCAAATTTTAAATAGCTGAAGTGATCTGAAACGTCACTCTATGTCATCTATAATAACAACATTCGATAGGACACGTATGTGATATTCTATATTCCATTGGTCTTACCATGTAACCGTGCGTCTGTTTGTATAGTTTCCAAAATATTATCAACTTTTTCAGTTATTTATGAATATAAAAAGTATCATAATAATAATACGCTTCTCACACAAATCATTTTGCTCTTCTTATTTAGCAGTTAAGTAAGACATTAATATAGGCCTATCGTTTACAGGCCGAGTCTTAGCGAAACAAGCTAGTCCATGGGCCACCGTAGACCCCCCTCCCCCCCTCGGGGATTTTTTCCGTCCACTATTTTCTGATACCCTACAGTATGCCATTTCCATTTCTGCTTGTTTACACTTTATCCATTAGTGGATGTAGGAATGACCCTCTGTCAAATATATGCCAGTAGTGCTCATATTCTGTAGAGTCAATTGTGGGGTAGGGGAAACGAATATGGCTGTGGTTTCGTCAGTTTTCAACACAGGACAGCCATTTACCGCTCAAAATGACCGTCTTGATGTGTTCTTTTCAAAATAATTAACATTATGCAAATTAGTTGCTTAATTAGGTTACCAGAGGTCAAAAGGTTACGAAAATCGATCACTGCTGAAAATTTAGAGATATGGCCGTTTTTCCGATTTTTCAAAATGGCGGCCGTCCGCCATCTTGGATTTGTTTCACGTGTATTTGGACCACCCATGAAAAGCATTTATTGGTCTTTGTCACTGTGTAAGATGCCCTCATATAATA
>Ga0209780_1002268_pt1 | contig 13532 bp, 7 predicted proteins | sample WorMetexBAHAMAS2_FD_187384 | JGI IMG/M metagenome (GOLD analysis project Ga0209780, IMG submission 187384) | Marine gutless worms symbiont microbial communities from Max Planck institute for Marine Microbiology, Germany - Inanidrilus exumae... | ecosystem: Host-associated > Annelida > Digestive... | reverse complement strand
GTTTATAATTATTAAAATCCGGGTTTCCCCACCCACCTACGCTCCTCATCGGACCACCGAGAACTGCTCGGCCCCCATCACTCAGTCCCCTCCACTGTCGGGTTCAGCACGTAGAAGCAGCTGCTGCGGACACAGTGGCTGCGGAGCCTGCTGATATTCGCCATTTTGCACTGAGTCGTGTAGTAAAAAGAATCTGGATGATGACCGACTCGGACGAGTCGACCGTGATGATGGGACGGAAGGTGGGATTAACAACGCTGAAGAGTTCGATGCAGAGGATGCGCGAGGAGCGAAACAAATACCGTGAAATGTACGATCGGTCGGTGCGAGACTTGAAGGAAGAAAAGAGAAATCGAAAAGCGGTACACTGTAGTTACATTGTCTGCATACCAGTGTATTTTGCTTATTTTTCAATTCTAAATCTTAGTGCCATTGATAAAATTGTCCAGTAGGCCTACGATATTGCAGGAAAGTAAATCGTCAGTGCTTTGAGACAACTGCTGTTCTGTACAGTTTATTTGTTTTGTTAGTACGTCTGTGTGTAGTCTGGACTTTTTGTAATACGATTATGTATTGGTTTATTTTTCATTAGAGTTGGCTATTTTCTGTGCAGACGTTATGTGTATGCATGGTGGACAGGTGGAAAAGGAAGCAAATGCTCTGAAAGAACATCTCAGTTCACTGGAGGCTGAGATGGCCCAGTTGTCAGCCAAACAGCAGGCAGCAACGGACAGTCTGGAGCAGATGGCAAAGTCAGCTGACGTGTGTGACAGGTAGTAATTAATTAGGCATATTAGGCCTTAGAAAAACCTTGGGATAGCTGATGTAGGATTTCTTTACAGTGCAGATGCTGTTCATGACATCCAACCACCAGTGTCAGAGCGCTGCTGGGAAACAGCGGTATGACTGCAGTTGTAATAAACGAAGATTATTATTATTATTATTATTATTATTATTATTATTATTATTATCACCGACATGAAGCAGGATTTGTTTCTGTTGTAGGTCACGGAGGGCACTCGAACACCGGAAGAACATGGATGAAGATCGACTCGCAGAGCTTGAACAGATGTTGAAAGATGCAAGTGATAACGTGATGGAAACAGAGAAAAGATTTGCAGAGGCATACAGCTTACTTTGCATTAACGGAAACTGTGGGTGCATTACAGTTGCTGCAGAGTGTCATTTGACATTTGAGTTATGTTGACTTCGGCTTTGTGACTGTTTTCACTTCATTGTGGTTGCATTTGGCTATGTGGCTTGGTTAGAGTGACTAGTGATGACCTTATCAGCAACAAGTTTAATCGGTGAAATGATGTTAAACAGCTGAAAAATTATTGATGTTCCCAAGAGGATGCAGCACAGATCTGCAATAAGGAGAGAAGTAAATCAAAGGGGCACTTGAAAATGGCTGTTAAAGTAAAGTAAAGTGAAGTAAAGTATGATGTACTTATATAGTGCATTCTTACAGCCTAAACAGTCACGAAGCGCTACAGAATGGTACGTGTTAATGGGATCACACAGTTTTTACCTGCCACCCACACGACCATCCTGACTTTACTCCGTAAGCATTCACCAGATGCAACCACCCGAACGCGGCGGCGCACATCTGATATAGCTTACTACTCAATTTATCGACCTCGGAAGGATGAAAGGCTGAGTTGGCCTAGTTGGTTGACCTATAGCGGACGGCTTACCCACATAAGTGGTCACCCGTCATGCTGCAGTTATCACCATGTTTTTTTTTTGGGGGGGGGGAGAACTGGCCCAACCGGGCCAGTTGAACTGAAACTGACTGCTTCAGTGATGTGTGGTTCTGTGAATTCTGTTCAGCTGAATCGTAAAGTAATGATGACGGAGGCAGATCTCGAGAGAACTGATAAGAAAGCCGATGCAGCTGAGCAGTACGTGATCATCATCACCGATCTTATTTTACGTCATAACTACATTATTCCGTATGACACTGTGTGAGATGTACAGAAATTGCATGTGGTGTGTTTGTGTTGGTGATATTTGCCATTAAGACAACTTCTTCAATTTTCATTCCATTTTATGACTGAAGTGAAATTTGCATTTTTACTTCACATTTTTCTGTATGCATGTCTGTCCACTTGCTTATCTCAAAAACCACATGTCCAAACTTCGCGAAATTTTCTGCACTTTGCCTGCGGCTGATGTGATATGTTACGTAGTTCTGGTTTTGTGGATAATTTCATGCTTTCACATAATGGGGCCAGGCAGAATCAAAGATGTTATGTTTAGTGGAGTTCACCAGGCGGCAGCACCAGTCAGTGGCCGTGTGGTGTGCACCAGGGGCAAAGTGTGCTATCTTCAGTTGCCTTGTATATATTTCTTGATTTCAGCAGCGCTATGGTGCTTACGTTGATGAATTCTGAGCCAGGTTTGATTCCTGCTGACAGCAGCTGAGTTAAATGCTTGTATTTCTAGTATAGAATTATTGTTTTTACATAAACTGCAGTTGCTTTGCTTTGTCGATAAATATCTATGTTATAATAGTCATTGACCTGATGTATTTGCTAACTACTTCATAGTTAATGATTTTAGTTATTACCAAACCAGATCCAGAAATAGTCTGTAGTTAACTAGGGTAATTTCTTCCCATAGAACAAGATGCAGTCGGAGACTGCAGACTTCGCCCCCAGTGCCGCCAGCTGGCAAACTGGATGAAACATAACCTGTTGTTTCTGATTCTGCCCTATTCACTGCATTATACGAAAACATGATCTCATCCACAAAACCTAATATATCTAACATAATATATCGCATTGCCATCGAAAGAGCACCGATCCAAGGCCACAGGTAACTTGTACAGAAAATTTGGTGAAAATTGGCATGTGATTTTTGAGATAACGCAAGTGGATAGGCACACAAAAACAGACAAACATACAGGCATGCTGATCACAATACTTTGCACCCCCTGCTGGGGGCGAAGTAGTAATGAGCATTAAATTTAAAGCTAGCCAGCCATGGAATGCACTTCTCCAGCATTAAGACAGAATAATTAGAAATATAAATACCTTTAAAATGGACATAACATATTACCTTAGTGGTGATGTTTGTTTTAAACATACAGATATATTAATTTACTGTGCGATCTTTTTGCATTTACTGCATATTTTATTATTTATTGTTATGTTGGTTTTCCTGGATTTTTATGTTTTTTTGTCATTTTAATGGTGGGCAGCTTGACAGATTTCATCCTTAATTTTGGCACTTGTGGTTATATATAATTGAGTGCATCTCTCTTTGAGTTATTAGTGTCATAGTCATCAAGAACAAGGATTGAGTTTTAGCTTTTTCTTCTTTATATCATTTCCATAACCCCTCCGCCTTTCAATTTTGTGTTTTAATTTAGCAACACTTTAATTTTTGTAAGAGATAAGATGAATTTTTGGCAGGAAGTTGAAAGATGCGGAGCGTGATTTGCTTGCACAGTGCAGTGAGCTGAAACAGCTGCAGAGCAAAGACGACAAGGTAATAAATAATGATATTATATAATATATTTATATATTTCCCATTATATTAAATGTCGTGAAGTAAACATCGACTTAGGCCTACATAGATCAGTTGTGTCTAGTTTTGATCAGTGCTGCATACTAGTCACTCAGCATAGCCACTGAGCTGCTATTTCTCAAAATACTGCACAATTATAAACAGAAATAAAGTTCTTAACCCAACCCATGTGAGATGTGTTGTACAAAACATTCTATAGTGAACTGATATCGGTCATCATTTTATTTTTTATTAAATGTATCTAATTTTGTATATTTGTAGAAAACTAACTGAAATATAATTACATAAAATATTACAGAATTAAATGCTATATAGTTTTCATGTATGCAAGATACTGTTATTTTTTTCTGGAGTTAGAAGTGGTGACAATATATATATATATGGATTAGAACTTTTAAAAAAGAAGCTGAGCTGACGAGCGACATGCTGTTGCTGAGTGAGTTGAAATGTTGTCAACTGCTGGGAACAGTATGAAAAATCCCATTTCAAAACACTTGCACTAGGCGAATAAACTTGAAGGACATCGGAATTGCCACTATGTGATAGGCTTTATATCACTTCCTATTAGTTGTTTGTAACAACAATGTCAACCATTACCGACATTTATTGTCACAGACAGACGGATGGAATGGCACAGGGCCATGGCGTGTACCTCGCTAGCATAGCATTGCATGGTAAAAACCAAAGTGTTGAGAAAGATGGATGTTGATAGAGGACTAATTGATAAAAACTATTATTTTAATTACAGTGACAGCATTTAAAGTTATCATCGTGTGTAAACTAATTATAGAAGAGTGTATTTTTATTGAACTATGTCAGGTTTCAGAGCGTGCTGATAGATATGAAAGTACTATTGAAGAACTCACAGCTCGCATAAAGAATGTCAGTACATCTGTTTTCTGTTTGTTTTTCACTTCCTAGTAAATTTTTTCTCTGTTTACATCTGATGTTCTGCAGCTTTTGCAGTTTACACTGGATTTAATTTTGTTTCACCTCTTTGACAATTTTTTTTGTCCCAAATACCGGTAATATCTCATGCTGGAATATATCTGTAATAGATTAACGTTTTTGCGATTGTGATTATGCTGTTATATATGACGATGATGATGATGATGATGTTCTATGGTTATAAGAGGGCCAATGATAAAGCTGGTGTTGATAGGCAGAGATGAATGCAAACAATGCTGATAACACTGTTGCTTCACTTCAGAGGCAGATCAGCTTCCTGCAAGGTGAGTTGCCGTCGGTGAGTTTGTTTATCTTTGACGATGTTATTGGTTGGTAGCATTGACACTGTAGGTCATGTAACAGGAATGGCATTTGGCCGGTTAAAACACCATGCCGCTAAATCTTCTTGAATACCTGGAGGAGGAAAACCGAGGGGCAACTGGCTAATCGACGTTCACGTGGAGATCAGCTGTGGAAATGGAGTTGATGATGATGATGAGTAGATTGGTAGAGTGCGTCATAAATGGTCCTCAGACGAGTTGGTGGTGGATGACATTTAGTGATAATTAATCAGCGTTAATGGAGTAATCGTAGTCTATTTGTTAAGGTTAATTCTGCACTTGCGCTGACTTTGAAGTTGGCTGTAAGTAGGAGTCGATCGTCAATCCCATATGGGGCTAATTTATCTTCTCTTGCTTTCTCATATTCCCTTTCCTTTCCTCCCTCTCCGTTATTTTCCCTTCGGTACCCTTCCCCTCCCCTTCCTTACCTAACCTTTTGCATCAGCAATGGTGGTCGATGCAGGCTGCCAGTATTTTAGCAGTGCTTAGGTTTTCTATTTTTGGCAGAGTCATTTACTATCTGTCTGGTAGTGAGAGTTCACTATTTAACTATTGCATCATAACTGACAATCGTTATGATAGTAATAGTGCTGGTGAAGCACATTACAGCTGAGACGGCCGAGCAGTGAGATGTGTTCAGGAAGTACATACCCAAACACCTGTTCACAGCCACTTTTAGACTCAGTTGCTTGTAACTGAGAAACTTTCTTAACTGGAAGTTTACAACAAGCTCAGCTATCGCAGACGGACCGCACGACATGTAAGTTTGGTTTCACAAGGTATGGGACTTAGAAAGGTTTCATTCAGCAAAAATGACCTCCAAGGTCATTGAAGGTCATTGGCAATGGTGCCATTCGATAGGCCACATACGATTTCCTATTAGTCTTCCACTGCATCTGTGTCTCTATCTTGCACCGTTTCAGAGATATTATCACTTATTTCCCAAAATTTAAACAGGTCATGTGACTCTGAACACATCACTTTTTGGAGTAATATATTATGCATGAACTAGTACTCCTGTGTATCAGCAGACGAAATTTGAAGTGCCTAGCTTTACCAATTCCAAAGATATGATTGAGGGAGCAAAATTTTAAAACAAATGGGTCAAGTGACACTGACCACGCCCATTAGGGGGTAGTCTATCACCGCAACGCGAGCACTTGATGTATTCTACCTGCATACAAAATTTGCGACTCTCGCTTCAGCTGTTCCAGATATATGATTGCGGGCATTGAAATTTAAAATGGATTATGTGACTCTGACGACGCCCCTTTTAGGAGTGGTTAGGCTAGGATTAGGTACAGTCAACTTATACACAAAATTTGACGATTCTAGCTTTAGCTGTTCTAAAGATATCATTGGGGCCCAAAAATTTAAAGTGGGTCATATGACCCTGACCACGTTCCTTTTAAGGGTGATTTGTCATTCTTATCCTGGGACTTGACACAGCCTATTTGTGTACGAAATTTGATCACTCTAGCTTCAGCCGTTCCAGAGATATGGTTGGTGCCCACCAAAATTTAAATGGCTCACGTTACCTGACCACGCCCCTTTCAGGGACGTTTGCCATCCGCGGGCTAGAAATTGCTATGGTCAACCTGTGTACCAGATTTGAATTCTAAATCTACACCCACTAGGTAGATATGACAGGCGATACAAAATGTGGAAAATTGGGTGCTTTGCGGTAGTTGGGGTCACTCAAGGTCACTGGAAATAGTGCCATTCGATAGGGAGCACACACGAGCTCCTAGCGTTCTATGGTAACTATGTCCCTCTGGCAACATTTCTAAGATATAACGAGATATTTGTCAGAAATCACCGATGTAAACTTATGCCACCTCTGTCTGGTGCCCTTATTGGGGATGACCCCATTGGAATTTCGCCGAGATCTTTGGCGTCAGATAACTAGTGTCTCTGGGCTATCGTACAGTGTTGTTTGCATTATCCTACTTTTAGCCGTTTTGGTACAATACCAGCGCGTGACAGACGGACGGATGGACACACGACGACAGCATATACTGCGCTAGCAGAGCGTCGCACAGTAAAAACACATTTCTTTCAGAGAGAAACAATGAGAAACGCCACTCTGACGTTTTTCCAGTTTTTGCGCCATTAAGAAATGTCCAAACTTACTTACTGAGCTACTGAGTACTGATACACAAACTGCAATGTGAAAACAAGATCAGATAAGATAAGAATTAGTTTATTATCACCTACAATGTAGTTGCCATACAGTGCAGTTCACGATAAGCAGTTGTCCATAAACAGACTCAAAGGTAAAGAAATAACTACAGAGACTAGAACAACACTGACTTTTTTCAGTAAAGAAACCACATAATTGGTGAGCAATTACTTAGGTGCTATGCAGGTGGAGGATCATCACAAGAATGCCTTCAACGACGTAGTATTGTCTGGTTATTCATGCGATGCGGGCAATGAGTTTCACTTTTACTGCCTGCAACCGGTTTGTGTTTCAGAGGAGCTGAAGAAAGCTGATGACTTGAATCATTCGCTGCGTTCACAAGTACACGAGTCCCGTCAGTTGACCGTCAACATGTGACGATGTCACTGCGTTGTGCCGTGCTGCAAGCTTTGCCAGTGTTACGTAAATTAACGGTCGGGTTATAAGCTGTTCACAGTCAGTTCATCAGCTCTGCTTCTGCCCGCATACAGTACAGCGAAATCTTGTTTAATTTGGTGGTACAACAGAGCAAATGTGACCTGTTGTCTGTGGCAACTGTGAGTTGAGTTTGCGTCTCTGTCAGTGATCTTTAAGTGGCAGTAAGGTCGATGTCCTAGCTACACTTTCAATGCTCGCCAGCCGCATAACCCAGTAGGTTTGAGTTGAGGACTCAAGGCGCACCCGTAAATTCAGTGTTTTGCAGAAGCTCCTTTTAAAATTAAAACCGTAAAAGCTTTAAATGCTGTTTGCACACTTTTTCATTCAGTGAATTTTATTTCATCGGTCAAATATTTTTCTTTGGTATTATTTGTGCCTTGGGTCCCTGAAGCTCAGAGACCTCGGGTCGTTGAGCTGCGTGAACCTTGTGTAGTTCATTCTTATTTCAGCTGCAGGCAAAACAGATTTCAGCATTGAATTCGACATTTGTATACGACGAGTCCTTTTATTAGGAGGTTTACAGTATTGTGTACATCGTTGTTATCAACTAGTCACTTGCTGCTGTTAGCATATCTTTAGTTTGCTCATCATTTTATAGTTTTCGTTGTTTAATATATAAATTTGTTAATATTTGTATGCAGTGCATTAAATCTCGAAGTCATATAGTTTGAGCTTATTCAATTCGTACTAAGGTTAAACTGTTCTAAGCATGATCATAGTAGTCGTTAATGGAGGATTGTGTCGACTTCGTATTTGATGAAAATCTTCTTTGTAGACAGAGTAGTATGTTCAGTGGAAACAGACGTGCAGCTGAGATGCTGCTGCTGGCATCATTTTATCCCTTGACATCAGTACAGTCTTCTGGTTATCACGCATGTATGCGAGTGGCATTCTGCAGTCTGCTGAAGCTTACAGTACTGTATGCTTTGCCATGCATCGTCTGATGTCATTAATTATAATGCCGGTTTCAAATGTCCGTCTGTGAATCCATTTGTCCATTCATACGTTCCTCCGTCCACAAAAAGTTCCTTCGATTTCAATGAAATTTGGCATGCAGGCAGAGGTTGATGAATGATGCACGACGATATGCAGTGTGACCCGATCCAAGGTCAAAGTCAAAGTCATGAGCCCTTCAAAGTTAGAAATCTGGCGATTTTCAAAAGCTATCTCCTCCGCCATTTACAACGGGAACCGGCAACTGACCACTGATTTTTAAACTAGGGCACAATATCTAAATTTGATCAGGCCGTATTTTTTATATTTGTCCTAGTTTTTGTATCACGTGACTTTGAACTTGCAGAAACGTCAGTAGCGAAGAGTCGACGTATGGGGCTAATTTATTGTTAACTTGATGTCACACGCCGTTGATACTTGAATTGTCATGTTTATGTTTGTATGCTTCCGTATTCAAGCCAGTGTATATCTGTGTAATGCAGCACTCTGTATCGTGGCCTTTGCCAGTCCACGCCAGTTTTTACTGTGCTACAGTGTATTCAGAAATTTGTAAATGGCCATACATCTTCAGTCAGTTGTTACTGTTACTACACGGTGGTGCTGGTGCAGAAAACCGGGCAACTAACCACCTAGCGAAGTAGGTGCAACAAGTTTTACACGACTTTACTGTAGACTTACTGCTAAGTCAGATGATAAAAGAATTTTGAAAATTGATCAGCATTTAGCAAAGTTAAAGCAAGAGAGTATAGCAGCAAATTTTGGACTGACAGTGGTCAGTAGCATAGTTATTTGCGCCACCGCCATATTATTGTTATTGTTGTCAATATCTGCATTAGGGTCACGAGTTTGTTTTTATGTCTTCATCACCTACAATGTCATCGAAGTCATTATATTTTCAGGCTGTCCGTCCGCTGCTTTCTTTTGTCCGTTGGTCTCAACAGATCTTGTTACCGCGATATCTCACGAACGCCTTGAGCAATCTCGATGAAACTTACAGCGGATAACCACTGTCTCCTACTGATGACCTGATTAGGTTCTGGACATCAAAGGTCAAGGTCACAGCAGGCCGTCGAGGCGGCGAAGGCATCCATGTCGATGCTGTAGTGTCAAAGTCCATCTTCTAGTTTCTTAAATTTGTCTGTCTGTCTGTCTGTCACGCTCGCATACTGTATCAAGCAGTGGAACGAGTGGAGTCCGTAGTCCATAGACGCGGCCAGTAAGTGATCACGTGGATCAGGCTCAGTATCTGCAGCACCTACTAGTATATATTGTTGATGTTTGAATTTCTAATATAGTAATAACCATCCATAATGACAGTCGTTCACTTAAGAGTAACGTTACCGAACGAAATGAGTGAGCACTTTCTTAATGGTACGCTCAATACATATACGTAAGGTTATTCAGTGCCGTCAGAGATGAAGGTGTTGAGCAGAAATAATGCGAGAAATCACGAGATTATGACAGAAGTGACAAGTGCATCTTTGACGGGAACATTCTAGCCGGCTATACATGTTGAACAAATTCTTTTAAATAAGTGAATATCAAGATTTTGGGGCAGTTAATATGTGAACGTGACTGCTTGTCATTTAAAATGCCACTGTAAAATTCCTGCTAATTGCAAACATTCACTGAAAAAAATGCGTGCCTAATCTGCGAAGCTTGATTACAGGTGTTTTAATGTTACACATTTGTGCAAAATATTATAAATATTGCTCTGGTGCACAGAGAATGTTATTTGGTCAAGGTCAAGTGAATAATATTGCTATGTAACGAAAGCTGAAAAATGGTTTTAAGGGTTTGATGTGTTTTGCGGGCTGTGCTGCCTTCGCTGTGGCCATGTTACTTTTTCTTTGTGAGATTTTTCTGATTTTTTTAAAGAAATGACTGTGAAAGACTGTGATGATACGCCATGGCATTCTGTCGTTCGTTCGTAAAATTCTTTGACGTTGTTGCTTGTTGTGGTCTGCTTGCCGGCATAGATGCTTGATAAGTGGATGGAGCATTCAGCTGCTGCTGCTGCATTAAATATCGGCTAGGCCTACGACGTATTATACTTGAAGTGATGCTCACAAAGTGTGCATTGGAATGTTTTACATGTTGTGTCATAGTGGTTTAGTCACCACGTCTTCATTTTTGGAAGGGCATTCAATGTCAATTTTAATCTCCTTTGTTCTTACATCTTATTTGATGCCTCGACGTTCTTCTGTGTGACTTTGTAGACCATCCCAGCAGTTCTAGTTCTACGACTGGAGAAGACATTGTCTGATTTTGTTAATTTTTAACAGACATATGTCTAAAGACGTTACATTTTGGACTCAGTTTGTTAGACGGTTGGATTGTGGATTGTGGTACTTTGCAAGTTATGGATAAATTTTCGTGGAGTTTTTGGAACGAACGTTAGATATTTGGGCAATTAGTAATCCGCTGTTTGTAGTATAATACCTAGCAACCTACCTCCTGATATAATGTAATATAAATGTTATATTACTATTGTTCTTAAATTAAATATATTCCATGGCAGTGTAAAGGGAATTATTGGTAATGCTTTTGTACAGGCTATTATGAACAGCATGTTAATGTTGATTAACGTGCATAAATACAAATGCATAAATCCGTGACTAAGTCAAAGCGTCTTTGCTTTAAAGTCACTTAATATACATTTATTTACTCAGATTATACTGCACTGGATTTAGCTGTTGTTACAGAGTTAGGGCATTTACACCCTTTCCATTTCCATTCATATCACTATTTGTTGTATTGTGAATGTGCGACTTTGCGTTATTTCTTCGTCTTTTATGTCTTCACATTGTGTAATCATACAGACAAGGTTGTTGGTTGTTATTGACACTTTGAATTTGTGACAATCAGTTACAGAGGGCATATAGATGACGTTATCCAATATTTATGTACTGCAGAATGTTTTTACTATGCAAATTTATGCTGCATTTAATCACTCATTGTAGGTTTTTGTTCCAATAATGTAATGGTAACTTCTTCCATTTCAGGATGTAGAATGGTAGATAAAGTTACCGGTACTGTATAAAACGTTGACTTGAATCCTTCAAAATCGTTTTATAACGCACACTCTCATGTGTGTTTGTATTTTGCAAATGTGTTGTTAATTCAATCAGTGTATGTTATTGGGGATTCAGAGTACAACATATCCAAGACGGTATTTCTTGAGTTTTAACGGTGTAAACAGTGTACCAGACATTACTGGCAATCGATTATCATCAGTTGATTGCTGGCAAAGAAAACAAATGAGTGGGTTCTTAACACCATGAGGAAACAAGGGAGATGCCTGGAGAAAGAGATAATGCAAGGAACAATGCCAGGTGCACGCAGGCGAGAAAGACCATCCATACGGCCTGGATGGACAACATCAATACATGGACAGGACTCCCGGTGGAAGAGTCAATCAGAACGACAGAGGACAGGGATAAATGGAGAAAGTACGTCCATGGTGTGGCCAACCGTCGGACTGAGGACGGCTAAAGAACAGAACAGATTGCTGTTTTTTGCGTCATGCCTATGTTAAATCTTGCTCTGTCATACACAGTGTTTACACTCACTGGAGTTACATAATGGTATTCCGACTTTGACATAGTCTGCTTTTAATTGCTTATAAAAGATTTGTACAACGTGGTGTTAGGCCCAGCGTTATTCTGTTATTTAAACGTTGATAGCAGTTGGTCTACAACTTTGTTGCATTTTTTGAAGAATTATGCTGTTACGTATTACTCGCATTATGTGTTTTTTTGTTGTAATGTGGAGCTTAACGTGTTTAAAATGCTCGATTTATGTGGCTAGACTCTATAATCGTATTAAAGATGTATCAGATTTTGAATTCTGCAAATCTGGCATCCTGCCATTTAATTGCCGCGCGACGCTATGTTATGGCGTGGTGTATGCTGTGGTCGTGTGTCCGTCTGTCCATCTGTCTGTCTGTCAGAAGCCAATATTGTACCAGAATGGCTAAACATAGGATCATACAAACAACGCCGCACGATAGAACATGGACACTAGTATTCTGATGCCAACAAACTTTGTGAAATTTGAATGGAGTCAGAGACCAACAGCCAATAGAGCGTCGTATCGTTCTATGGGATCACACTTGTCAGTTATATTAGTCAGTCAGAAATACGTATAGAAAAATTTTAAAGTGGCCTGAGTGACATAGCCACTGCAAGAGAATTCAGCACTACTGTCAATAACTAATGTCAGGAGAGGATTGGTGAAATAGAAAAGAAAACATTTTAATAGTCGCCAGAAAATGAACGGAGAATCGGTAAAAGTGAGGTCATTTGGATGTCCATTCCAGAAATGACAAGCAGCACCCGCAGTGACTCGGCTGCCAATAGTTGACAGTTTAACTGGTGGTACCACCGGTCATCGGCCAGGGATAACACGCACGGAGACGGTGATTTCCATTAACCACTAACTGGGTCTAAGAAGCTGGCCAGTATGACAGTCGGGCGCCGCGTGACCATGCTTTGCCTTGAGCGTACTACTCGCCCTACGGGACGGTGCCAGCCGAGCTGGCAACACGCAGACGTCGTCGTCCACAACGCCGTTGTTGTCATCGTAACGACAAAAACAGTTCGTTGCCATGACGACGGCGCCAGGTGCGTGTGACGTCAGCACCGTGCGACCGTCGTCGTCGTGGTATTCGGTGCCGTCAGACGTCGCTATGACAACCGCTGCTGTAGCCGGTCTGCAGTCGCTGTCTGCATACGTCGATGACGCTCTGTGTCGCCCGTTGTATATCTCTTCCCCTCCATTCGCGCCTAGCCTAGAACCAGCATACATCAAACACAACAGTCGATTGTCCATGTCTCCTAACCTTAAACTATAATTCTTCTTTATTTATAAACGCACATATAGAAGTTATCAAAGAGTAACCTATAGTTAGGTCTTTTATACTGATTGAATTATGCACTTATCACGATACGATACGGTATACTTACGTAATTACGTGCGCTCAAAAGCCAGCTTAGTATAGCGCACGGCACAGAAACGAAAACAATAACTTATTGTTTATTCTAAGCTACTCGGTTTTTGCCTTATTGTCAGTAAGGCAAGAACCGAGTAGCTCAGAATAAACGATCTGGGCAAAAGTCCGTGAAAGGCAGTCC
>Ga0209780_1002267_pt1 | contig 13532 bp, 12 predicted proteins | sample WorMetexBAHAMAS2_FD_187384 | JGI IMG/M metagenome (GOLD analysis project Ga0209780, IMG submission 187384) | Marine gutless worms symbiont microbial communities from Max Planck institute for Marine Microbiology, Germany - Inanidrilus exumae... | ecosystem: Host-associated > Annelida > Digestive... | reverse complement strand
TCATACCTCTATACGGCCCATACAATGCATTGTCAATGGGGACGAAAACCCCCAAAATTGCCCTTTCCCTTGGTATTTTGTCACCCCCCGGAGGAAGACCGAGCCACGGCCGTAGGCAACATGCAAAAAATTGGGTAAAGATCACGCATGTGGTTCTGGAGATATGCTTGTGGACAGACAGACAGATATACATACACCGCACACACCTACCAATTCCCCTCCTCTCCCTGGGCTGGCGCATTGGACCGACATAAAGGTCTCAGCGCTGGGGTCCAGAGTAGGCTGGACCCCTGCCCGCAATAACGAACGAACGACAGACAAAAACACACACAGAGACAGATGTGCTCATCACAATACTTCACCACCGCTCCCGCGATGAAAGTAACAATATATTTTCTTCATACATACAAATATTAAGCACTTTCATATTAAGGTGTGCTTACGTGACAACTCTAGTGACACATAACTCAAGTGTAATAATATGTAAAATACAAAAATACACATAAGACATGAAGCAGAACGACCAGAGTACATTGAATAGTCATTTACCTTTGGATAAATTCACAGTGACAGTAATTTTCACACTGACATAAGGTTATTTGAGCTTTCTTCTTATTTTTTAAACAAAAGATAATTTCATTGACGTTTTTAAGTTGAAGTTCAAGAAACGTAGTATGGTTTATATCTACAGCGTTGTGCACATATCTACACACCATGCCGTAATTTACATTTGCATCTGGTCTCACTGAAATGTGAACAAAATGCAGTTGGAGATAGGGATGTGCGGTATAGCAGTATCAGAAAAATACCGCAGTATTAAAAGTGATGCTATTATATACCATTGGCTTGATAAATACCATCCGCAGCATTCTACGTAAATCACTGCATGTAGATGAGATCAGCAGCAGGTCATCAGCATACATTAAAACTCTCAACATAAATGCCAGCAACATGACAACCACGTCCAGAGGCAAAAAGTTTACATATAATATCATTAACACGCAGTTATGGGTGAGAGCACTGCAGATGATTCGCACGGTTGGGCTTTTGCAGAAGTTGTCTACAATTGATGACGTCATGATATACGGCGGTATACCGGTATTTTTGAGACGGTATATTATCGTCGGGCATTTCCTAATATCGCACATCCCTAGTCAGAGACGGCCGAGTTTGTCCCATACGTGCTATCTTTGATTCTCACCTATTTGCTATATTAAGTGAAAACATGACGTCACCCACAAACCTGGAAATAAACAATGTGTTGCACATCGGAGGACTAAGCCAAGGCCACAGGTAACATGCACATAATTTGGTGACATTTAGAGTGTGGTTTGTGCGAAATGCGAGTAGACAGACAGATAGACAAACTGAGACAGACAGGCATGCTAATCGCAATACTTTGCATGCACGACTACTAGGGGTGAAGTAAAATGGGAGTTTTTAGAATGTCGATAAGGAAATGGTATCACAAAGTAACTGCATTCATATTCTAAATTAAATTAAAGGACCAATTCTGTAATACTTTCACAGAAAATATTTACTAATCAAGTAAAACGATGCATACAACAGGAAAACACGGATATAACCGCAAATGAAGATCAGCCTTCATAGCAAATTATATCTTCACTCAACGACTTACAGTAAACAGATTAACCTTAGCTGTGTAATGCACATGAAACAGATGAACTGGGCAAGGTTGGTTGGTAGATTAGAAATTAACAGCACTTTCAACACAATCTAGGTCATATTGTGCCCTTAGCGCAATAATAGTGTGAAAATTACATTTGAACTGCGGGCAAAATTTTGAAATATACACACAACAAGTGGCTCGTCTATTGGCATAAAGTATATGAAACAGTGTGTGTCTTTTTACTGTGACATGCCCCGTGTGGGCCCCGGGGCTGCAAGTGTGTGTCTAAGTAAGTGACAAATTTATAAAGAACTGAAACCACAACAGGCCCTCTCAGTTTCCAGGCCGGAGGTCGTAGGAGACAACCAAAGCTGGCTTTAGCCTTTTGGGTTCATTTTATGTTGTAGTATATTTTGTTGTGGATGCATGCTTGCTTTGTTGTGTTTGTTTTATTTCTGTCAGTATTTAGCCAAAACATAGGGTGGGAAAAAGGTCTCCAAAATGACCTATTTTGTGTTGGGACTTTAACTTGATCAATCAATCGCTGCATGACACAATACATACAAGACATGCACACTTTGTTTCTGTGTGCAAGATAACAAACACAATACACAGACACAGGTGATTGACACAAAAATACAATCAAACACACACTAGAACAAAACATTAATGGAAAAATGAATAATTACATATATTTAACTCCCCCACCTGTTATTTTTATCCATACAATGACAGATTTGATTAGCTAGGACTAAGCAGTGGACTAGACAATACACAAAAATTTGACAAAAAACTATTAATTACCTAATAACAGCCACATTGTCATAATGGCATATAGCGTTTCATGCATCATCACAAGCATCGCTGAGCACAAACTGAGACGAAAATCACACTGCAACACCTCAATCAGCTTGGTAGAAATAACAGCAGTGTTCGCTAGAGTTTGTATATCAGACAATAAGCCAATGTTTGAACTGTGAGTTCAAAACAGATTAAGCCACCCAATCTTGAAGTGAAATTTTACAATTACAGTTCATCCCGTGAATCTTCATCCTCCATTGGAGGCTGCTCACCTCCAGCTCCCTCATATAGTTTTCCTACAATTGGCTGGACGACGTCTTCGAGCTGTTTCTTCTGCGTCTTGAAGTCTTCTACGTCAGCATCGTGGTTCTTCTCAAGCCATGAGACTGCCTCATTGACGGCCGCTTCAACTGTGTCCTTGTCTTCAGAACTCAACTTTCCACCAAGCTTTTCTTTGTCACTAATCTGACACACACAACGCAGCAGACATATTCAACAGTATTTCTGATTTTCTAGACTTGAAAAATGCAAAAGGTATAAATGTAAATAACTTCCCTTCAGTGCTGTGATGCAGTTGGCTGGGCAACATGAAAGTCACGAGGCCTGTAAAAATCATGCATCAATCTCAAAGGTTCACTTTGCTCGTTACTAAGGGTTGGGACAGGTGCTGATCCCGGTGTACAAGCAGTAAGCCTGCAGGTTGTCCACCCAGTGGTAGGCTGCCATTACTTTCCGCCAGGACCGCGGTTACCTTCCCAGCCGCAGGGCATTACCACCCCTTGGCCGGTACGAAGTTATACTGCTTAGTGACAGAGGCACATAGGTGTGAACAACTTGCCTAAGGTTTCACGCCCACTGTCCATGCTCTATATAGATGTCGACAGTCAGTGTGATAAACTGGTGACTGATGACCGTGACCAGTTTATCACACTGACCGTACATTTAAGTTGACAGCATCTGAGAAGATCAACGTACAGTTGCGAAATTTTCTAAGTCCAGAGTTTCGGTGAACGTTATAGAGGGAAGTAACCTTATTTTGGAAATACCCACAAAATGCAGACATGTATGTACAGCGTGGTAACTATGCAACCATCATAACCGCAGAACTGAGCAAAACACAGTAGCCACATCAATCATCAACTCTTTCAACAGATATCACTAACAAAGACCACTTGCTGTAACATTTGCAACTATTAGTCTAAATTTCTGTTTAATAGCCTTACAGGCCACGTCCGAACTGTTAATGGAAAATGCCTGATGCTTTCCCCATCATCAACCAAAAACTTCTAAATAAACAAAGATGGAACTGCTAGCCATTCTTTACCAGAACAACTTAAAGAAAGCATCAGTTATTTGAACAGTACATTAATGTAGCCAAATATGTACCGTGTCTTAACTTTAACAACGAATTACATATGTCAAACCTGATTCTTGAGTGAGTAAGCATATCCTTCCAGCTCATTGCGTGCTTCAACACGCTCTTTCACTTTCTTGTCTTCCTCAGCAAATTTCTCCGCGTCATTGATCATTCGGTCGATGTCCTCTGGTGAAAGGCGGTTCTGGTCGTTGTTGATAACAATGTTGTTCTTGTTGCCGGTGCCCTTGTCCTCGGCAGATACTCGCAGTATGCCGTTAACGTCAATCTCAAACGTAACCTCGATCTGTGGAACGCCACGTGGTGCTGGAGGAATTCCCGTAAGGTCAAACTTGCCCAGAAGATGATTGTCTTTCGTCATCGGCCGCTCACCCTCATAAACCTGTCAGCACGCCAGCAAGTGAACATAGCACATATAGACACTAACTTGTAGAACTAGTAGATGGACGTCATGCCCCAGCATCGACGTGGATGTCTTTGCCACGGCCTGCTGTGACCTCGATCTCTGACCTCCAGAATCTAACCAGGTCATCAGTAGGGGCAAGTAAATATTCATTGTCACTTTCATTGAGATTGGTAAAGCCATTCATGAGATATCATGGTAACAAGATTCATCCGGACTAATGAACAAATGAACAAACAAATACGGCGGACAGATGCCCAAAAACATAATGCCTTCGCCAACATTGTCGTGTGGGCCATGGCGAAAGCATAATAAAATACAAATAATGCACACTGTATACAGTCAATACAGTCAAAGTAACAGTGCTAAATACAGAGGGCTGAAAGTAAGAAGCAAAGGAAACTACATATTATAATAAAAATACTACAAGTAAATGTTAGTCTGCACAAGGATTTCTGTACAGCAATAATTAAATGCACGCTGAATCTTATCTGTTGCATGGTGGCGCTGCGGTAGGGCACTAGACTTGCAAGTAACAGGTCGCTGGTTCAATTCCCAGTCGGTCCACTTTCACGTAACATAGGTCAATTCAGTCTTGCATCCCCCGGGGTTGCTAAATCGCTGAATTGACCTTGAAAGCTAAACTACAGCAATCAATTAACAATTAATTAATCGGTGGATCAGAAAAATTTTAATGGTTGAAATTATTTTAACAAGTAACTGTAAACTGCAATTTACTTACATATTTTTATGCCATCTATGTGAACAATGGTGACTAGTTCAGATGTCATCAGAACCAACTACAAATCCATAATGTTCATGTAAATATCCTTATATTTTATAAAAATAGCTCATCCTGTTGTCACATTTCATTTTTACTGTATTTTGTTTTAACTGCAGAAGAACTTGTGGTGACGTCAACTTAGGAAATCGAGATTCCTGACTATTTTTCAAGTCGAAAATTAATGAATTTATCCAAAATTAACTGCTAATAAACCACAGATTTCAAAACTTTTGCAATTACAAAATTGCCAAGGTCAACAACACAGCCATTACAAGTAGACACCGGATTCAGCTGCTGGCCAGTGGTCATGCAGTAACTATGGCAACTTTCACTTTTTGTGTAAAACGCTGAGTTTACTGGAGTTACTAAAAGTTCAAGAGCAAACGCCTGGGATTTGTGAAGCAATTAGTTTACAGGCCAGATACTCTTCGTATGTCCCAACCAATAGTGTCCATGAACTGCAGGCAAACATAGGACAGTATTACACTGTGCAATACAGAAATTTTTACTTTGCGAGCCCAAAAACATCATGTGCAACAACTATTAGAAGACCTGTACAAGTTGCTGTGCATGCATAACAAAGTGCTGTATGGTAACACATCCTTGGACCATTAAACAATCCAGAAAATAAAAACCCACAAAAATGAACCTGCCTGGATAGTGACAGTTGGTTGGTTGTCTGCAGCGGTTGAAAAAACCTGCGATTTTTTCGTAGGAATAACGGTATTTCTTGAAATTAGTTTTGTCATGACGCCACCGACGGTCTCAATACCCATCGTCAGAGGATTAACATCAAGTAGCACAAGGTCACCGGTGTCTTCTTCGCCGCCCAGCACACCAGCTTGTACTGCAGCACCGTACGCCACCGCTTCATCGGGATTGATGCCGCGACTCGGCTCCTAGCATTTGCATCAAAACTAACCTTGATAATTAGTGTACAGCTACAACTACTGCCATTACACAGAGTAATTTCATGATATTAGTGTACAGTGAGCAAGTATATTTCACATTTTATCAACACAAATAGTTATTTTCATACAAGGCACAACATAAATCTACAACACTGTCTCTAAATAATTTTCCTAGCTTTAAAAAGCAAGAAACTAAAATGAATCTCATTATTTATTGTGATCATATCATTTTCAAAGTAGGTCCAATTAATTATAAACTCATCTTGTTGTCAAGGTAATGCTTTTACGTCACTAAAAGTTTTTTTATTTAGTAGTGCAGGAAAACAAATTTTTGGATTTTAAAGAAAAATTACATACGTCAGTAACAACAAATTATAATTCCATTATTTAGCTAAATTAATTTTCTGAATGGTTATTAAATCAGTGCACTAACACTTTCACTTCATTCGTCAATTTCAACATACACGTTGAAACCGCGGCACTAACAGCCGTGACTTAGAGATGGAAAATAATACAAGACAACAACGCCTGTCACTGTTATCTACTGCCCTGTTTCAGGGCATTGTAAAGCAGGAATATTTCTGGTGTAACAGAGAATCTGCATGCTGCATGTGCTAACATATTAACAACTGAGTTTAAGCATCTGTAAAAACTAAGTTACCCACATCAATGTTTGTTGACATAACTACCAAAACCCAGATGCTCCTGGGATAATAAAGAATAGAATAGAAAATGATATCTGCACCTTTCCATTGAAATAGTCTCGTACAAGCTGCTGAATTTTCAGAATGCGTGTTGAGCCACCAACAAGTACTATCTCGTCAACATCCTCCTTCTTCAGATCAGCATCCTCAAGAACCTTCTGCACCGGCTTCACAGTTGACCGGAACAGGTCCTAGTAAAACAGGAAGAATTCAACACAGTGTGTCAACTGGCCAGCTTGTTTCACACCAACACACTCAGCTACTTTCACATGAACCTGGCATGGTACAATACGGTGGAGATAATACTGTTAAGAACTATGTCCTCTCCTGAATCTCAATGTGCCATTGCTGTTTGCAAGGGCATGCGTGTAGTAAAGCTTTGCTCCAACAACATCCTCCAGTGATAAATTATGGGTATTAGCTAACAGAGGGCCTGTATAGTGGTTGTAAAATGACTTTTAATAATAATAATAATAATAATAATAATAATAATAACACAATTTATATAGCACCTATAAAGTCCGAAGAGACAGAAGCACTCGAATATACAGAGGTGTTGTTTCCAGGTTAGCTGACGTTTAACGTCCCCTTTCAGCACAAATATGGCTATATCAGAGATAAAAGGTCAGGGGTGGAGAGCTATACCTACCCAGTGAAGGAAGGCCAGCGATATATTAACCTCAAACCTGGCCGACTTATTGTTCAGCAGCCATTCAAAAAGGGAAAGGGATTAAAAGGCTCATTTAAATTATTACACTAGCGCCTACAACAGGAAAGACAACTATAGCACCACAAGACTAAACTAAACCAAATACAACAAAACACCATAATAAATCTTAACTAAGAAATGAGGTTCAGACGGTTGTCCCTTGTTCATGAACGATGAATGGTGCAACATTTGCACAACCAGGTGATCTTGACACCAATAAGGGGTGGACTTTCACCGTCTTCTCAGGGATGGAATGTCACTACTTTCACACACTGGTACTCCAATACCAGAACCTCTTTAAACACTGTACCTTAATCCAAAACATCAAAGTGAATCTCCGACCCACCTGTCAGCATTCACAAGCTAGCAGATACTCAAATGAAACTTACATTACTCCAAACACATTACTATAAACAACAAGCTCCAGAAGCTGCAGAGGGACCGCATGATGCACTATGTTAGTAAATTTGTGCTATACTTCACGAGCCATGAGCTATGAAAGTTGCAAACAGCAAAAGTGAGATATAGTGAGACGTTGGTCGAAAATAACCAATTTGAACCTACCCCACCTCTATTTGGCGCCCCCGAAGGGGGTGACTCTGTTGGAATTTCGCCAAGATTTTTGGCATCAGAAAACTAGAGTTCCTGGGCTATCGTATGGCATCGTTTGCGTGATCCTATGTTTAGCCATTTTGGTACAGTGCCGGCTTGTGAGAGACAGACAGACGGACAGACAGACACACGATGACAGCATATACTGCACTAGCATAGCATCGCGCGGTAAAAATATTTTTGGAGTTACTTTATACTACCCATAAATATGTATGTTATCGTATAATGCCCCAATCAAGAACATTACCAAGACACTACAATATTGCACTAATTGCAGTGACGGTAACATGACAGCTGACACCACTTACCATGTTGAGCTCCTCAAACTTTGCTCGTGTCAATGTCTCCGAAAAATCTTCACCCTCAAAGAATGACTCAATCTCTATGCGAGCCTGATGCTGTGACGACAGAGCCCTCTTTGCCTTCTCCACCTCACGACGCAGCTTCTGCACTGCTCGGTTGTTGCTGCGGATGTCCTTGCCTTTCTTCTTCTTGTATAGCTTAATGAAATGATCCATCACTCTCTGGTCAAAGTCCTCGCCACCTGCACGACAATTAACACAGCCTAAACAAGGTGTCACACCTCATGGGATGTAACACTACTGGCCCACTGTGCACTGTTACCATGGAGCTATAATTAGACTGGAGGCGGTATGACGTCATCACCTGGCCTGCGCAGGTGAAGCTGCTTCAGGCCCACCGTGGAATGTTACAGACAACAACAGATGCCAACGAGCAAAACAATACTGGCCCCTAGTCCCTACACTACGTGTAGGCAGGCCAATAATAAACACAACTGCTCTATAAGTGTTTTTACTGAAATATGAGTACGTTATTTACCACTAAATGTTGTTTAATTAGTAGAAATCTGCTGCCGTTAAGCAACTAACTGCTAGAAACTGACACATCTTAAACTGCTGACAGGTAGGCCATAAAGACCTGTAAAAAACTAATTCAATTATCCTGGAAGGTTTCTGTTCGGAGAACCTCGTCCAATCTGCTGTAATTCTGACTGAAATAGTTGTAAAAACAAAAACTGAAAGTAAAAATGTTTAAAATTAATCAAAATCAGTAATATTCATGAGACTCCACTTCTTTCACACAAGTCTCCACTGCCGCTGAAAGACCCAGGTGATGCAGTGCCTCGCAGTCGCACCCACCGTGCTATACACAGATGTCTGTGATAAACTTGTAACCAACGACTGTCACTAGTTTACCACACTGGCCATCCACCTAAGTTGACAGCACCCGAGACAATCGGCCATTCCAGGGATACGGGTGGGTCCCACCAAAATTTAAATGGTTCACGTGACCTAACCACACCCCTTTCAGGCATGGTTTGCCATCCATGGGCTAGCACTTGTTACCGTCAACCTACATACCAAATTTGAAGTCTCTAACTCCACTTACTACAAAGATATAAAAGGTGATACAAAAGGTCGAAAATGGGGTGGTTTGGGGTAGTTAGGGTCACTCAAGGTCACTGAAAATAGCACCATTTGATACAGCACATACGAGTTCCTATTAGCGTTCCATAGTAACTATGTCCCTATCTTGCACCGTTTTGAGATATAGTGAAATACTGGTCAAAAATCACCAATATGAACCTATCCACCTCTATTTAGCACCTTCATTGGGGGTGACCCGGTTGGAATTTCGCTGAGATCTTTGGCATCAGTAAACTAAAGTCCATGGGTTATCATATGGCGTTGTTTGCGTGATCCTACATTTAGCCATTCTGGTACAATACTGGCATGTGACAGAAAGACAGACAGATGGACAGACACACAATGACAGCATATACCATGCTAGCCTAGCGTCATGCTGTAAAAATTATATTCAAACCTGGTTCTTTAAATACTGAAATTTTTCGTGCCTAATGCTACCAAACATTCTATCATAAAACAATGCGGTTAGTCACATTATATCTGCAAAACACAGTAAATCAACCATTTTTATGCTGTAAGAATGTACCACTAGTGACATAATGGCTGAATCATATAAGCATTACAAACAGCATTAAAAGTTACGAACCAAGATGAGTATCTCCGTTGGTTGAGAGCACCTCAAAGACACCGTTGTCAATTGTCAACAGTGTGACATCAAATGTTCCCCCACCAAGATCAAACACAAGAATATTTTTCTCACCTTCCTTTTTGTCGAGTCCATATGCAATCGCTGCTGCTGTTCTATACAATTTACGTCACATGTATTTAAGAAACAGTAAGTAATTTACTTAAAATAAAGCTACCAATGTAAATGTTAATATACTATGAGCATATACAATGTGGTCCAAACAACAAGCTATTAGTGACAGAAGTAAAGCATTAAAATTTATCGCAGAAAGTTCAGTTGTGGAAATACAATAAGACAACAGAACACTCCAGACAAAAGCAACAAACAGATGTTACAGTCATGTTTTACAAAGGTACGACAATGACAAGGTAACAGTCATCACATTCTTGACATGAATGTAGGATTCTGAGCTCATTCCAGTCCATAGCAGTTAACCCACAAGGAAGGCAATCATAAACTCACCACAAGGCTTCCATTACTTACCAACTGCCACAGAATATTACTTTGAAGAACAAGTGATACAGCAAGTGATCAGCATAAGTACATCAAACTAATCTACTGTAATAGCCTCACAAGGCACTGCATTCAAGTTCTTCTAATTAATATGAAAATATACTTTAAGTAAATAACATTAAATAGAGCAAATGTGCCCCAAAATAATAAAAATTACTCACGGTTCATTAATAATTCGCATCACATTTAGACCAGCAATAATGCCAGCATCCTTGGTTGCCTGTCGCTGTGCATCATTGAAGTAAGCAGGGACCGTCACCACGGCATGTGTCACTTTCTTGCCGAGATATGCCTCTGCTGTTTCTTTCATCTTGATCAGCACCATTGCTGATACCTCCTCTGGAGTAAATGTCTTAGTTTCCGATCCTACATTAACCTGAAGCACAACACACATCACATATTCCGTAAAAAGTCACCATATTTCTTCAAATTATGGTTACAGATTAGCGGCAAATAAACGTAGTAAAGTTGCCATCTCAGTTCAGCTTCTTATTCCATTTTTGCAGTTTCATGAGCACTTTCCGTATTTTTGCAAAATAATGGGAAGCATACAAACTCATAATTAATATAGCTGTTGCCAAATCACAGGCTTCAAAACTCCGCTCAACCACCATTCAGTTAACAAACACTGTATATTGGTTATCATCATGAACATGTTTCATCTACCACTGCATAAGGCTGACATGTCATGATATGCCACAATCTTCGGCTATTCTTTTTTATGTCCTCTTATCAATCCAAACTTGTCTACTGCATTATGTCATCCAATGTCACTGGTGTTATTGCTGCATATTGTTCCTTGTGGTATTAACACTGTATCTGTCCACTGCCTCATCTTAGCAAGAAATTGCCATTTCTGTCATGCAATCTGCTTGCAAACTGCATTTCTTTTACCCAAATTTGTTTCAAAACTTCTAAATTGGAAACTTCCAACCGATTTTGAGCACAAGTATAACAATAAAGTTCAAATGCATTAATTTCCTGCTTTCCAAATTTTTGTTTTTTAAACATCCATCTTTCATACGAATACTGAATAACTTTTTTCATCTCTTTTTCCAATGTTCCATCTCCGATTACCCAGATAACCTAAGATCTGTTCAAATGCTACTCCATTTACTGTGAAAGTCTGTGATATAACATTTGGTATTACTATGTTTTTTTTTTACTAAAATCCATTACTTTGTCCTTTTCACATTTGTTTACATATTATAGACATTGCATACGTTCACAACTTCATTAACTATCTCCTGCAGAAATACTGCATCATCAGCAAGTTGTTGAAATTCTGCCCATTTGTTTCAAATTCTTACACTTGCTCCAAAGCATATTTCATCATGTACTCGCTGCACAGATTGAAGTGTATTGTTGAAATTGCACATCCTTCTCTCACTTCTCATACAACGCAAATTTGCCTTGATTTCCCATCTTTGGTCTGGACTGTTGCGGAGTGATTCCGGCATGGACCAGTTATCATCCTAATTTCCAGTTCTGATATACCTGCCCTTCTCATAACATGGCTGTACCAAAGTGAATCATTTCTGGCATCAAATCATTTTCTTTTCTGGTGAACTACCTATCACTACTCACACTCAAATCTAAACACTATATTACGAAACCAAAACAAACAACTGTCTCCCTACATCAGAACCCTCACAGAATCTTTCTTTTTACCTACACTGAACATATCCTATCAACCAATTAGTCCCATCTATCCTCCACATTTCTCATCAAAATGCTACTTACTACACATTATACTTAATTCACTGTTGGTTTGCCTTGAATTTAAACAGTGACAGAATAGACAAACAACCACATACAAGATGGTTTCCATTCAGCATTTTTTTCTATCACTGCAACTGTGTGGTGTCTATGAATGACCACTGGCCATGTGCTATTATCAAGTAAGTGAATGAGAAATCTAAAATTAATTACACTTCAAAATGTAGACACAAAAAACATCAAAATATCAGTGTCGCACATTAACCTGCACAACAGGCCTGTTGCCATTGTTCACGACAGTGAATGGATAGAACTTAATGTCACTCTGAACAGTCTGTTCTTCCCATCGTCGTCCAATCAGCCGCTTTATGTCGAACACTGTGTTTTCGGGGTTTGTTGTAAGCTGGTTTTTTGCAGCATCGCCAATCAGCCGTTCACCCTCCGGAGTAAACGCCACGTATGACGGCGTGATCCGATTGCCCTGATCATTGGCAATTATCTCTACCCGGCCATTCTTAAAAACTCCAACACTACAAGTCACAGACAGTACTCACTGACAGACTGAGTTATTGATTTAGTTAAGGTTTTACAAAATATGTCATTTCGAAGACGTTCTTACCAGCCAATCTCTTGGCTTTGTAGTGAAAAAATAAATCTAACACCACAAAAGTAAACATGCATCTGTAACAAAATATACTACAATGCAAAATAAACACACAAAAACTAAAGCCCGGTTTCGTTGCCATTTACGACCTCCGGCCTGGAAAAAGAATGAGCCTATTCTTAAAGAAGGATGTAAGTAAGTAAGAAAACGACTTATACAGCACCAGAATCAACAAATGAATCAGGGTGCATTACAGCCCTGGAGCCCATATGGGCACTCACTGGTAGAGTAAGCAGTAAATTTTTTAAACATATGAAACTGAACAGCACTAACATTTTAAACAAAACAGTGGACAACTGTCACAAAATAGCGCGCCTACATTTGTACTGTGCACCAAACAGCACTGAAAAAGAGCACAAAAAAAATCCAATAAATACAGAAAAAGCAATTCATATGATAAATTTCAAATTAACAGAAGCATAATGTACCAATCATTTATATAAATTGTAACAAGTATAAAATTTTTAGTCACAACGTTAGTGACAGAAACAGTACACATTTATCAATCATTGTGGGCCATGCAGCTCTCCATCTGATCATAACTAAATTTTCGCATCTCTCATCTTGCACAGGGAAGCAACATCAGCCTTGCTTGTACTTGCTCTGGTGCTGTGGTTCTGCTGTCTTGGGG
>Ga0209780_1002266_pt1 | contig 13534 bp, 13 predicted proteins | sample WorMetexBAHAMAS2_FD_187384 | JGI IMG/M metagenome (GOLD analysis project Ga0209780, IMG submission 187384) | Marine gutless worms symbiont microbial communities from Max Planck institute for Marine Microbiology, Germany - Inanidrilus exumae... | ecosystem: Host-associated > Annelida > Digestive... | reverse complement strand
AACTACCCCAAATCACCCTAGTTTTTACCGCACGACGCTATGCTGGCGCGGTATATGCTGTCGTAGTGTCCGTCTGTCTGTCCGTCACAAGTTGGAGTTCTACGAAGACGGATAAACATAGGATCATGCAGACAACGCCATACGATGGCGAAGGTCACGTGAGCCATTTTTCTATTTCAACACCCGCAATTATAACTCCGGAACGGCTGACAAACCACTCCTGAAAGGAGCGTGATGGTCAGGTGATCTATTTTTACCGCGTGACGCTATGCTAGCATGGTATATGCTGTCGTCATGTGTCCGTCCGTCTGTCGCAAACCGGCACTGTATCAAAAGGGCTAAACGCAGGATCACGCAAACAACGCCGTACGATAGCGCAGGGATTCTAGTTTTCTGATGCCAAAGATCTCGGCGAAATTCCGACTGTGTCACCCCCGATGGGGGCGCCAAATAGAGGTGGGATAGGTTACAATCAGCGATTTTCGACCAATATCTCGCCATATCTCAGAAACGGTGCAAATAGGCACATAGTTACTGTAGAATGCTAATAGGAACTCGTATGTTCTCTGTTGAATGGTGCTATTTTGAGTGACTTTGAATGACCCTAACTACACCAGACCACCCCATTTTAGACATTTTGTATCGCCTTTCATATCTTCATAGTGAGTGGAGATAGAGACTTCAAATCAGGTAGGTAGGTTGAAGTTAGCAAGTGCTAGCCCACGAATGGCAAACTATCCATGAAAGGGGCATGGTTAGGTCATGTGAACCATTTAAATTTTGGTCAGCACCAACCATATCTCTGGAATGGCTGATCGTCTCAGGTGCTGTCAACAGTTTATGACACTGACCGTTGACATCTCTACTGCACGGTGGGCGCGAGGCACGGCGTCACGCGGGTCTGTCAGTGGCAGCAGAGACTTGTTTAATTTTGGTTCCCCGATTATATCTATAGAATAGGTGAAACTGGGCACTTCAAGTTTAGTGTGTAGGTTGATACTGACCAGTGTACTAGTACATACGTGACAAGCTGTTGATGTGTCTACCATTGTTGACTGTGTAGAGAGAGTTATTTGTCAAAGTCGTGACGTCACACAGTATTCGCATGTTCCTCGAGTGGTTCACACTGACACAGATGTTTGATGTGTTCATCACTGACCGACTCAAAGATGATTTTATGCCAGGTCAACTCGAACGTTTTATAATATCTGATTGTCTGTTAACTTGGATGTTAAAAATATAATTTGTCGTCCGAGAAAATTTATTATGGTGTTCATGTATATTACTTGTCTATATACACTACATTTTTTCTGGATTACTACTGGAACTTTAAAATTGTCCTGTGATAACACATTAGAAAGCCATAGTGTCAGAGGGTTGTTTGGCAATTATAAATAAATTCTTGGTTTGGTACAGAGATGGCGTAGGTAAGTGAAGTGAACTCTTGCATCTTCTCACTGTTCCATATGCACTAGTTACTGTGGCATGGGGGACACTAGAACTTCACTCCAGCAAATGGTCCAGTTTTGAACTGTGGATGCCAAAACGGATGTATTTGTATAGACCCCTTAAGTATTATTGTGTTGCTTGGCAATTGTTGTTATTAAATCACACTGTTTTGGACCCAAGTGACGTCTTGCCTTTTTGTTAGCTTGTGGCCTGGGTGGGCAGAGTCTGGAGCCCACCGAGATGATGACAGCAGCAAGTTTCAACTTATTGATCCTGTGCCAACGCCACTGAACAGCCCGTCAGTATTAGCTGGTTGCGGCAATAATATTAACGACATGCTGCCATTTAGTGCGGGCACTGTCGAAGACTGATTTGAATGAGCTAAATATACTGACGTCAGAATTGCACAATTTAAGTAATATTAGATCAATCAGTCCGAATTGGAGAGATTTTCAGAATAATCTGTTTCAACTGTCATCGGCTGGCATATACTGTAAAGTTTTGTCATTGATGCAGATTCATTAATTTTGATATTTAAGGTTTTATGTTTTAGATTCATTCATCACTAACGCTTTCTTCTGTTATTTCAGGTTACTTTGAGAAGCGAGTAATGGATTACCGTGTCGAGATGAAGCAACTGACGAGTCCACTTCGTGAAAATGTGAAAGACATTGGCAAGAGGATTGTTGGATTTTTCCGTGATTATGGTGATTATTTAGTTCATATAAATGATAGTAAGCCTTACATACATTAAAGAAGCTTAATTGGGACATTAATTATAGGACATGGTGTAGACCATTTTAATGGCATTGGCCGACTGTTGCTGCTGTCTGTGTGCTAACCTGCACTGCTTGCCACTGATGTGTTTTCTACTATTGTCCAGTTGGCTTAATCTTCAGCTGGCATATACAGACATGCAGCACAACTGTTTGGAATTCATTGCCTACCAAACACTTTCAAATCCATAGTTAAAGCAGACTAGTCTCATCATCACGGCTTGTACGGTAGTCCAAGCTGTTTTAAAAGCAAATAGCCAAAGTAATGGGAAAGGCCAAATTTTGACCCCCTTGTACACCGAAACCCTGAACGGATTTCGATGAAACTTGGAATATATAACCATGTCATGGGTATACCCACACATGCAAATCCATGTGGCGCTGCGATAACGTGGGTGGTCTGGGCGAACACGTGAAAAAACACCTGTTGTGGTTTCTTAGGTATACCTTTTTAAATTTTTTAAATTTTTTTGCTTTATTCTTCGGCTCGCAAAAGTGGACCGATTTTGACGATCTATACGTCATATGACGTGTTTCCGCCCAAGGATGTGCCTTTTTACAGGTCTCATTCATACTGCTCCCCATTTTGGGGGTAAAATCCCCCAAAAAACACAATTTTGGGGGTGTGAATAGGCATTTTCAAGCTTCACGTGCAAAATATTGAAATTTGCATACTATCGAAATTACTGCGCTGATTACAAACAAATTTTGCACAGTCATAAAGACCACCAAATACTCTTCGTGGGTGGTCCTAACACGCGTAAAACAAATCTAAGATGGCGGACGGCCGCCATCTTGAAAATCGAAAATCGGCCATATCTCCGGAACGGTTCGACCGATCTTCGTGAAATTTGGCACAAAATTTTTTCGGTGAGGTAAATAATGCACGCTTTCGCCGATTTCCCATCGGAAATTTTTTTTACGACATTTCAACATAACAACGTCAGTCGGTGTCGCCATGTAAACTTTTGGAACGTAATTTTGAAAATTTTACCATAAGGGGTGGTTTTTCCAAAAAATGCAAAAATTGCTTTAAAAATTTCCAGGTCTTGCGACTTCAGGCCGTCATAAATCTGCAATGATTACAAATGCCAAAAACTCACGGCTAACTGGTCTCCCTACGGAATGTCTAGTTTTAATGTTTTGCAAGTTTGGCCTGAAAATGCCTATTCATGCCCCTTTTGGGTGGTTTTTGGGGGATTTGACCCCCTCGATGGGACACAATATCAACCAATCTCCCAGAGGTTGAATCTGCGGGTCATAGCAGTTCTAGCAGTGTATTAATTATGCTGCTATCTGTAGTAGTTTCCTGATAAACTGCAGGAACAAAAAAAGTGTGATGAAGAAGAAGAACGGGAATTTTTTGTGCGTTTTGGACTTCTTTTTAAAATAACTCCGACATGACTATTTGCAACTTTTTTGATGTCTATGTGTTCATTCTGAGGAGGACAGCACATTGACACTAATATTTGATCCATTCTGCTTTTCGTTGTTTCTCAAGGGGTCCCCAAAATTCAGCCCTAATTGCTATACTTAAGACTACTGCTGGTATTGCTACCGCATCTCTAATATTGTCATATTGAAGAGTTGAAGAATGCAATAAGTAAACATAGCATCTTCATAAACTGCATAATGGCTCATTTTTCGTGTGTATACAGCCCTTACTGTAACTTATGTCTATCGTGGCCACTGTTTGTCATTATTTTACGTAAAATGTTGTAGGTGAGAAAATTAAGAAATCATTCCAGAAGGATGTCTATGTGTGACTGTTTTCATGGCACTGGTGGCCAACTGTTGATATGTGGGTTCTCGTCTGCAGTTTATTATCTGCATTGTGTGCCATTGATGTGTTTTCTACTATTGAACAGTTGGCTGAATCTTTATCTACTATTACTAAAACAGCTGGTTGTTGGTCGTACTTGAACCGCAGCAGTGGTTTAGTTGTTTAATGGTAATCGACATAGTTACTGCACTGCAGGCCTCTGTACCTATCCTTGGCGTTGTGTACTGTCTCAGTATCTAACCAGCTGCTTAGCAGTGGCATTGAGCTACTCCACACCACAAAACCCATAAGGAGCCCAGGTCATGAAAGTTGATTAAGTAAAGTGTCGTAGGCCCAACCGTTGTCAAACTATTGCCGGGGACCACGTCTAAGGGTCTGCTATGGATCGACACTCCTGCTGCCTAGATCAGCTCAGCCTGTCCATCCTGACATGAGTAAACCCAATAAGCACCAGCAAAAGCTAAGGAGTAGTCACTTATCAGTGCGTATGGGTGGTGTGTGGCAGAGATGTACATAGACAGAGACCAGCGCTACCTAGCAGTATTTACAAATAGTCCGGTGCTGCCCAGACTTGCAAACAAACGATTGTAATCTTTTTTACTTGTTTTTTGTGACACTTTTGACAGGATACTGTTTTCACTGCCATGTTTTTTATTAGCAGGAAAACTCAAAAAGTTCTGGTTCAATTTTATTTGTGGAATAGGTAGATTATGGACTGGAGAAGAGATAGTTGGGTTCCTGGGCTATTGTGCGGGTTGTTCGTGAGATCCTATATTTAGCCATTCTGGTATAATACGAGCTTGTGATGGACGGACACAGGACCACAGCATATACTGCAATAGCATAGTGTTGCTCGGTATAAACTTGAAATTGTTGTTGTTATAGTTGGAGTCACAGTATATTTTTATGAGCATCTTCTTTTATATATATTTGGTTACGATTATATTGGAGAAGTGTATGTTACAACTGAATGTTATTATTTCATTTCTTGTCAATTCCAGAATTTTGGCAGCAATCATTCCATACGGCTATGTGAGTCATTCTGTGCTGGTTCTGCACATTTGTTGTTGTTGTTGCAAATCTGTGATGCAATTTATATGTAATTCGTCCCCCAAACACAGTGCTGAGTACTTTTTATTCAAAACAGACATCTTTATCATCTGTTGTGTTGTCAGCTGTAAAATGCAATTTGTCAGATATTGATAATTATGCTGATTCCTTAAGAACTAAGTATAATGTAATGTAAACGTCAAGTATAGCATATTGTTGCACTTAGGCAGACCCCTAATGCGCATAATGCCCTAGTACCGTGCAAATAGAAATGTTTCTGGTAAATGCTTAAAGCGTCAATTTTGGAAACTCTGTTAGCAGCTGAAACATAAAGTTGTTTGCATAAATGAACTACACTAAGAAGCATTACTGTCTACGTAGATCTGCATCACTTATCACGTGACATTCAATTTTTCCATTTATGTATAGTACAGATGATAAAATCTGGTAGAGTTTGTCTTGTTAGTGTAGTACTGTAGTTTTAGACACATTGTCAATATGTCTCTCACATTTTGTTGCTTTACTACCAATAGCATTATAATTGATTACTTCAAGGTGTAATCTCGAATTTTCAGTGTGTACATTGTGTTACCTAGTAATAATGACGTAAAACATTTAGCTGTGTGACGTGTTCTGATTGGTCAGAGATGCCTTAATATTCCAGTGATCGTTATTGCTCAAATGTGTGTGTGTGCATCAGCAAACGTTTGCTGTTGTAAAGAAAGCCAGATTATTTGTAAAAGCTGGCTAACTATTTTTGTATGACAGTGAAATCTGTTGTGATTTGTATATTTGGTATAATTATGTGCTTTCAAACATAGGTATATAATATTAATTCTAGTATTTCAATTGTGGTTGTATTCATTTGATAGCAATTTAAAAATTTTGAAATACTATGCAACTATTGTATACTTGGCTTTGTTATACAGTCTGTTATTTGACCATCTGTGCAGTAGCTGTAAAAGTACTTTTTGAAGTTTTATGACATGTTATTATGTAAAGTAATATTATCTATGCAACAAAATACTAACAGTGTGCATTAATGCAGCAGTAAGCCTCGTCAGTGAATTGTCTTATGTCGCATTGTAAGTAATTCATCATCCGATGTCTGCAGTCTTAACTCAGTTACAAAAGCTAGATTCTTAGTGATTATTCTCTGCTGTAATGTATGAACATTAGAACCTCGACATGATTTAACTAGCATCTATACCTGTAAAAATGGAAATAAAACCAGTTTGTGGCTTATTATATTGTGCAAAAGTTGTAGAAATACTGTCACTGAAAAATGTATAAGATAGCATCTATACTAGAAAAAGACGTGCACTATGGTAGCATAATTACAATACACATTAAACATTCATTCATTACTGAAGCTAAGTTTACAGGAATTCATGCACTTTCAACATTCACATATACTTTGTCCGAATATTTTCATTACCACAGAATGTCTTAAATTATATACAGCATTCTGTATATACTGCAGTATAGTATAAAGTCTTGGTCCTCTTTAAGTCTTTGTATATGGGCTAGATATGGCCATCTTCCTGTTCATAAATACGAAGTAACAACACCATTAACTCACTTTTCTAACTGTGCTGAATCATCACGTTTTACTATCAAATTTTGATCAATAACCAACGGTGTTCAATACATTTAATTAAAGTACAGCTGAAGAGCCAGTATCGGTGGAAGTTGATACATTTGGTAAAATGAGGCAACAGTTGCTAACGGCACCAAAAGGGCTGAAGGCTGATGCAAGATCAATTTCACTAACTACAATTTAGGTCCGTATCATGCTTGCTTATCTCAGTTTCAAGATTATACGGCACAACTTCAGAGTTAAAACAGCATTAGATGCACAGCACTAGATGCACTAAGACAACAGAGTGATTTTTACTGCCACTACAGATCATCAGTAGCACTCATAATGCATTGGTGGCTCGACCTCTTTTGGGAACAGAACAGTATCATTGCCCACATCCCACAAGTGGCTGTACATGCCCTACCCCACTACCATCCTCTACTGAGGGGGACTACATAGGATATTTAAATCGCTGCGAGTTCTAAAACAGTACTGAAACATTTGACAAACCAGATTACTTAGTCACAGCTCCAAACAATTTCTAACCATATGTTCTTAAACTACTTAAAAATACTTTTACATTACTTTCTGTATACTTTATACAATAGTTTCAGTTGTTCTTTAAGCCATCTTCTTTCCTATAATTACTCCAGACTGAACCATATTCCGTACGGAACCCATGGAGCACATTTTTACAGGTCAGATGCCCTTCACACTGCCAAACTAACAGTGTCAGAAACTAAGCTCAAGCCAGCCAGGGAAATTCACCTACTGGCCCTCATTAAATAACGGACTCCTAAGGAAGGGGCCACACCTTCCATGCTGGATCTCCTGCTTGATCTCCAGCATCAGTAACAATATTTGACCTGGATCTCTACACCCCCGTGCACACACACACACACAGCTGATCTACGGCGACTCCAGGTTGACCTATATTAGTTCGTGGTCCGGCAACGGTCTCCAAGCAAACCTCCGGAGACTTGGAGCAGCTGAATGCCACTCCAGACAACCCACAGTGGCAAAGCAGTGAATGCATAATTTGTGCACATGTTCATTTGTCACATTTGTGCCATCGTCATCCGCCAAGCATCACATCTAATAAACCACTTCAAAATACTGAACGCCGAGAGACATTATTTACACAATGTTAGCAATCATGATGACAGTTTCACAATAATTTTGGCCATAATCAAACAATACAACAAACACATCACACTTAGCTATGTTCCTAGCAAACTATACTCCCAGCAAAGCACACGCTAGACTACTGGCATATATTACTATCTATTCTGTACACTTTATGCACATAGATCACAGCAGTCGATGACATTCAGCTCACTTTTGCAAATGCCAACGCCACTCGTGCTGGCAAGTAGACCTGCAATAACCGAATATAACACTCAATAACTATAGACATCACGTACACAATGAAAATACCACTTCCTAATAAAACATAGCAAGGCAGTCGGTCACTCGGTCTTGTCTTGGACGTTGAAAACAGACAGTGTATTTCAAGATGGACCACAAATTTGAGGGCAAATAGTCATGAACCTTCGCTACGTTGATGACATCATCCTGTTGGCCACTTCGGATGCAGAACTACAGGCGCTGGTGGATTGCCTAGACCAAGCCAGCCATAAATACAGCCTACTCATCAATGTCGCCAAGACCAAGGTAACGGCGAGTGATGGCATAGTGTGCCACATTCTCATTCAGAATGAGCAACTGGAACAGGTGAATACATTCCCATACCTTGGGTCCCTGATTACAGAAGATGGTGAGTGTCCGCAGGCACATGTCCCCACAAAAATCCCTACTCATGGGGCATCTGGACCACAATGTCATAAATGTTTCGCTGGACCCACATGAGTCAGCTCCCAAAACCGGATCTCGATCGGATCAACCATTTTTGCACAACTTGTCCGTGTGCCCAACATACACACAGACAGATGTACACACTGTAGCGAATTAGCAATAGAACGCACATGTGCAGGTAATGTGATCTAAAAATCAGAAGTTTCTTACATGTATGTGGTTACTTCGGTTGTCCCACGGTTCTGCTATAGTACGATACTCAACTGACGGATCAATTCGCTTGTGTCCATGGTACTGCTCAGCATCACTGTCCAGTACCACCTTGTATCTGTGCATTGGACTCAGTCAAGGACGACAACACAGACATAAAAACTACGAAATATTAACCAATTCAAGTAACAACAACCTTAGAAAACAGTACTCGTAAACCTAGTGTCGTTAAACGATTGCCAAAAAATTGGTTATCACATTTTAGCACATTCTTTTTTCACCATTTTATTCTTGAAGTCTGGCATTCAAATGTACAAAGTGTGAGAGCAAAACGCGTGACCTTTTGCTTTACAGCTACTCGGCTTAATCCTCTGATCCAATAAGCAATGCTGCAGCTGCCCTCACTCAGACAGTGATTGGTTGAGTTAAGGTTTTACATCACAACTGCAACAGTATCACACACAATAGTACGTATCACACATCAATGCAATAACGTGACCCACTGCATCACAGAAACGCAGCATTAGCACTGTAAAGAAAAAGAAAGACAATAACCGAGAGTGGTAACAAACAAAGGATACATTCCAGCTTCATCCACTCCAATTCTGTAGTCGGTAAAGCTTTGTGTTGGGTGGAAATTGAATGCAAACACAACTCCAGCTCGTTCATACACAATCACCTTGTCTCCGTCATGCTTCCGACTCACATATGCCTGCAAACAACGTAAGTTTATTGCATTTATCACGTTTTAATTTAAATATAGATGTTTAACTTAGCATATGAACCAGTACTAGATCAGCTGACTCAAAATCATACTTAATGCAACTGTTAATACCAGCGTTATTCATTTCCTGAAGACAATAATAACAACCAACAACATGCATAAAATGTAGAATGCTTGCATTATACATCGCAAGTCATAAAATACAGACACAAGTATTACATCCTGTATGTTGCTGATAGAACTTCTAAAAGCAATGAAACCTGAAGTTCAAAAGCATCTACTTCAATTTAGTCCCTGGATAGAAAATGATAACTGTTTTGCTTGTTTATCTCTCACTAAATTAATCTTCTATATTTTGGCTTATCTGAATACTCTGATCTCCTAGCATTCTGAAGCATGTTTGGACATCGTTGAAAAACCTATGGATTCTAACAGCTATGCTCATCTTCCTTATGTCAATTTTTCCATAAATTTAGTAAACCATGTATAAAGCTAGAACTGGCTGTTGTGCACATGGTCTATTACTGTTTCTAGGTTTCATGTCAGAAAAACACTGTCGCTTTTCACCAAGATACACACAATTTTATTGCTACGGATCATGTTACAAATTCTCAACAACTCTTTCACACCTCTGTCATCCATTTTAGCATCTCCTCTAAGACTACATCAGCATCAACAGCCTTCCTAACCACTGGTCTGTTCACTACTCGTCAAAGTTCAGCTCTGATAAAAAAGAAGCAAGTTTTAATTGTTCATGCACTGATGTGAGAAAGGTCTAGTGACCAACTCAATACATAATACATCATTTCAGCGACGAGACTGGCACTTGCTGCTTATGTCTTTCAAATCGTACAATGCCTTCTTTTCTTCCTTGGTATCATTCATCTTAGCTTAGATGTGGCTGCATATTCACCGAGGAAAACATCTTCCTCATCTGTTCACAGAATCTGTTATCCATATTCCAGCAGTGCAGTATGATGACCACTCTTTCCTACTGATCCTGTTCACTGCCTTAACACAATGTTCAGGTGCATTCTAGGATTTAGTAATTTTATGATTTAATGACTGAACTGGAATGATCAAGGAGGTACTTTCATTGCACCTTTTCATCAAAATGCACTGGCTAAGTTAACAGAAGTCCATATAAACTGCACACAAGACTGAACTATTAAAACCCAAATAAGCGTGAATTGGTGTCTCAGCCAACCTCAGCATGTCTGACTGACTACCAGCCTGCCAGAACTTTACTGATCCAGCCACGGCCTTCTACGGTTTCTGTTTCACATTCTTTCAGACATGCAACACAACTGTTTGGAATTCATTGCCTACCAAATACTTTCAAATCCATAGTTAAAGCGGACTCGTTTCATCAAGCGTAGAACATTTAGCACAGTTCACTGTCAAAATCAAACAGCATCTCCAAATTCGTTTTATAACTGTAGTGCTTTTAAATCTGTTTCAGATTACACAAATCTGCTAATAAATTTGCACAAACATTTTAAAATATAATGTGAATAACCTGTGGAGCATGCAACCATCCATACTTCTCTTCTAAGAGATTCATGTCTCGGTCAAAGTTGTTGAGATACTGGTACCTAAGCATATGGTCATCAACCAGATTCCACTGTCGACGTGCATAGTGGTAGCTCTCATTGTTACCAATACGAGGAAAATCCAGCCACTCGGGATGACCAAATTCATTTCCTAACAACAACATTATGCAAGTTACAACAGAAAATGATAAAATAAAATGGCAAAAACGCCGATTTCAGCATAAAATAATTTGTCTATCAAAAACAAAAACAACTGTAATGTCACCAACATCCCCAGTACAGTTGCATATATTAGGGGAGAAGCACAACACACGCTAAATTAAACATTACTGACTACAACAAGCTCTGTTTAAAGGTCAAAATGCAGCCAAGTGAAATCCATCATAATTGGACATTCTGCAATAGACCCGCCTACTGCAATGTAGTAGATCAAGGTCAATGAGGTCAATGAAGTTAGTTAATTAGTTAGTTGGAGTTTAACGTCCCCTTTCAGCACAAATATGGCTATATCAGATACAAAAGGCCAGAGGTGGAGAGCTATCCCTACCCAATGAAGGAATGCCAGTGATATATTAACCTCAACCCTGGCCGCCTTTTTGTTCAGCAGCCACTCAAAAGGGAAAGGGATTGAGAGGCTCATTTAAATTATTATGCCAGCGAGGGAAGACAACTATCACACCGCAAGACTAAACTAAGCCAAATACAACAAAACACCAGAATAAATCTTAACTAAGCAATACAGATAACACAATCATAAACAAAACAAACTAAACCCAGGTTCGGTCACCTCATATGACCTCACGCCTGGAAACAGAGTGGGACGATTCTGGCAGAGAGGGATCGAATGGACAATAGAAGAAAATAAGTAAAGTGAATGACAAAAGGAAAAAGGAAAAAAGTAATAAAGAGCAAAAGATGGGGAAGTGAATGGACTAGGGAAGAGCAAAGGCGGAAAGGGGGTACCCAGGCCCCACGCGGGGTATGAGGCCAATAAACTGTCGACTGTTTTTATCCAACAGTTCAATGTTGATTGTTTGAATTTTCCAACCAATGTGCACCAAACTCGTCCACGTAGAAATCATTTGATCATAATTTGTCTAATCATGACAACAGTAAAGCATATATAAAAAATAGATGACTGTGAGACAGAGAGTGGTATGCAAAAACTATGAACAGCATTCAAAGTCAAAAATCCAAAAGTAAAGTCACTGAATCTGAAACATTAAAATGGTATGGTATTGTAGGGTTTAACGTTCCACTCGACACATTATAGGTCATTTCGGAGATGATTTTACAGGTCAGATGACCCAACCAACAGTGTAATAGCACTGAAGGACGATGATCTTCCAGGTCAAAGGCCAATCCCACAGGCTCAGCACACTAAAAGGTAAAGAAAAGGATGTAATCAAAATTTTTTCTACATATAGCACCAAGTACACCGAAGACACAGAGGCGCTCAGAAGACAGCTAAGCCAAGCAAGATCAAAGCCCGATCCAGTCGACCGTGTACGAACTGCTCATTATATAGGTGTGCATATGATGTGCACAATTATGATGCACAACAGCACAGAGCTGGTCAAATAATCTCCCCTCTTACCCTCCAGACAATCACCATAGCTCAGATGTTGTCTGTTGGAGGGAAGGGGTAACAAATAAGGGTGCATTAGAGACACAGAGATTGTATGGTAACACAATCCGACTGAGCCCTCTGACATAAAATTAATATTTTACATGGATGATTCCATGACTACAACTGGAAACAAGCTCTGGGTTACCAAAGAAGCAAGAGTCTGGATCACATTTGATATCACTAATGATAACGGCATAACGTATTACAACTGAGATAAAATGTTTTAGCAAAAACATTTTAGTTGAAATGTTTTAGTAAAAACATTTTATCTCAGTTGTAATACGGGCATTATATAAAAATGTTTTAGCTAAAAATGTTTTAACTAAAACATTTTAGCTAAAACATTTTGTCTCAGTAATATGGGCATAAGACTAAGAACAAAAACGGCATAATTGTCGTTAGTTAGATATCACGTTACAGAAATGTCACGTAAGATATGAAAATCACGAAGCACTGACATTTGCCGGTGATTCCAATGATCGCTGGCTGAAAATCTCCTCACTAATTCACTGACGTATGTCGTCCTCGCATCCACGTCCGATGACAACCGCCATAAAACGCCGTTCAACTGCACAGCAGACAATCAACGCCAGATGCTAAAATTAACAGAACTAGATGCATGGCTAAGCCCAGCGTGAGCCCGCCCGGCATTCTGTTGTTCTAGACTGTAAGCTCGTGCCACTACATAACATGTGCAGAAGTTTGCCTGCTGTCTTTTATATAACGTCCATGCGGTAAGGATGGCAGTGTCTCACAAGGCAAAAATTTAGGGGGTGGGCAATAACTCGCCAACCCTTCTCAGGTGTTTCTGGACCAAAGTTCACCAAATTTGGGGGAGATGTAGGAGAGTCCATGTAGATTGACAAGTTTCTTTACGATATTTAATATCATGTTCCGTTGCAGAGATACGTTCGGTCAAAGTTCAAAGTCGGTCCCAAAAAGTGTTTTTTTGCCCCCCAGTC
>Ga0209780_1002265_pt1 | contig 13534 bp, 8 predicted proteins | sample WorMetexBAHAMAS2_FD_187384 | JGI IMG/M metagenome (GOLD analysis project Ga0209780, IMG submission 187384) | Marine gutless worms symbiont microbial communities from Max Planck institute for Marine Microbiology, Germany - Inanidrilus exumae... | ecosystem: Host-associated > Annelida > Digestive... | reverse complement strand
CTCTAAAATCCGAATTCTATTTCCGGTTTTGTTGACCACCGAGTACAAAGTCAATGCTGATTAGTTATATCTCATTTGGGGTTTTTGTGACAATCCGTGGAAAAATATGTCCACCGCAATCGCAAAACTGCCAAAATCTGACTTTGCACATCTCTAAAATCGGTAAACTACTTTCGGTTTGTCCGAGAAACAGTAGCGTTCAAAACAACCACATTTCTGAGCGGCATGCAAAATTTGGTGAAAATCGGTAAAGCATTGCAGACGTAATCGTTCGACAACCGATCGGTGGACAGACACACGGACAGAAACCAAAGTGATTAGATAGTCTGTCAAAATTGCATTTGACAGACAATAAACACTAAACAGCAGCCACATTGGAACGAAAACGCTCTTGCCTGTAATACTGTCCCAGCGTCGTCTCGGCGTCCCAGCATGTTTTAGATAAGGCGCTGGCAACGTTTAACATTATGGTCTTCTGTCAGAGTATGAAGCCGTACGGTGGCCTACTTACTGAATAGTTATTGTTAATTAACGGAAGCAAATGCAAGTTGGTGAAATTATCACAAAATGTTGTGAATAGCAGGCTTAAGGTTTGTTCATACTGGAGCCTTATGTTGTGTTGTGGTGCCGCACAGCGTATTGCATCATTTTTGCTGCAACATGCTGTGAGATGCTGAATCACAAAGCAGTGCATTTGGTGTGAACAAAAGTTTACAACACACATGAACGTGTGGCGCCGCGAGGCACTGCATGGCACTGTAATGCAACCCGCCACCCGGTGTTTGTGACCAAATCGTGCTTCATCTGATGCTTGTGGCTTCTGACACTCTGCGCACTACTTTGAAGTCACATGCTGCGACTGCGGCATTCCTATTCCCGGTTTATAGTATGATGCATTTGGCCAGGACTGGTTTTAGGTTTGGTTGAGCTGGTATTTAGGTTGGTGGGCTAGGCTAGCTTTTTGGCCAGCCCCATTCATAGGTGCCAACTTAGGAAAATATTGGGGGCTTGTCCATTCCGATACCTTTCATTTTCTTTCCTTCCCTCCCCTCACTTCCTTACCCTCCATTTTCTGCACTACCCTGCCTTCCCCTCCCCTCTTCTGCCATCCCTCATCTCTCCTCCCCTCTATCCCCTTCTTCCCTGCCCTTAGAAGTAGGCCGTTTAAATCCAGCTAGAGGGTCTGGGGAATGCTGTAAGCTCCACCAGTGGAGTCTTGGCAGAGCCCCAGCCGAAATCGAATTTTGTGCATTGTAGCCTTAAAATCTGACATCTGGTGGCAACAGTATTAATAACTCCTCTGAGAATCAACTGACCAAATGTCTCTATCTGTCCATTCCTGTACCTTTCTCCGGTCTTTGTTTTTGTTTGTCACTGAACTGTGACACTTGCCCTAAAATGTTCCAATTATACTGTATAGTGGCTGTAAAGTGGTTAAGTCGTTGTGAGTATGTATCTGTGATTCTGTGTAGATGTTGATCGTCTGCTATGATGTTAAACTTATACACTGAATTTCATGTTGTTCATTGTTTATGTACGTTCCAAGTCTGAGCAGACATTTTTGAAAGTATTAAAATAAGCAGCTTTGAATGTGTTCATATTTAGTGTGGCTGTAATTGTATGTGATGTGTAGTGAATTTCTAAAAACAATGTGATTAGCATTGATCTCTGTTTTGTTGCTTCTCCCCCGTAAGGGGTGTGAAGTATTAGTACCTTTGTGTGTGTGTTTGTCTGTCTACAAGGATATCTCGGAACCACATGCCTGATCCTTACCAATTTTATGTGCATGTTGCCTATGGCTGTGGCTCGGTGCTCCTTCGGTGTCGTTGCGATACATTGTGTACTTTTGGTTTTGTTGATGACATCATGTTTTTTCTATAATTGGACGTATAGCTGTATGAATTTCACTATGAAGGAGCGATTTTGCTTAAATTTCATTTACCATGAAGTTCAGACGGAATTCAATTTACTATTATTAAAGGGCATAATATTCACTAATTGTTTCAAAATTACTCGTAAACTATAGTAAAAGAGCAGTGGAGAAGTTTGACAATTATGGGAAGAATTACCTAAATGCGTGTCATTGTAGCTATTGTTACTATGGTAATGGTGAATGTTGGCAGAGCAACAAATATACTAGCGAAGTTAATTTAGCAGTTAATGGGACCTTGGTTAAGGAAGTATATATAGTTAAGGGAGAATTGAGCTGCTAAAAATTATAATGGTCCATCTGCAAATTCACCAAAGTTGAGATGGCCCCTGTGGTTACCTGAAGCATTCATCTCCTTGTAAACCCCTGTAAGGAGTATGCAAGTATAGTGATTGGTATGTCTGTGTATTTCTGTTTGTCTGTCCTAGAGGATATCTCCGGAACTACACGTGTGATCTTTGCCAGATTTTCGTTGCATGTTGCCTATGATCGTGGCTCGATCTTCCTCTTGTGAAGGGGGCAACGTCTGCTATCTATGATTGCCTTGTTGATGCTGCAGGGCAGGACATTCAGCCAAAACGAGATCTTAGCCGATTTGTACGATGGCCAAAATACATCCGTCTGCAGCGCCAACTGGCAATTCTCAAGCAGCGACTCAAAGTGCCACCAACAATCAATCAGTTTACGCAGGCTCTTGATCGCCAGACTGGTACGAATTGCTCTGAATGGTGTTCGTCAACATATTGTGCTTGCTTTTCAGCTTGAGTAAGCTGTACATGTTTTAAGTGCTTGTTCATGTGTTCCATAAAAAGGTCAGTTTCAAGGAATGATTGTAGTGGTGACTTTTAGTTTTTATCTGCAGCATACTGTACAAATATTATTACTTTTATCTTAATATGGTTCCCGTATGGGCTCCAGGGTAGTAGTGTGCCGTGATTCATGTGCCCAGTGTGGGTCCAGGGCTATCCCCGTACCCTCATTATTCATTAAATTCCCCACCTTCTACTCTTCTATTAGTATCTTTTACTTTTCCTTTTTCCCTTACTTACTTGCTTAATCTATTTTCTTGCTTTTCCATCCCTTCCATTCTACCAGAATATTCCCACTGTTTCCAGGCCAGATGTCGTAGGAGGCAACTAAATTGGTTTTAGTTTTTAGGTTGATTTTTCTGAGTCGACCTAATAAAGTGGGTCTCAAATGTCTGGGAAGAACGTCTCTGAAACGATCTATCTTGTCGAGTGGGACGTAAAACCTTAACTTGATCAGTGAATCCTAGTGCATAGATTTGAAGGAAAAACATGTTCGCAATGATGAAATACACATTATCAGAATGTGAATGTTGACTAAAATTCGAGCTTTTTAAATCTGAGCGAACATTTGAAACTGAGATAGCTGCAGCTTGTTTATAGCTAAGTGACGTTTTTGTGCCTTTGCTACCACACAGTATCAGATATGGCATTGTTTTTAGGCTGTCCCATTTTCCCATACATTTGTTTGCCCATTCATCCGTCAGATATTGTTACCCTGATATCTGCCGCGTGTGGGCCTTGGGCAATCCTTCCCCTTATTTCTACATCCCCACCACATACTCTATCTAGAGCTTGCCACTGTTGTCCCACGCACGCTGGCCCAGTGCCGTTTCTCAAACTCGCACCACAGGCAAAGTGGACTCAGGAGCACAAAAGCACTTGAGACGGTCCCGCATTGAAGGCTACGGGCCACGCCCCAGGCCTGCGCCCAATTGGCCCGTGCCGCTGTTGCACCGCCAGCCAGCGCAGGCCAATGTGCACGCCAGCGCTTGTGGCCTGTGCGGACTTTCTTAAAATGGCCCATTTTGCAACGTTTTCTTAATTTTTACCCATTAATGGTCGAAAATTTCTGGATGTTTTTCTATTCAAGTCTATGTATGATCCCTATGGACCATGACAAGTTTCACGGAAATCGGTCCGCGCGTTTTTCCGAAATCCGGAACACAGACGGACATACATGGCAACTTTGTATATATAGATGTATTTTTTCGTTAAGGATGAATGCTTTTTGTCATATTTGATTTAATTTAGTCTTGCAGTATGATAGTTGTCTCCCCCTGTTGTAGGTTCTAGCATAAAAATTTAAATGAGCCTCTCGATCCCTCACCCTATTTGGGTGGTTGAACAAGGTTAATATATCGCTGACCTTCCTTCACTGGGTAGGGATAGCTCTCCACCCCAACTTTTCATCTTTGATATAGCCATATTTGTGCTGAAGAGGGATGTTATCTTGTGAATGGCTTGAACAATGTTGATGAAACTGACAGGGAATGTTCACTGGCTCTATTGATGACCTGAGTAGATTATGGAGGTCAAAGGGGGATGGAGGTGGCAGGTCTGGTACCATAGGTGGGAGGTCCCCCGGATGCTTCTCTTAGATGTTACCTTACAGAAGCATTCCAAAGCCAGACCAACACAGAAAAGATGCATACTGCGAGAGTTGTTAGGCACTGATATGTTATAGGAACTGAAGAACAGCAGTTACACAAGATATCACATTGAACTGATAAATAGGTCTTGTGGTGGTTGGTTAGTTTCCACCCTACTGTAGGCGCTAGTGTAATACTTAAATGAGCCTCCCCTATTTTATAGGTCGCCGCTGAACAAAAAGGCAACGAGGTTGTATTGTATCGTTGGCCTTCCTTAACCTGGCATAACTAAACCACCCAAGACTTTGTCCATGATATAGCCTGTTTTTGTACTGAAAGTGGACATGAATCTCCCAACCAGCCAACCTGGAGGTCAAAGGTCAAGGTCACAGCAGGCCATCGAGGTCATCTTGTGAACACCATATCTCATGAAGTACTCGAGCTATCTCGATGAAACTTACAGCGAAAAACCACCAGCCCCCACTCATCACCTTTTCATATTTTGGAGGTCACATGCTGGTTCAAGTGTGTGGTGATGAAGGCATTCATGTCGGCACTCGGACGCTAATTCCATCTTTTAGTTCATTGTTCGGTTTCCATGACACTAAATAGCTTATAATGTGTTGATGTGCTGATAAGAAGCTACTCACTCACTCATGCAACGTAACATCAAATTACACTTTTAATCCATATTTTTGGAACCATCTCATGAAAAACAAAGTGATATCATTGTACTTTTCAGCTACCCAGCTCTTCCGTTTGATGGATAAATACCGGCCAGAGACACGCCAGGAGAAGAAGGCCAGATTGCGCAGTCGTGCGGAGGAGCGTGTGAAGGGAAAGATGGACACTGCTACAAAACGCCCGCCTGTTGTGAGGTCCGGTGTGAATACTGTGACATGTCTCGTTGAAAAGAAGAAAGCACAGCTGGTGGTCATTGCTCATGATGTCGACCCTATCGAGGTAAGTCGTGCCTAAATGTTGTTTTAATATATTTTTAATTCCAGGGAGTTTTGTTTGTGTATGTTACTTGTTATTAGTGATTGGTGATTCGCCAGAGAAGAAGATGATTAGGTCAAGTGAATCGATTTGAATTCATTTTCCCACCATTATTTACAGATGAAAGATAAAAATATGTTTGAGTGGAACAGGTAAAATGCGCATGAAAACCAAAAATTGGGAAAACTAGAAATGTGCATTCGTTTCGACACCGGGCAGTTAGGATTAGGACTTAACCTCTTGACCACAGGGTTAGTGCATGCCGAGGTCCTGTCATGGACTATACGTCTACCAACTTTGGTGCTGATAGCTCGAGCCATTTTCCTTTCAGAGTACTGACAGAGGAGACTGAATGCCCTGCCCAACACCGTCAGCTACATACCCAATAGAGATGGCTCATATGCTGTTTTATAGCATTGCTTGTTTCAAAACTATTCTTCAGTAATCACTATTCTGTAACTAAGCACAGATTGTACTGAATTGACAATTATTCATTTGATTTGGCGATTTGAATGATTAAAATCGATTAGAATCTATTTTCCCGTCATTACTTGTTAAATATCTGGGCCAGTTACCACCAGATTTTGCATATGCACACTAGTGATTCCTGCGATTACTTTGATATTGTCATGTAACTGTTACATGCATTAACTAGAAGTAGTTTGTCATTAGTTGGAGCAGCTGGGTAGTCTGCAAATGTTCAAGTGATGAGGGTTGTTCAAAAGGTTTGAGTCTGGCAAATGTGGACTACATTTTCTATATAAAAATTATTCTATCCTTAGTTATGGAATTTTGTTAGTGTCGTGTGAAAATGTTGTGTACTATGCATTGATATCAATGATGACTATACTGTAAATTAAATATGTGTTAATTGATATGCCTGGTTTATATGTAGTTTATGTTGAAATTTGAAAGCATCTTGAATGCCCCTTGTATTGCTGTGCCTTATGGACTTTGGTCACATTATTGCAAGCACTACTCAAAAAAGCCATAACTTACCTGGCAAATTGATTGAAGTTATTTGAACCTGTTCTAGTAAGTTGCTATGTCATTAACTGAATGTGTGTTGTTTTATAGCACTGCATTAGTTAATGTTGTAGATTGTGTGTATGCGTAGATCGTGCTGTTCCTGCCTGCTCTGTGTCGTAAGATGGGTGTTCCATATTGTATAGTCAAGAGCAAGGCACGACTTGGTCGCGTTGTCCATCGTAAAACGGCAACATGCCTGGCTGTCACGCAAGTCAACCCGTGAGTAGTCTGCTAATAACAGTCTTGCATGGTAATGTCAACATGGCTCCAGTATAATGACTGTACACTTATTATGCTGTAAGTCAGTGTTTGTACATACCCTGGAATGTCCTGGAATTTTATTGTTCAGAATTCCAGGTCCTGGAAAATTCTGGAAAGTCCTAGAATTTAAACCAGCAGTTACGGAATTTTTACTTCTGGTTTTAGTAGTCGCTAAGCTGATAAGCAATTCCTTTTAATACATTGCCACCTCTTGGGTCAAACCGAGTATTAGAAATACCTTTATACTGTTAAATACGATAATGCAACCTAAGGTATTGCATTTCCGCTTCTTTACTGCAATGCAGATACACTGATAACTGATTTTGTATATGCACTTTTTTGACCTCATGTTCGTGAATGGACCGTATCCTGGAAAGTCCTGGGAAAATCATTTTAATGTCTGTACGAACCTGGCTGTTGTAAATGATGTGTTGTTGTGAGTGATAATGATTTCTTGCATTTTAATGAGTGCAGCGCATTAGAATGAACACACGGTTGTTATGATGCAAACATGGATAACCAGACTGCGAATGTTGACTGAGACATCGAGCGTTTTAATTCTGAACGAACGTGTGTAGTGTATTAGGAGATTTTGTGATAACGATGTAAAATGGCAGCTGTAATAGTGATTATACATTTATGATGCCATATACGAGACATTCTTTGTAAAGTAAAAGTTAAGGAGTCTTTTTGGGTATCTGAATATATGTTTGGCATGTTGGTTACCAGTTAGTTAACAGTATAGTGTATATCTGTTTGTAGTCTGAACATTGTGCACTTACAAATGTATGCTGATTCTTATTGCAGAGAAGACAAATCTCAGCTGAATAAGCTAGTAGAAGCAGTGAAGACCAACTTCAATGAACGAGCTGATGAGGTGCGTTGTTACTCCAGTCTATTTATAATAGACTTTTGGCTTATTGCTCTCCATTTAGAGCTGCTTCCAAGAAAAAGGAAGACACCAGAGTATTGGCATTAACTCCCTTAATCAGTCTTCAGAATTCTTTCACTGTTAGATTCGGCAGTAAATTTGCAGTAAAGTGGTAATTAAGATCTCACTGCACCATAAACACATTGCTATACATATACTATCTTGCAGTTAGAATACTAGCGACAGACTGAAACCGGTATCATGATCAGCAGTATATCACAAGGTAGTGTAGCAATGTGTTTGACACGTGGTGGGGTTTTATTGATCACTTTACTACCGATTTACTGCTTAGTCTGTGGGTTAAAGAATTTTTAAAATCTGTGAACGTTTGGCAAAGATACAGACAGCAGGTTGTCGCATGGTAAATGCTGCTAGCCCTGTCCAGCTGAAAGGCGAACTCGCTTGAGAGAGCTTCAATATGGCAGACAACAGCTGTTGTAAACTGTTGTTGTTGGTTTTGACTTGGCCCACGCGAATGTCAAATTGTTTCACTTCGTCTGCATCTTTACCTTTGGTCTGGATAACCAGATGGAATTGATAGACAAGTAAAAAGCAGCAGTATGTAAGCAGTTACGTGAAAGAAAATTGAGAACTATTGCTAGTTAACATTAAGTACCTAAATTGCTGATAGTATCAAACATACCAAACTTAAGGAAGGTAAGTTGGAGTGATGAGAAATGTTTTGTTGATTTATGCCAGCACATTTTTAATGGCCATTTTGAAACAGATGTCGATTAGCAAGTTCCTTCATTTTTAGGCAACATTGCTTGCATGCAGTGCATGAGATGTAGCCTATTGCTACAGATGTTGTACATAGCATGGTCTGTGTGCTGGGCACGCGGGTGAACTGTGCGAAGAAGGCGGAACCGAAGACGGCAATATGGCCTCTTGCCAAATTACTTTGGACATTCTATTCTTTCTTCCTGAATAGAACCTGTAGGCATAAGTTGCTCAGGATTTTTACTTTGGCTTCGGCAGCTGGGCAGCGTGTCTGTATGGTTGTCTGTATATTGGTCCATGTACATATTTCAAAGCGCATGTCCAAATTTCACTAAATTTTCTGCGCGTTTCCAATGGCCGTAGCTTGGTTTTCCTTTGACATCGATGCACTATGTTATGTAATTCCGTCTTTGTTGATGGTATTTTCACATAATGGAACGAGTGGGCTAGAAACAGGTGACACGATTGCAGGCTTCTTGTGATGTTCTTCACTCTCAAAATCTTGGCTTTATCTTTGACAGACATCTTACCTTCTCTAAACAAATTACATCTCTTTAAAGCCTATTACTATCACATTTGTCTGCTTCGCTGTATCCGGCCTTAATTTCATTCGTCAACTGCCTGTACCATTGCATTGCTACCTCTTTCTGGGCTGCCTGCACCAACTTTTGGACGGACCGTTTCTTCTGAGATTCTGGGTTTTTGTTTTTAGTTTTTCCTTATTCTTTTGTTTCTACACTAGACTAAGCTGGCTATCTCATCAGCTTTTGAGCGCACGTAAATATACCATATCGTGTCGTCAACCAACCAACAGTGTCAAATCACTGAGGCAGACTTGGAACATCGATCCCAAGCAAAGACAGTTATCCACCAGCTCATCTTTCTGTTGTTGTTAATTAATTTATTGTATTGGTTTTAACTTGTACTGCCGAATAGCTTACTTTGTGCTGATGGTGCTGTTAAGAATCTACTCATTCACTTACTCATCTTTCTGAATGCACCAGCTGACTGCTGAGGGGAGGGGCATTACTTTCTTTATACTGGTGCTCCAATGCTAATGTGCTGATTTACAGTTTTATGTATAAATAAATTTTTAGTTACTATAGTAATTTACTTATTATGTCAACTCCTCCAAGTCGACCTAATAAAGTGGGTCTCAAATGTCCGTCCACAAATTTCAATGAAATTTGGTACCGTATGTACGTAGAGGTCAACGACTGATGTATGATGGTATGCAGTATGACCGGATACAAGGCCAAGGTCACAAGCCCTTGAAAGCCGGAAATTCTGCCATTTTCAATGGCTATCTCCTCCCCCCATTTATAATGGGGGCTGGCTAAAGCTTATCGGGTCGGATTTTTGATTTTTGTCCTAGTTTTTGTGTAACGTGACTTGGAGTTGGCAGTAAATAGCAGTCGACCGCCAGTCCCGTACGGGGATAATTTTTATATAGTAGTGATCCATATGTCCCCTGTATAACTGGCTGGGCAGGAATTACTATGAACGTGTGCATAATGATTTAATTAATATGTTGTGATTCATTATAGCTCCGTCGTCACTGGGGAGGTGGCATTATGGGACAGAAGTCGATGGCGCGGATTGCCAAACTGGAGAGGGCAAAGGCAAAAGAAATGGCACAGAAAGCTGTGTAATTGAAGTTGCCATCAATGGTTGTAGATGTACAAACGTTGAACAAGGACAGTGTTCAGCAACTGTCAGATCAGTCGTTTATAGAGATAATGGAATTGTTAACAGATATTATTTTGTTGTGTTGCTGGTATACATTAAACAAGATACATCTGTACTCAGTTAAACATCTAAATGTATTTATTCACAGTACAAACTACATTACTCTGCATGTAGTAATCACAACAAGAGAATAGGAAACAATGTTATCAGATTATGTAAAGTAGCAACACTCATGGGGATACTGTTCATAATACTGAGTCGTCAAAAGCACAAAAGCAAATATTGAACACTGTACCTCTTAATAACTTAAACCTGGATGCAATGGTGTAATATGTCAATTATGCACTTTGTCACCTGTTACTCTAGCTGAAGCAGATGAGTGCAAGATGACGTCTTACTATGCAGTGAACTAGCACACGTTTACACTGGTAGTTATACAAAATGCAGCATAAGATACAACAAAAATTGAGCTGTCATGTCGTGTAAAGTACAGTACAAGTCTTTAATGCAACAACTGAATAGTCGGCTGATGAACCTGGTTTTTTGTGAACTGATGTATGCAAATGTAGTAATAAATTTTATCACGATATGGAAACATGTAGGTAACACCATTGAGGAGAAGTCTCACATTTTCTCCCTACTCTATATGCTAGTTGCTGTTCTTAACTGGGATTGCTAGTGCATGCAGGTGGTGCCTGTTTGATGGCCGTAAAACGACAGGTAAACGTAGTAATTATATCTAAGAGTTACTGACAACATTTCTCCACAGTCTGCAGTCGCATTAATAATTAACTTTGAATTATTAAATCTGAGAACTCTGCACCATGTACACAAATGATAACTAACATGCAAAAATGTTAATAAATTATAAACACTAATAAGAATTACAGCAAACACATTTATGTAAGTATAGACATCTTTCACATTATCTGCGATCTACAAAAAAAGAATATGTAATTGAATTGAGATAGAAGTTTGGCAAGTCTTCATGTTGTCCATTCTTCCCAGTCACATCGTGCTGTTTGCAGTGTGCCCGTTGCAGATGTTACAATAACGCCGTTAGGCCCAAAGGCACACTGCGACACAGAGTCGGCTTCAGAAAGCTGCAACAACATCATTTGTTACACATACTAATGTTACATAATGCCCAGTAACACATTCAGCTACAATTCCTGTAGTTAACATTAACAGTGGGATTTTACCCTACTTTTGGAATGTTAACTTGGGGAATTATACTAAAGCACTGCACTGGATATTGTGTTACATTTGTTTGTGATACTCCTGTGATGAAGTACAATATAAATGTTCCAAACAACAAACATTTAAAAAGTTCATTTTAACATTACAAGTAATTTATATATTTGGCAAATCTGGCTGCATTTTGAACTACTGTAGGATAGCTGAGACATTGTTTGGGTGAAGTTCAGGGTTGGTAATGACACATCCGCAGCACTGTCACACGTGTTACATTGTGCTGTGGATGGGACCTTTTGCGGAATATTTGATTGTGGCAAATGTCAGTTGGTCCAGTAGTTGTCCATTCTTATAATTGAACTTTCAAGTTCAGATTCTCCACAAAATTATGGTTCATAACTGGAATCTGGGCTGCCTTACTGTGATTGATGTAACTATAGTGAACATTTGTGGTACGTTTGTGAGCAGTGCTTCTGTTCAGAGCGCATACAATACATTATTAAGCAGTATTTGAATGCAGCACTCACGTCTAGCTTTTGTAGGCAGCGACCTGAAGTGCAACACCAGATCATAACAGCATCAGCATCTCCTGCACTGACTAAATGTCGACTGTCGGCTGAAAATGCCAGTGCCTGCACCCAGCCACTATGTCCTGTCAGTACAAAAAGGCAGCGTCCTGATCGAGGGTTCCACAGTCGTATCGTCTTATCCCAAGAACCAGATGCCTGTCAACCACAACAAAACTGATCTGTCTCCCCTTTTCCGTTTCACAGTATTTAAACACTCAAGAATACCTCTAGCTTAAATACTACAGGTCCACCCTCGTTATTCCACCACCCGTTAATCCGCCAAATTCGCTAATCCGCCAAAACTGCACAGAACGAATTCATTCCCATGTTAAAACCACTCGTTAATCCGCCAAACTACAGGCTACAGCCGTATTTATTTCCTGCTAAACTTCTGTTGAAACTCAAAAAAGGGCCATGAAAAATTTCTGTCAGAGCAAGATAACTGGCTGCTTTAATGCTCAGTAAATTGACAAAACTGATAAATGAATTTTATTCGAACTGGGCATGCACTTATTTTTTTGCAAGATCAGTACTGTTTTACAACAGTAATATGATGTTGTGTGGTGCGTATTGGCTTACTCTGTACGGACATGAACACTACACACCCTGCCCCACAAAAGGCCTGTTTTCGTTAATCCGCCGAATTTGTTAATCCGCCAAATTTTCAGAAAACGAATTGTGGCGGATTAACGAGGGTGGACCTGTATGTGACATGATAGAAATTGCAGTAATACATACAACAATTAAGTTATTGAGTGACAAGTATAAATATCACATTAAAGTTTACCAGCATCTCTGCTCTGGAAAATGCCACTGTATGAATATTTCCTGTATGTCCAGTCAGACAACTGAGAAGGCCAGTTCCACTGTTAATCTCTTTTCCATCATTTTGTTGTGATGCTCTGTTTTCTGGCTCTATGTATTCATTCTTACTAACGGTCCACACTCGAACAGAGTAATCCCAAGAACCTGTTGCCTGCAAGAAATTACAAATTGTTTTTTTTACATCAGCACTATAGTATTTGATGGATGTTATCCAGTGACAAGGCCATGGGGGGAGGGTTGAACCCCCCACTTACCTCGAGGACCACCCATGAGATTTGCACAAAACCGATGTGATTTTTGCAGTGGTACCCCCTCCTCTCAAATAAACTCCGTTAGATCGCCGGCTACGACAATTTTATTGTGAATTTTAGCCCTATTTGTAAATATTTGTGTGAGTGAACTGATTGCCAGGTTCATTGATCAGGCCCTAAATATTTTGCTCCGGCACTTTGCTTTAATTCCCATATTGGTGCACAGCCCTCAGTGGCAAAACTAGACATGCTAAATGAGAGCAAAATTTGACATTAGAGCCATATTTCTGGCGCTTGATCTAACTGTTTAACTGTTTTGCTTTATAGATGGCCAGCACGATAAGCTGTTGCTTATCTGGCAGCTTGCCACAGTGTGTGTGGTTCTTTTAGGCCATCGTGAGAGTTAACCGCATCGACTCCATTGTGAACGCTGCCAGAACAAAACCAAACCTCTATACTGTTCTACAATTAAAGTGCAATTTCGGGAAATTTGGAGACATTTGGCATTACACAGTTTTCAAACCGGAAGCAGCATAACAGGATAACCAGTGAACGTAGTGTAATAAAGATGTCTGGTTTTGTTCTGGCAGCGTTCATAATGGAGTCGATGCAGTCTGCTCCCCTCATGACAGCCTTATTCATTCATGTTTTTAAGGGGGTTATAGCCTTCCAAATGCACCAGAATGCAGAGATTTGAAAGTAAAATTCCAAACTTTTTCTGGGGGCACAGTCCCCAGA
>Ga0209780_1002264_pt1 | contig 13534 bp, 12 predicted proteins | sample WorMetexBAHAMAS2_FD_187384 | JGI IMG/M metagenome (GOLD analysis project Ga0209780, IMG submission 187384) | Marine gutless worms symbiont microbial communities from Max Planck institute for Marine Microbiology, Germany - Inanidrilus exumae... | ecosystem: Host-associated > Annelida > Digestive... | reverse complement strand
GTACAAAAGCTCTGAAGCTTAGAAAGTTATGTGCATCATTTTGCATGTCAGTTGAGAAGTATCGATGTAATGTCGATAAAAAAGGCCAACAAAGTATCGTCGATACCGCGATCGATACTTTTATACAAAAGTATCGTCGATATCGATACATCAAAAGTATCGTCGATAATATCGACATCGATATTCGATATTAACAACCCTATGAACATGATTGCATGTAATCACATCTCTTGTAACACACAGACTCCATAAAAGGTAACCATATTCTAAAGGGACTTAAAGCTTCTTGGCAGCCTTTATGAGTGTACATTAAATTTACACTATGCAGTAATTACGTATTAGTTCACTGTTAATATACACATTAACAATTCACTTCAGTTAAAAAGCTATATAAACAAGATAACTTACTATTGAGATGCTGAAACTCACAGAGCCATCAAGTGCCGCTCATTTCCACGAGATACAAACGATGCACAGTGACTACATAGAGACAATGACTGGAAGTAATCCCGTGTCACACGAAAATTAGCGCCTGACGGTCGACTCTTCACAACTGACGTTTCTGCCAACTTCAAAGTAACGTGACACAAAAAACTAGGCCAAATATCAAAAATCCGGCCCGATCAAATTGTGCCCTAGTTTAAGGATCCGTGGACAGTTGCCAGCTCCCATTGTAAATGGCAGAGGAGATTGCTGACAATGGCCGGATTTCCAACTTTGAAGGGCTCCTGACCTTGATCGGTTGCATACCGTCGTGCATCACTCATCGACCTCTACCCACAACAAAATTTCACTGAAATCGAAGAAACTTTATGTGGACGGACGTACGTACGTACGCACGGACAGACGGACAAACATATGAGACCGGCTTTATTAGGTCGACTCTGTCGAAGAGTCGACCCAACAAGCATAACTTCATATCTCAAGTCACACTTAAGTCTCCATACAGTCAATCAACAAGGCAATGTCTCCGCAACCAGCTGATGCACCTCGGAATCATAAGGTATTTCTTGTCTGCATCACTGTCGTGGCTGGAGCTGGATGTTAGTTGGACAGCATTACGGAATAGTGGTGACAGTACTAGTCTCTACAGCAGTGACCGGCTGCTAGCGGGGCAGTACATACCACAGCAGCACAATGATACACGTGGCTGCAACTAGGCTAACAATGATGGCGTCACGTCGCTTACGCAGGTTGATCTTCTGCATTAAACTATTAATGACTGGAAACCGATCTGAAAAATTCAAGTCAAGCAGTCAAATCACAAACAACAATACACTGAGCACTGAAGAAGTAGCAAAGGTTGGCCAACATCATGCTACAGAAAGATGCCTTCTTAACACTGTACACTAAGTGGCTGTGACGTGACCCTGCAAAGTCAAACGTTTCTGAGTAGATGAGCAAAATGTTGGCTAGATTCTGATACATCTAGACTCATGCAGGTAACAGCAGGCCTGCCACATGTGAGCACACCTGGCAGACCACACGCAAATACACCCTGCATGCCAGGTGTAAGTGTATCACCTTAGCACTGAGTCACAGTTAGACATCACAGCGTAGCACGGTAGTGCTTATATTGTTGTTAGGGTGACCAGCTGAGTATGGAGAATGGAAAAAATTGGGAGCATCAGAACTCCAAAACCCCTGAACCAATTGTCACAAAATTTGGCATGGGTGATTATGTCAGAGATATGACCCCGCATGCCAAAATTCAAAGCAATCGCCCACGTGGTGGCGTCCTGGCAATAGGTAAAATATCACACTAACATGTTTTTAGTTTCTTCCCTTTTTCATGACCCCAAATTATGCTCACGTCCCGATACTAAACCGGAGAATGCTTTTTACGCTGTTTGATTCACAGAATATCAATCCCAGGTTATTGCATTCCTGGAGGGTTAAAACTGCAATAAGTTTCCATTTCCCCATTTTTACCCCAAAACACCCCAAAGAGCGACGTGAATAGGAATTTGCAAGCTTAATGTGCAAAAAATATTAAAACTTGCATAATATCAAAACTACTGCACCGATTCTAACCAAATTTTGCACAACGATACAGACCACCAAATACTCTCCATGGGTGGTCCCGAGCAAATGGACTACAAATTCAAGACGGCGAACGGTCGCCATATTAAAAAATCGAAAATGGCAAAGGTGTGATTGATGGGCACAAAATTTAATAAGTGACGCAAAATGACCCTTAGAACCATACTGGCAGTTAAAATTTTGAACTTTCAAAAATTTGAGATAGCGGACGGCCGCCATCTTCAAAAATCACGAATGGCCTTTGCACTCTTATTACGATACGATAAGATATATTTATGTGCGCTAAAAAGCTAACAAAATGGCCAGCAAGAAACGGTGCGGGCAAAAGTCCGTGAAGGCAGTTTGAGAGGAAGAAGTGAAACTACGGGGGGTAGGATTTGTGAAACAGGCAGGTTTAAGCCGGCAGTGAAAGAGAGAGGGAGTTATGGATAAGCAGAGTGGTAAAACAAAAGAGAAAGAAATGATGGGTAAAGGAATAGGTGAGTCTAAAAAGGAGGAACTGGTACAAAAATGAGGTTGACAAACAGATAAAGGGAGTTGATTCCAAAGACACGGTGAAGCATACCGAAAGGAGCTGGGTTCTTCTAGTGTGCCATTCTTGTTCATTCATAACTATTTCGCCACCACCTATAGTTAGCAGCAAGAGCCAACTAACTAACTCGTAACAGTCTTATTATATCTGTTAGGACTGTACCATCATTTTTGACTCTCAGGGCCGGTTGCACCAACCATTCTTGAATCAAACGCTGCTTAAATCTCAACGTATGTGCTCATTAACATAAAACATGTTGCACCATCACCACTACGCACTAGTCGCCACTTGAGTTAAGCAGGAACTTTTTGGCCTCTCGAAAGTTGATTAACGATTATTGAATGTTAAGGGCCAACTGGTTGTCGGGCCTCCATATGCATGAATGAATGTCTGCTAAACGGCATCTATCACCATGTTATAAACACACTGTAAAAAAGTTACATTTGCTTTATTAATACTATGTATGGCGATATACAAATTTACTGCTTTATTGAAGTTAACATGATGATCTGCTTGCGTAACTTTCACAATGTGCTTGTTTGGACGGTCAAAAACATTCAATAATTGTTAATCAACTTTCGAGAGGCCAAAAAATCGCTGCTTAACTTAAGTGGAGATTAGTGCTTAGTGGTGATGATGCAACATGTTTTATGTTAATGAGCACATACGTCGAGATTTAGTCAGCGTTTAATTCTAGTATGGTTGGTGCAACCGGCTCTGAGAGTCAAAAATGATGGTACGGTCCTAACAGATATAATAATACGGTTACTCTTGTACACTAACAAAACGTACAACCTGTCACCGGCACTTTTCAAAGTGTCCCACTGCCACTGATCATATTGCTAATAGACCTAATTTGCAATGTTGTCATGATATTATGTGAGAGAAAACTGACATAAGCATTTCCACTGCTCAGCGTGTAAAGCATCTAGAAGGATACTGGCTAAAGCAGTAACTTTATCAGTCACGCTGTGCAACACGCTCTTCTGACTGGTCAGATTGTCTCGTGTAGCCAACGCAATCCTGCACAGAGACAGTCACTCTCAACATCAAGTCATCCGTCCAGACACTTCTAGTCATCAGGAATGCTGTTCTAATGCTGGTACTTGCAGTCACATCAATCTATCTCAAAGTCTACAAATGTCTATCCTGGACGCAGACAGCATAGGCGTTAACTGCATGGGGGGACGACAGGGGCAATAGTCACATGGCCAAAAACCTGTAAAGTGATGCCCTGCACGTGTTTTATTCTGACAAAATTTTAAAACGGCAGAATGAGCCCCGTTATGCCGTCTCAATGTAGTAAGGATGAACCAGTTCAACCCTACTACAAGTAAGCTACCATTGTGTACATATGAACTGCATAGGCCTACTGTGCATGGGCGTAAATCATGGGGTACATGGGGGACGAGTCCCCACAATTCGGTGTGAAGGGGACGCTAATGCAAATTGTCCCCACCACTGATTTTTTCGTGTTTCCAAATTTCAAGCATCAGACTGCTTGCATAAAAAGCATTAAAATGCAGTAAAAAGCTTACAAATCCCATGACTCTGACAAAGAATTTACCACTTCCCGGAAGTACGTCTTCAACGTCTACCGAATCACTTCAGGTTAAAATTCAACGTTTTTTTGGCGAGGACACAGACAAAAAATACCGCCCAGAATGCACCAAAACACACCATTTCAAGTGAAAAATTTAATTTCTTCTGGGGAAAGGGCTTTGCCCCCATCAAGCCTTCTGAATCTGCACCTGTGTCCCCCCAAAGTTCCATCCAAATTTATGCCACTGCTACTGTGCCGTTAAACTGACAGATGTGAAGTTTTACTTATTCGTTTAACAACCGCTTTCCATGTGAACCGGGGTCAGCCAGTTCCCCATTAGCTCCTCCTCCTCCGTTTGGGAAAAGAACATCTTAGGATAAGTGAAATGGGGTTTTTATGGGCCGGATGTCCTTCCTGTCACCCAACTATCAGTGTCAAAGCAATGAAATAAACACAAAGTACTTATTTCAAAAAGTGGCCTAGACTCCCATCCTTTTTTCAGCCTACACCAAGATTCCATACAGAAGGAGCATTACACCCTTTATGTCGGCTCTCTGGCGCTAATAACTACTGAATAATGATCAATAATAAATATTATATAATTACTCCAAAAATTTATGGACTACATTCTGCAAATTATTATTATTAGTTTTACCTTAAATTTTCATGACGATTTAATACAATGCAATACAAATTTGTATAGTGCCCTAGGTCGTGAATGAATTGGAGGTGCTGCCCGGTAGTGAACCATGCTATTTATTTATTTAATATTAATATCGTACAAGAGTACACCAAAAAATTGAAAGAAAAGAAACAAAAGGAAAAAAACTACAATAAAATCAATCAATATACTACTATGTACTACAGACGGCAGAGTACAATGTGGTCTTTAAGCGGGATCTCAAAGTGGCGAGTTAGGATGCAGAACGGATGTCAAGTTCAAGAGAAATGTTGTTAAGTCAATTACTAGCTGCCAAGAGACTCTACAACTGCTGATTTATCACATTCAGTACATCATAATAGAATGAAAGCCTATACTGACCCAATCTGTTCATCGACCAGCCGATCAGAGCTGAAACACACAATCACACACAGACTCACAACTGTAACAGTGCATCAAGGATATTTGCACAACTGACGCAGTTCCATATAAAACTTAACTAAAATGCTACTCGATTGGGACAACGAAAATGTGGGACTAAAAATGTGGGACAAAACGTGACAAAACAACGCATGATGCAGGACTGTAAAATGCGGACCAAACAAAGTAGTGGTGCCTTAGATGACAACTCCATGTCACACATCTCAACTTATCTGCATTCCTTAGAAATTGTCAGTGATCAACTGTTGACAATCAGGCTGACAGAGCCAGACTGAGTCAAGGTCTATCAAACAAACTCGTAAAGAAACAAACACAGTTGGCTAACGAAGCACGTGTCAATGTTTGCCTCCACCGATGCGACTCAAATGCACACACCAGAATTCAGTCTGGCAGAGGACAATACGATTCCATCAAACTCTCAGAACAACGCCGACGATGACTACACTGGCACTATCAATGGCATTTCATGCACAGATGACAGCGACAAACCAGCAGTTGACACCGCTGACCGCTGCGAGGTACATTTCTTGCTACTGCCAGAATAACCTTGCAGACAATGCTTCTGTATGTCACAAACTGAGAAAGTTCACATGCAGGAATGTGGATATCTACTGCGACAGAGCACCATTTACATGTTGCTCTGTCCACACTGAAACAACAGTCTGCTTCTAGAGTGCTAGTGCGCTTTTACTTTGGTGTTTAGGTTACGCCTAACATGAACACACAGTTGTTGTGACACTGACATGTTATTCTGTTCCCAATCATTTACTGCTTTATATAGTCGGAGTCTACGTTGAATTTCATTGCTAATAACTGTTGCTTGCTTTATATAGTTGAATGTCTTATGTGCTATCAATAAACACTGAACTTAATAGACTGGTGCGACTGAAGTACTGATTTCTACTATAAAAACAATATAGCTTATTTAGACACATACATTTTAAGAAATTGCTAGATCAGTCCCACATTTTCTGCACTGGCAGTTTGTGGTCTCACATTTTCCAGCCTTGCATTTTCTACCCTTGCATTTTAGACGGTCTCGCATGTTACATTCCCACATTTTCAGTCGACCCACTGAATCTAATTTCAACATGAACATGACATATCAAACAAATAGTAATAACAACCTATAATATAATTCAGGTATGACTGTTAACATATCAACCAAATGTATTGCATAACAGCAATGATTGTCACAATATCATACACTAACTCGCCATCACAAAACTGCTACAGTGTGCCGAAAAACTTCTAAGCCTTTGAACTGGGATATATTTGACATTAAAAGGCATTTTTGGTAAAGACAGCATACCACTGTACCATTAACTGCAACTCAGAAAATGTACAGCACAGCTCCATCACTGGCACCTAGATCACTGTCCACCTGTGTTGTTACTATCGGAATATTGACAGAATAAGCAGTTACAGTAAACACCTCAAGTACACTTCTGCTGCTTGGTCAGTTGCACACCCCCCACCCACCCCCCAAGTAGTATTACGTTACTAAGAATCAAAGTAAATCAACTGCATTACTCAAAGTTGACCTGCATGTGTTAAGTACTACCTTAATAAGTGATCATGTTCCTTGAGATACAATTCTGATGCATTAGCTGCTTTGTATGAACTGCAACGACACAACATCAAGCCCATTACACACAGTCAACACATAATGCAACTGACAGCAACAACAACATGATTATTTAAATACTGGTACCTACCACCGTCTAGCTCCTGAAGGAAGGATGCCACACCCTCTATGCCAGTCATAGTTACTTCTTGGTAAAAAGCTAAAGGTCAAGGCTTCCCATATTCGTTACTAAGCGCTGGGCCCCGAGCTGATACCGGTGTACAGGCAGTCAGCCCACAAATAACTAACTATAAGTCATCCACCCGGCGTTTCCACCGAGCCTGTGGTTACCTTCTCAGCCACAGAGCATCACCGCCCTTGGGCTAGTACCAGGTTATACTGTTTGGTGACAGAGGCACATAGGTGTGAACAACATGCCCAAGGTTGTTACTTAAGGCAAAAGCTGCATAACAACCTTGGGCAAGTTGTTCACACCTCTGCCTTATTCTATCACTTTTCACAGGTACAATTTTAAGCTATAATCACATCAAAATGGACTACAAAATGTTAAATGCCATCTAGCCCTTGACAGCAACTATCCTTAAAAGACTTGACAATGTATGAAAGTTTGGTTCTCTTGGGCTGAGTACTAAACTGCAATTATATACAGCCGTGGTCATATCAAGAGCCATATATGCCAGTGAAACACGGAAAAGTACCAGAAGGATGCAGAAAAAGTTGGACATGTTCCATGAATGGAACTTACGGAAAGATCATCAGAATTACCTAACAGGACAAGGTAACAAACACGTAAGTACTGAACATACTGGACAGAGGCGACTACAAGGCACAGTAGGAGAGAGAAGACTCCAGTTTGCAGGACACATCCTCCGGATGGCACCAGAATGCCCAGCTCACTGTGCAAATAGACTGGACAACAGCCGATGGCAGAAAAATGTCGGCCAAGGAAGACCTGGCGGTCAACACTTCGTGACGATCTGCATGCAAGAGGAGTCAGCTGGAGCGAGGCAGAGGAACTAGCAGTCGACCGTCTACACTGGCAAAACCTGCTGTCCATTGTCCTGAGAAGGGACCAGAGGAACTAAGTGCTAAGTAAGCTCTTGATTGTGAAGCATGAAGAGAGAGCGAAAAAGGACAACTGAGTGTGGCAACTTGCAAGCTGTGACAATCTGCAGATGTGCAATCTCTTGATTTTAAAAAATCAATTTCCAGGAATAAGTTCATGAAAACACAAAACTGTAGAATATCACAGTTTTCCAGAGAAGTCAAAGCAAACCAAATCTGGAAATGACAAAACACACGTTACTGCAGCAATCCTAACAAGTCGTGAGATACCTATCTCTGTGAACGACATCGAGAAGTTCTTCTCGCTCGCGGATAGCGCAAACGTTAGTCCGTATTTTGCGGAATTCGTGTGAATAGTCTTGCAATATGTCCCAATGCCGTTGTAAGGTATGTAGCGCTGTAGCATTAGTACCACCGGTCTGCACTTGGGCGTACTCTGACAGCTTTTCGTTGATTTGTGTCAGCTGCAATACAAACTAAAATGCAACCTAATGCAAAACAATACATAGCATCACCATCACCACTTCCATTTCAACTTCCATCTTCCAAGCAAACCTAGGCTGATGGGTTCTCCCTTGGTATTCTGCACCCAGATGCTAGATGCTCAGATACCTATTTAATGTCTAGCCATGCAAAGTAGGAATCTACAGTGTGTCTAAAAAAACGACACTGCTTTGGCTTGCTACAACTTCCACGTACATCAATCGATTTTGATAATTTTTGGCACAAATGTTGCTAAGAAAGCAAGCAGTCAAATGGTACTTTATTTTCCTACCTCACCTAACTAGTGCTCCTGCACTACCTGGGGAAACAGAAAGCCGAAAATTTCATCTTTTTACTTAAATTCTGAGTTTTTGCCAGCAGACACAGAAAACACATTCATATTGTCACTTGGTCACAGCTGAACCGCCCTTTGTTTTCACAAGAATCAGCCGTATGCACCAAACAAAACCAATGAAGCGAGTATAGCATGCTATCGTTTGTTACCACACACTCATCGTTCACCAAGTCTGTGGTGATGTCGATCGATGTGTCAAAAGTGGGAGTTGTTCCTTGTCGAACCTCAAGTGAAAAGTCAAAGGACAGTATTGGTAGGATATCTTACTACTTCAACAAATGTTAGCTGTTATCAAACGCTTTGTCGACAACAGTATTATTTGCCTTTCAGCAACACAGCTCATGCATGCACCAGTGCATGGTGCGTGCAATACTGTTCAACAGCTGCTGCGCAAAACTCTCAACGTCATTTCTCCGGAGCTATGACCCCAACAGGCCAGAGCTGAACTCAATTAATTACGAGATTTAGGGAGTGTATATCAGCAACAATATGAGTTTCAACTCAACAAAGTTGAAGAAATCAAGCAGCAATTGGTTGAACTCTGGAAAAGCAGTAATACAACATTTGAGTAAAAAAGATGCGATTTTCGTGTTTCCATGTTTTGTCAGGAAACTAGAAGATGGACTGTGATGGTGGGAGTCGACGTGGATGTCCACATATTTGAGCCTGCTGTGACTTGAATTTTGACCTCCAAAATCTAACCAGATGATCAGTGGGGGCTAGTTGTAGGTCGACTCCTACTTACTACCAACTTCAAAGTCACATGACACAAAAACTGGGACAAAAATACAAAATCCGGCCCCGATAAGCTATAGGTATTGTGTCCTAATTTAAGAATCCGTGGTCATTTGCTAGCCCCCATTGTAAATGGGGGAGGAGATAGCCTTTAAAAATGGCTGAATTTCCGAATTTCAAGGGCTCGTGACCTTGACCTTGGATTGGGTCATCCTGCATACCCTCATGCATCAGTCATGGACCTCTACCTACATACCGAATTTCATTGAAATCGAAGTAACTTTTCGTTGATGGACGGGCGGACGTACCGTATGGACAGACTTATGGAAGGACGGACATTTGAGACCCACTAATGTTATGAGGTCGACTCGGAGGAGTCGACCTAAAAACGGAAACTAGACATCCCGTAGACAAGTCATTTGGCCATGAATTTCCCGCGATCCGTAATCATTGTGGAGTTTGGCATATAGTCACAAGACCTGAAAACTTTGTGAGCAATTTTTGCATTTCTTTGGAAAAAACCATCCGTCTCAAAATGTCGCTACTGCGTGGATTGCACTCAAAATCTGTCAGGGCCAGCCCCCACATTTGGCTCAAATTGTTCCAGATTAAATCCAAATCGGTTCACTTTCGGCAGAGTTACTGCCGAAAGCGTTAAGACCATTTTTGCCTGGTACAGTATTTACAATATTTACAATATAGGCTCTTCGAATCTATAAAAATGAACTGTCATCAGTGGGAAAGTTTGATATGAAATAGAGTAATTATAGTGGTTAAAGTTAGCTGGGGCCCGCCAGGGCCCGGCCCCGACTCCTTGAGTTATCCGCCATTTTGGCCCCGGCTCCTGGTTGGTGGGCCCCGACTGCTGCTGCAAACGCAGTAGGTGTATTTTCGCCTATTTAGATGACGGTAATTCATCCACTGCAGATGTTTTTCAGTCACTGTGAATTATTGTGAGTAGTACAGTGTCTCAGTAAGTACGTCCGGTGTGTGTCCGGTGAAATCCCGCCATCGTGCATTTCAGTCAATGTCAATAAATTTTTGCGGTCACTGTGCTGCTTCTGTTGACTTTTCTGCTATGGACTACATGTAGGCTACCAGTGCTTAGCTCTTGAGCCAGACGCTCTCCTGATGTATGTCGCAATGTCGGTATCATCATAATAGTCAGTTACAAGTTGGTTGAGGAGTTGATAATATGTTCAATTCATAAAAGCCAATCGACACCACTGTCAACAGAGACAGATTTTTCATGCTTAGTTAAAATACACCAAAAGGGGAGAGGTCTCAGAGGGGTGCCCAGGATGGGAGTGGCACTCAGGATTGCGGACGGGAGTGCCCCGGCACCTTTTTAAAACTACTTTAACCACTGAGCAATTATTACAATGCAATCTCAGTTACACTGATAAACAAAATGCCAAAAAATATTGCCAAACCTTTGCAAGAAGTTGCTCAATATCAAGGGACATGTTATCAAACATCTGAGCAGTACTTGCCTTGTTTGACATTGCGAGAGGGTCACTGTACACAAACCACAAATATTTGATATGAGTTCATAAATACTCAAATAAATACTTGGCTATACACAAATATGTGTATCTTGCTCATAAATTACAGATCAGAAAAAATAAACAAATTATTGATTTAGAAGGAAAATTTATTAACACTCTGAATAAAATTTAAGCATCAGCAGACCACGACATGTTTAAAAATACATAAATATTCAACAGTTATTCACACTGAGTGTGTATGGTATGGTATAGTATCACATCGAAATACAAATTTCACTTAGCATAAGTGTATGGCATTAGTTGCTATAATAAAATGATAAGTGAAGATAACAATGCTAGTTTACCAGCTTGCTTAATGCTAAAATGATATGTAATGTAACACAAAACACTAACGACTAGCAAGAATAAGTTTTATGATAAGGAACAATAAACATATTATCAACTCCTCGACCAACTAGTAACTGACTTGATTTGTGATCCATAGTCTCGATTGTCGCTATAATTTGTACCAAGTTTACTAAATGACACAAGTTTTAAATCAACTTCATTCTCCAGATGACATGCTTGTTTACGCAAGTCTACAAACAATTATTACAATTCGTGTTTCTCTGCATATACAAATGGTACAGAATCACAGATAACATAAATAGGTCTTCAGTACCCGGTACATTGACATTGTCACCTGAGCCAAAAAAGGGCATGTAACCTGCTCCAATTATATCCAATGGTTTTCATTCTGGGAACCCAACCCAACCTGTAGTCAGCCTCATTACAACATGATGGAACAGATAAGCCAAGCAATGTACACAGATTATGTCTAGGTTTATGGTTAGAGCTGTATATTTTTCATGGCCAAAAATCTGAAAATTCATGGCAAAAATGACAAAATTTGCAATCACAATTATAGCAATACAAAACAGCCAAATAGATCGTTCGTTCGTTCGTTATTGTGGGCACAGGTCCAGAAATATAAACAATTGCATGGTGATATGATAGAATATATTGCACAACGTATATGATCAGAAGTATCACACAAACTTAATTATAATCCAAACTTCCAAAGTCCAATACCAGAGGAAATAAACATAAATTATTAAATTGTACTTTTCACTATGATATAACAAAATATTGTTTTTCTGCACATGTAGTGAACATCTGGAATAGCTTACCAAATTCAGTAGTTGACGTTAACATTGCTGACCTGTTTAAAGCATGTCCAGATAAGTTTTGGTTGCACCACGATGTTAAATATGATATCACGGACGACCTGACCGGAATCGGTAACCGATCTGTTCATGAAGTGCTTACATAAGTTTTGTTTAAAACTTTCCGATATTTGATGCAAACACAGAGATGTTTACACCTGAGTCCGCCGTGCACTTTGAGTTGAGGTGAGTTAAATGGGCGTGGCAAGCCGTCCAGTTTCGTCACATTTTGGTCACAGCAGTCAAGAGTGGTCAGTCTAAATTTGTCTGGAGTTTAAGAAAGCGCAGCGATTCCAAGCAAGTAGCTCAAACGTAAAAAACAATCTAGTAGCAGACGAGATCGCTCCAGAGCGGTCAAACTGGGCCAGTGTGTGCTGAAGGGACACGCCATCAGTACCAGCATCATACACATTTAAACCACAAAATATTCATAATTCCTAATGATATCGTAACAAATATTAAGGATAAATAAGACGACATAACCTTCCCAGGAACTTTTCAGATCTGTCATTCTAACACGATTCATTACTTTATATTTTGTTTACTTCTCAATCCACAAAACAAAAACAAACAACGTCACATCAAAAAATATGTAATAGACCGGGGGTCTGCCTAAAAATCGAAATCTACGAAATCCACAAATTGTACGAAATCCACTTGCCTAAAGATCGAAATCCACAATTTCGATGTTTAGGCATGTGGATTTCCATAATTGTTTTTTTACATGCCATGACCTAGCCCCTTTTTCTTATACATACCCTACAAAACCCTCTTTTAATGAAAAATGGTGAATTTCTTGTAGCTGGTGTAATGTGTATGCTGAGCTTAGTACATCTAAATCTGCAAACGGGTGGTGCAATTATTTGTCCCACCCACAAACTCTGTGACAAACCCTATGTTCAATTAGCACTAATAAGAAGTCGACTACGCGCTTTCCAACGAGCCATCGATGAACCGTCAACCGTATACGACACCCATACGCCCCCAAAGGTGGCACAAAACGCGATTTTGCTGTCTTTCCAGTAAATTTCAACTTCTGTCGAAAAAAAAGTCTGCTACAAAGTTTCTTTATGTGAAAACTTCCAGCGGCAAAGTTGTATAGCTACATCATTCCTAGGCCTATATATGTAAAGGTCCATAGATGGATAGCGGGCGACGTCCCCATTTACCAAAAATTTGTGCTCAAAGTGACCCACCCCCGTCAGCAAACGCCGATTTTGACAGGTGCCGCAGCCGTGAAAACTGTAGCGAGAAAAGTTCTATTATCGCTAATAGGAAGAGTCGACAACGCGCTTCCATCGAGCCATAGATGAACCCTGTGTGTTCCCCTAAGTCCCCCAAAGGGTGGCTCAAAACGAGATTTTTTACATTTGGC
>Ga0209780_1002263_pt1 | contig 13537 bp, 6 predicted proteins | sample WorMetexBAHAMAS2_FD_187384 | JGI IMG/M metagenome (GOLD analysis project Ga0209780, IMG submission 187384) | Marine gutless worms symbiont microbial communities from Max Planck institute for Marine Microbiology, Germany - Inanidrilus exumae... | ecosystem: Host-associated > Annelida > Digestive... | reverse complement strand
GGATTGGGCATAAGAGAGTGGGACATGGCAGAATGGGACATGAGAGGGTGGGACATGGCAGAATGGGGCATGACAGGGTGGGGCATGACAGGATGGGGCATAAGAGGGTGGAGCATGACAGGTTCAGGCATAAGAGGGTGGGACATGACAGGTTGGGACATGAGAGGGTTGGGCATGACAGGTTGGGTCTGTGTCTGTTTTTCGGGTCCCCATTGTCACGTATCCCACATTTGGGTCTCTGTCTGTTTTCTAATGTCCCAATGATCGTGTCCTTACTGTTGATCAAAATGAACCTGAAATTGAAGGAAAACAGTTTGCGTGTATGTGCGTGTGTGTGCATGTGTGTGATGGTATTAGTGTGTGTGTCATGTGTGTGTGCATGTGTGTGATGGTATTAGTGTGTATATTGTGTGTGTCATGTGTGTGTGTGTGTGTGTCATGTGTGTTTCAGACTGCTGAGCCTGTTGGTGACATTTGTAGGAAGTGGCATGTAGCACCAACTTTGTCTGTCGACTTTGTTGGATATTATCTCGGTTTGTAGTTGCTATTATGTGCACTGATGAGTCTTTTGTTGGTTGTTGCTAAAGTGTTCTTTAGTGGACATCAGCACTGGTGTTTGTCTTGCTGTCTGTCACTCTAGAAATCCAACAGTTTTGTGGAGACATTGTAGTTTACCTGAGTAAAATGACAACAAATTGCTACAAGAGCGCAGCAAGTGCTGAGATAAGGGACTGGGTCGAATTACCGTTAATTAAAATAAAAACCGAGTAGCTGAGAAGAAACAGTTTGTGCGAAGGCAGAAGGGCAGTCATTACTAGGGGTCACGCATGTTAACAAGGCCAGAGGTTTGAGTGCCAAGGCCAGTAGGTTGGTCGGTTGGAGTTTAGTGTCCATTTTCAGCACAAATACGTCTATATCAGAGACGAAGCCAAGGCCAAGGGCAGAGACATGCAAGGCCAAGGCCGAGAATGCAAAAGTAAATTTTTCCAGTAAATGCCAAAGTTAATCCATTCTTTCAGTTTCGAGTCATTTTCACTGTTCTCTAGAAAACCTAAAGTAAGTAAGTAAGTAAGCCAGGCCTTTTGTGACAAGTACTTGGCAATTCAGATGTTTGAATTCAATGCACATTTGCAATAATTCAGTATTGCATTATTAATATAATATGGCGGTTGGCCTTGTTATTTATACTAAGGCCAGAGCATTTATGGCCAAGGCCAAAAACTCAAGGCCAAGGCCAGAGAATCCCAAGGCCAAGAAATTTGGCGTTAAAGCCAAGGCCCAGGATTAACATCCCTGCTAGGGGTGACAGTTTTTGTAGTAAAACTAGTTGGTCCATTGTAGGCAAAACTCCAAAAGCGGCATGACATGATCTCGGCGTCGAACCCCAGTCACCAACATTCTTAACAGCTTGTAGTCATATCGTCTGGCCCTTGGCAATACCAATGAGTTCCGTTCTGTTGTTTAACCGTCCTCGATCTGAGGGTTGGCCACACCATGGACGTACTTTCTCCATTTATCTCTGTCCTCTGTCATTCTGATTGACTCTTCCACGGATAGTCTACTATCACGTATTGATGTTGTCCATCCAGGCCGTGCGTGGTCTTCCTCGCCCGCGTGCATCTGGCATTGTTGCTTGCATTATCTCTTTCTCCAGGCAACTCCCTTGTTTCCTCATGGTGTGACCATAGTATGCTAGCTTCCTTGCCTCCAGTGAGTAGTGCGGCAAAATTGAACATTGAACAAAGCAGTACAGTAGTCCAGACGGCAGTGGATAAAGTAAAAAAAGTAAAAGTAAACAGTGTATAGCAGTTTAGCATCAACTTAGCTCTTCACCGCTACGGGAAACTCACATGTCATATGGGATCACACAATGTTACCTGCCACCCGACAGAGGTGAGAATCCCGCCTTTACCCCCAGCCGAAGCAGGTACTCTATTTAGCGACCCCGGAGGGATGCAAGGCTGAGTTGACCTGTGTTACGTGAAAGGTGATCGGCCGGGAATTGAACCCGCGACTTGTAAATTACAAGTCTAACGCCCTACCGCTGAGCCACCATGCAACAAGGCCTGAACGAGAGACTGTAGAACGTCTCGCATCAGTGACCGTGTGTACGTTGAGTCTGCTGTGTACAAACTGTGTACGTTGAGTCTACGGTGTACGTTGAGTCTGCTGTGTACAAACTGTGTACGTTGAGTCTACGGTGTACGTTGAGTCTTCTGTGTACGTTGAGTCTTCTGTGTACAAACTGTGTACGTTGAGTCTTCTGTGTACGTTGAGTCTACGGTGTACAAACTGTGTACGTCGAGTATGCTGTGTACGTTGAGTCTGCTGTGTACAAACTGTGTACGTTGAGTCTTTTGTGTACGTTGAGTCTTCTGTGTATGTTGAGTCTGCTGTGTACAAACTGTGTACGTTGAGTCTTTTGTGTACGTTGAGTCTTCTGTGTATGTTGAGTCTGCTGTGTACAAACTGTGTACATTGAGTCTACGGTGTACGTTGAGTCTTCTGTGTACGTTGAGTCTGCTGTGTACAAACTGTGTACGTTGAGTCTACGGTGTACGTTGAGTCTTCTGTGTATGTTGAGTTTGCGGTGTACAAACTGTGTACGTTGAGTTTTCTGTGTACGTTGTGTCTGCTGTGTACAAACTGTGTACGTTGAGTCTACGGTGTACGTTGAGTCTTCTGTGTATGTTGAGTCTGCGGTGTACAAACTGTGTACGTTGAGTCTTCTGTGTACGTTGAGTCTGCTGTGTACAAACTGTGTACGTTGAGTCTACGGTGTACGTTGAGTCTTCTGTGTATGTTGAGTCTGCGGTGTACAAACTGTGTACGTTGAGTATGCTGTGTACGTTGAGTCTGCTGTGTACAAACTGTGTACGTTGAGTCTTCTGTGTATGTTGAGTCTACGGTGTACAAACTGTGTACGTTGAGTGTGTGTCTGTGTCCTGTAGATCGTAACACACGCATTGACAACTTACAGAAGCATGTTTGTGACTTGATTACACAGCGTGAAACTCTGCAGTTTGAGGAGACGCAGCTTCATCAGCAGTATGCACAGGTCTGCGCTGTCAATGTGTAAATGGTTCACTCACTGGTCCGCCTTGCAGAACTGTGACAGTTCAATGACAGCTGTATTTGAAGCGTTCATGTCAGCTGAACAGTATGCGTGACCAGGCAGCGTTCTATGAATGTTCTACAAGTGTTTTAACCGGCACCAATCGACAAGTCAAGTTTTGACTGTTGCAGCAGCTGACACATGGAGGAGGATGACACACGATTATCAGCTCACAGCTGCACTGTGCACTGCAGTGCTGCAGTGTGATTTAAGTTGTGCATATTTTTTTCAGTTTCAGCTAAGTTATCAGTCTAAATTTTCTTTTTCAGTTTTTTCAATTTTTTTGTTTCCATTATTGTTATCGTTAACGGAATTAAATTCTATCTGTTAACGGAATTAATCCATTTAACGTAAATCACACTGTAGCTACGGTCTGCGTAATAGCCGGTATAATGCAAAAGAACTGCACCCCCGAGCAATTTGGCCAAACCTGAAATGTTTTTTGCCGTACGCCTACGTATATACCGTGTATATACCGTAGCGTGCATCCATCTACGTCATGTACATGACATCTTGTCGTACAATGTCGGCGACAGTTGTAGAACGAAAAATTAAATAATATTCAGTCTCAGTCATTAATTTTTACGTTTCCATTTTGTTTTGGTTTTTTTGTTAATTTTTCCATTATCGTTATCATTAGCGAATTTGGAATTAAATTTTATCTGCTAACTGAATGAATTAGTTTACTGTTTCAGTTACCGTTAACTGAAATCACACTGCAGTGCTGTACTCATTGTGTCTTCTCTTGGTCGTCCGTACCACTGCTGCTGCTGATGTCTGTAGAGTACAGTGTTACTTACTTATTCAAGTGCAGCTCTGATGACAATTTGGACCTGCAAACCAGTGAATACAGCATCACAAAAATGAGAAATTAGCCCCATACGGGACTGGCGGTCGACTCTTACTTACTGCCAACTTCAAAGTCACGTGACACAGAAACTAGGACAAAAATAAAAAATTCGGCCCTGATAAGCTTTAGGTATTGTGCGCTAATTTATGAATCCGTGGTTATTTGCCAGCCCCCGTTATAAATGGGGGAGTAGATGGCCTTTGAAAATGACCAATTTTCTGACTTTTGAGGGCTCGTGACCTTGATCTTAGATCGGGTCATACTGCATACCGTCATGCATCACTCATCGACCTCTACCTACATACCAAAGTTCATTGAAATTGAAGAAACTTTTTATGGGCGGACGTAATGGACGGGGGGACGGACATTTGAGACCCACTTTATTAGGTGGATTCGGAGTCGACCTAAAAATGTATCACACTGAGTTGTTGAAAATGTTGCGGTGCTTGAATCACGTTGTATTCTGCCTTTGTTGATTGCATACATGCATGTGCCTGAACGTGTATGGTCTGTTTTTATTAATGAGGTTTTGTTGTCACTGTCATTGTAGAATGAGCGCTGTGTGTGTGATTGTTAGCTGACAAAAGAGCTCTCTGCCTTGCAGTCGCGACACAGTCAAGAGATGCGGGTCGCTGAAGCTCTGTGGAATACGGTCACCAAGCTCGCTCCAAAAGTAACGTGTTTTGTTTATACTTTTCACATAAAAATGTTATTACGTGCTACGTGTAAGAAGGAACTCTGCTACTGCAGAGGGACTGTGATGCGCCATGTCAGTTGAAATCCTGTCAACTGATACGAACAATCCCAGTAGTAGGCGATGAGTGACCTATGAGTGGCCTGTAGTAACAACGTCTCATGTCTTGAACAATGACAGTAGTAGGTGATGAGTGACCTATCAGTGGCCTGTAGCAACAACGTCTCATGTCTTGAACAATCCCCGTAGTAGGTGATGAGTGACCTATCAGTGGCCTGTAGTAACAACGTCTCGTGTCTTGAACAATCCCTGTGACTTGTCAGTGGCCAGTAGTAACAACGTCTCATGTCTTGAACAATCCCAGTAGTAGGTGAGTGGTGACCTATCAGTGGCCTGTAGTAACAACGTCTCGTGTCTTGAACAATCACAGTAGTGGGTGATGAGTGACCTGTCAGCGGCCTATAGTAACAACGTCTCGTGTCTTGAACAATCCCAATAGTAGGTGATGAGTCACCTGTCAGTGGCCTGTAGTAACAACGTCTCGTGTCTTGAACAATCACAGTAGTAGGTGAGTGGTGACCTATCAGCGGCCTGTAGTAACAACGTCTCATGTCTTGAACAATCCCAGTAGTAGGTGAGTGGTGACCTATGAGTGGCCTATAGTAACAACGTCTCGTGTCTTGAACAATCACAGTAGTGGGTGATGAGTGACCTCTTAGCGGCCTATAGTAACAACGTCTTATGTCTTGAACAATGACAGTAGTAGGTGATGAGTGACCTATCAGTGGCCTGTAGTAACAACGTCTCGTGTCTTGAACAATCCCAGTAGTAGGTGATGAGTGACCTGTCAGTGGCCTGTAGTAACAACGTCTCGTGTCTTGAACAATCACAGTAGTAGACAGTAGTAGGTGATGAGTGACCTATGAGTGGCCTGTAGTAACAACGTCTCATGTCTTGAACAATTAGAGTAGTGGATGATGAGTGACCTATGAGTGGCCTGTAGTAACAACGTCTCGTGTCTTGAACAATCCCAGTAGTAGGTGAGTGGTGACCTATCAGTGGCCTGTAGTAACAACGTCTCATTTCTTGAACAATCCCAGTAGTAGGTGATGAGTGACATATCAGCGGCCTGTAGTAACAACGTCTCATGTCTTGAACAATGACAGTAGTAGACAGTAGTAGGTGATGAGTGACCTATCAGCGGCCTGTAGTAACAACGTCTCGTGTCTTGAACAATCCCAGTAGTAGGTGATGAGTGACCTGTCAGTGGCCTGTAGTAACAACGTCTCATGTCTTGAACAATGACAGTAGTAGGTGATGAGTGACCTATCAGCGGCCTGTAGTAACAACGTCTCGTGTCTTGAACAATCACAGTAGTAGGTGAGTGGTGACCTATCAGCGGCCTGTAGTAACAACGTCTCGTGTCTTGAACAATGACAGTAGTAGGTGATGAGTGACCTATCAGCGGCCTGTAGTAACAACGTCTCGTGTCTTGAACAATCACAGTAGTAGATGATGAGTGACCTATGAGTGGCCTATAGTAACAACGTCTCGTGTCTTGAACAATCCCAGTAGTAGGTGATGAGTGACTTATCAGCGGCCTGTAGTAACAACGTCTCGTGTCTTGAACAATCCCAGTAGTAGGTTAGTGGTGACCTATCAGCGGCCTGTAGTAACAACGTCTCATGTCTTGAACAATGACAGTAGTAGGTGATGAGTGACCTATGAGTGGCCTGTAGTAACAACGTCTCGTGTCTTGAACAATCCCAGTAGTAGGTGATGAGTGACCTGTCAGTGGCTTGTAGTAACAACGTCTCATGTCTTGAACGATGACAGTAGTGGGTGAGTGGTGACCTATCAGCGGCCTGTAGTAACAACGTCTCATGTCTTGAACAATCCCAGTAGTAGGTGATGAGTGACCTGTCAGCGGCCTGTAGTAACAACGTCTCGTGTCTTGAACAATGACAGTAGTAGATGATGAGTGACCTATGAGTGGCCTGTAGTAACAACGTGTCGTGTCTTGAACAATCCCAGTAGTAGGTGAGTGGTGACCTGTCAGCGGCCTGTAGTAACAACGTCTCATGTCTTGAAGAATGACAGTAGTAGGTGAGTGGTGACCTGTCAGCGGCCTGTAGTAACAACGTCTCGTGTCTTGTCACATTTGCACTGCGTCATCTTAACAAGTCCTTGAAACTACAAGCCACGTCTGCTCTCTGATTCACGTGTAAACAGTGTACACTGAGGTATGTGAGTTAGAAAGGTTTGTATCCATGGACAGCGACTTGCTACGACCAACCCATCTACCAAATTTGAGGTCTGTCTTCACCGTTGAGGGAGGTATGAAAGGTGACACAATATGTGGTGGTTGTGGGTTGTTAGCGGTCACTGAAGGTCGCTGAAAATAGCATCGTTGGATAGAGCATTCCATAGTAACTCTATCCCATTGTTGCACCGTTTCTGAGATACAGCGAGACATTTGGTGGAAAACTGCAGCTTTTAACCCACCTCATCTGTATTTGGCGCCCTAGTTGAGGGTGACTCTATTCGAATATCACCAAGATCTTTGCCATTAGAAAACTAAAGTTCCTTGGGTATTATACTCCACATAGGGCCGGCGTACCCCCTTTCCTGTTTTCCCCTTTTTTTTCTCATTCAATTTACCTATTTTCTTCTATTGTTTATCCCATCCCTTTCTACCAGAATCGTCCCACTCCGTTTCTAGGTCAGAGGTCATAGGAGGCGACTGAACCTGGGTTTAGTTTGTTCCGTTCAGTTTTCTATTATCTCTGTTGCTTAGTTAAGATTTATTGTGGTGTTTTGTTGTATTTGGTTTAGTTTAGTCTTGTGGTGCGATAGTTGTTTTCAGCTGTAGTATGTGCTAGCATAATAATTTAAATGAGCCTTTTGATCCCTTTCCCTTTTGGGTGGCAGCTGAACAAAAAGAAGGCCAGGGTTGAGGTTAATATGTTGCTGGCTTTCCTTCACTGGGTAGGGATAGCTCTCCACCCCTGACCTTTTGTCTCTGATGTAGCCATATTTGTGCTGAAAGGGGACGTTAAACTCCAAATAACTGACTAACTCCTTGGGTATTGTGTGGTGTTGTTTTAGCCATTTTGGTACCATGCCACCTTGTGACAGACAGACAGACAGTCTCAGCATATACCATGTCAGCATAGCGTGGTGTGGTATCAATGATGCCAATGTTCACTGTTGATTTGTTATTAGTAAAATATTGATATGAGATGCAGCAACTACATGTGGGATTTGTGCTGCTGCTGTAGCCTTCAGTGCTTTGACACTGTTGGTTGAGAGCAGCAGTGGCGTGGTTGTCTGACTCTAGCAATGTGCAAATGATTTGTATATGTTGCGGCTGATGCCAGGGGTGGTTTAGGATTTCTTGACGGTGGCGGCGGAAGCCGAGATGCATCGACGGGGAGAGATGTGGGGAGGGGTTGCCCCCCTTTCTACAGGGAGTGCGGTCTAGGGAGGAGGCTATGTCCCCTCCCCAGCAAATTTTAATACGGTTTAATACAAAGCAGAAGTAGTAGCAGTGACCACATAAATGCAGTGGTTGGTAAAGTGGTAAGTAATTCTTTGCCGTTGATACAACCTGTTAGTGAGTCTCATTGGGAACAAATCGAAAATGTACGTTGAATATTTCCATTTGATGTGAAATTGTATTATTAGCACCATGCAAAGCATGATTTATTGTTTGCAAGGCAGTGCTGTTGGTCTTTTTTTCAGCTTCTGTTTAATGATGGTGACGGGGGGGGGCGGATGCACCCCCGCCCTGGTTGATGCCACGCCATCAATAAAAGAACAGAACAGTACTTTTGAGACTGTTATCAGTATCACGAGTGCAACAAGCCTGTTAGTTAGGACGTATGCATTTATGTCATAGTCAGTCAACTGCACTTGTGTGTGTGGCTGCCAGGTCAGACATCGTGGGCCAGGAGTGTTTCGTAGTCAACGTCCAACGAAATCGCCACCTGAAAAACGATCAGCGCTGCCTTCTTCTGGCTTACTACACAGGTACGTTACTTGCACTGCTCCACTGCATATTTCACCACACAGATGCACTGATTCAGTTAACTTTGAGAGCATAAATGAGATCGTTGTTGCATCAGTTCAGAATTTGTGGGCTCTTATCCGTCTTTTAAGTTTGATAGATTTGTGCACGTGGTTCCAAACTTTTGGGGTGTAGACACTGCACATTGTGACACTGTACAGTGTGAGACAATGTATGACAGGTGTGACACTGTACACTGTGACACTGCACATAGCACATAGTTCATTGTGTGACAGGTGTGACACTGTGTGACACTGTAAATTGTAACACTGTGTACATTGTGAGACAATGTGTGACAGGTGTGACACTGTGTGACACTGTACATTGTGACACTGTGTACATTGTGAGACAATGTGTGACAGGTGTGACACTGTGTGACACTGTACATTGTGACACTGTGCACATTGTGTGACAATGTGTGACAGGTGTGATACATGCAAGAAGACACGCAATCAGCATCTGCTTGTCAAATGTGACAACTGCTGTCAGTACCACCATCTCAGTTGCCTTGATCCTCCATTGCTACGAATGCCCAAGAAGACTAAGTCGCAGGGCTGGTGAGTGGATGTTGTTGACTGCGTTCACTTGTGTGTGCCCCTGGATACCTGCTGACTTTCTGTCAACTTGTCTTCAACTTTCCTGGCCGCCATCACTTGCACTTAGCTGATCATGATCACTTAGACTTTCCTCACGTTAGACTGGCGTTTGCCTACCATTCCTTGCCTGTCTCACTTCCTGGTGATCTCAAAGCCAAGGGCCTCTCCCAACGTTTAAAAGCCACTTCAGAACTTTCCTGTTTTTAGTTTTTCCTTAGTTTTTTGTATCTGTGCCATGCGCTAGACTAAGCTGGCCATTTTGTCAGCTTTTGAGCGCACGTAAATGTATCGTATCGTGTCGTATCTACTAGCACACGAGTCACATTTGGTGGTTATATACGTTTACTGGAAGGAAATCGTCGATTAGGTTTTGGGAATTATCTGAATGTGGATTTAAGAACTCAATGAAACTACACGAGTGGCAAAGCGCAGCATGAGCCCGCCCGGCGCAAACGGCGTTAGCAAAACTCTGGGGTTACTGGACCAATGTTCGCCAAATGTTTATCAGATGCAGAGGGTTCATTGGCGATGTTAACGTGCCTATCCATATTGCGATCTTGCCATCCGTTGTGAAATGCCAGCACACGGATTTAAGGTGGAGCATGCCCAATTTTTGCCGATTTGCGCCGTATCGGTTACCATAGCAATGTCCCTTGAGCGATCATGAAAAGAAGGTCGGATTGATCACGCCCTGTGCTGAAAATGTGGTGAAGCTCGTTGCAGTACGTTCTGAGATGATCCGTTAAAGAAGATGCAGAAGAAGATGAAAGAAACTAGCATTGGCGAAACATGAGCCCTGATGCCGCGTGGGCTAATTACATGCTGTCAGTTTTCTGTCTTTTCCTCTGTACTACCAGTGTGACGCGTGATTCTCTGCGCTATATAAATATTCTTACTTACTTACTAACTTACTTGGCAGAAGCAGGCAGCGCTGTGTGCATTGTGCCTGTGTTAGCTCACTTCAGCCTGAGCATGAAGTAGCTAGTGTGCAGTATGCTGAAATAGCCAGGCGGTCGGTCGACTGCACTTCTAGTCTAGTTATTGAAACAGTGATAGCACACAGCTGTGTGTGGCCGTTTTCTGGCGTTCAGTTGCTCAGCGATGGTTAGCAGCCGGCTGGCTAGCCGTTAAGCCGTCTGACTAGCCGTTAAGCCGGCTGTTTGAGCTGTAGGATGCTGTGTGTAGGCAGTGTTCGGAGTGTGTTAAAGCGGCCGACGTGAGTGACAATGACGCTTCTGATGCAAGTCAGCCGCGACGACTTCGACATAAGACGTTGATTCGTGAACCAGTCAAATACGCGACGACCTACCTACAGCCGCTTCGCATGGTCGTCGTCTTCATTTGCGTTACATGTTGAGCGTGTGAAATGTGACTAGCATGTCAGCGATCGTCTCTCAAACCAACATTGATCTGGCACGACGCACCTTCAGTGGGTCACTTTATCTTTCACTACAACCAAAGTCTAAAACCTTAGTCTAAGACCAAAACTCCAGTTTAAGACCTAATTAATGCAAAACGTGAAGTGACGCTAAACTTTGGTCTGAGACCAAAGTCTAAAACCAAACTTACCGCTTAAACCAAAGTTTAAGACCACAGTTTGGTCTTAAACCAAACTTAATCTGAACAATCCGGTCTCAAACCAAACCGTCATAATGCATTTACATAGGCAATTATCACTAATCTCTTAGAGTTAAGACTTTGGTCTGAAACCAAATCGGTTTATCTTTCGCTTAAACTGAACTTGGTCTAAAACCAGGTATTAGCCGTTGAGATTAAGCTTTGGTTTTAGACTAAGGTTTTAGCGAAAGATAAAGTGACCCAGTGTCGCGGCTGCATCCATCTGGAACGCCGTGCCTGCTGAACGTTGACTGTGCCACAACACTGCTACATTTAAACGACACATAAAGACTGCTTACTGTTTACCCTCAACTAGTCACCCCTCACCGCCACCAGCGCCTCTGCATCTTCAGACTCCACGGCGCTCTACACGTGCGGTTAGGCGGGCCAATCTAGTAACAGTTGCTGTCGTCGTCTGTCGACTATCGTCTATCGTCGTCTGTAACACTTGTATATGCAACGTAACTCAACAGGGGGCAGCACGGACGGCGGGCCAGTAGTATTACGTCCCGGTAGGGCGACACCTTGTTATTTTGCTAAAGTTAGCAGCAGTGATTTGTGAGATGAGGTAGTTGAAAAAATTAGCCCCGTACGGGACTGGCGGTCGACTCCTACTTACTGCCAACTTCAAAGTCACGTGACACAAAAACTAGGACAAAAATAAAAACTCATGCCCCGATAAGCTATAGGTATTGCCCCATTTAAGAATCCATGGTCATTTGCCACAGCCCCCATTTTAAATGGGGGAGACGATAGCCTTTGAAAATGGCCAAATTTCCGACTTTGAAGGGCTCGTGACCTTGACCTTGACCTTGGATCGGTCATACTGCATACCGTCATGCATCACTCGTCGACCTCTACCTACATACCAAATTTCATTGAAATCGAAGAAACTTTTTGTGGACGGACGGACGTAATGACGGACGCATGGACATTTGAGACACACTTTATGAGGTGGACTCGGAGGAGTCGACGTAATAAGCGTGTACATGTGACAGACAGACAGACGTACAACAAGACACTGATTGTGCATTGTAGGCAAGACGGCGACGCAACTATCAGCGAGCGCGCCAGGCAGTGAGACTGGCCGCGTGTCAGAAGAAATTGACGGAGAGGAAAGTAGGCAAGAAGTACAAGAAAGATGGGTTGTGATTGTGAGAGCGTCATTGACAGCAGCCAAACAGTCGCTGATGTTTTTGTTGACCAGCGACTCAACTTAGAGACTGTGCGAAGCTCGTGTACCTTTAGGCTTATTTTATAAACTGTCTACCCCACGTGAAATTTACATAGTAACCAAGAAGCTGCTGGTTCAGTGGCTAATTTGTTCAGTCACGACAGTACAACTGGGATTTCTAAAACTGTGTTGGTCTGTATCAGATTAGATTGATGGATTGTTGTTTGTTGATGGTGAGTGTTCAAGGTGTTAAGTGTAGCTCAATAGCACATCACATCATTGAACTGCAGTGCTCTGTTAAAACTTGACAAGAGGCTCGGCTACTGCACTATCTCAGACTCTCAGTGAATTCATGCTTTGTTTCACGAGGTATGGGAGCTGGTCCTGGAATGATTTCAAACTGCAAAAGTGACCTTCATGGTCGTTTAAGCGCACTGGTAATGGTGCCATTCGATAGGCCACATAGGCTACGCTGTCCTGTTAGTGTTCCTTTGCAACTATATCTATGTCTTGCACCGTTAATGAGATATTATCATTTATTTACGAAATTCAAATAATTCACGTGACTCTGAACACATCCCTTTCCCGGATAAGATATCATGCATACGCCATAGTCACGTGTATTAATCATCACACAAAATTTGAATTGCCTAGCTTTACCCATTCCAAGGATATGATTGGCACAAAATTTAAAAGAAAACGTTTACATGACTTTGGCCACGCCCCTTCTAGAGGTAATTGGTCATCCGCAAGCTAGGATATGACATAGTCTACCTGTGCATAAAATGTGATGACTCTAGCTTCAGCCATTTCAGAGATATCATTGGGCCTCAAAACTTAAAATGGGTCACGTGACCGCAACAACCCCTTTTACTTGACATAGCGCAATTTGTACGCAATTTGGCCACTCTACTGACTGGCTTTAGCCGTTCCAGACTCCACAGGTATGGTTGGTGCCCACCAAAATGTAAATGGTTTACGTGAATTGACCGCACCTCGGTCGGGGATGGTTTGTCATCCGCGGGCTAGCACTAGCTACGATCAACCTATCTACCAAATTTTCAGTCTCTATCTCCACCCACTACGAAGACACGAAAGGCAATATGAAGTATCAAAAATGGGGTGGTTTGGGGTAGTGAGAGGTCACTCAAGGTCACTGGAAACAGTGCCATTCGATAGAGAGCATACGAGTTCCTGTTAGCGTTCTACCGTAACTATGTCCCTATCTTGCACCGTTTTGGGGATATAGAGATATATTGGTCGAAAATCGCCGATTGTAGCCTACCGCACCTCTATTTGGCGACCCCGTTGGAAATTTGCCGAGATCTTTGGCCGCAGAGTCCTTGACCGCAGACTCGCAGAGTCCCTTTGGCATTGTTTGCGTGATCCTACGTTTAGCCGTTTTGGTACAATCATATATGC
>Ga0209780_1002262_pt1 | contig 13537 bp, 6 predicted proteins | sample WorMetexBAHAMAS2_FD_187384 | JGI IMG/M metagenome (GOLD analysis project Ga0209780, IMG submission 187384) | Marine gutless worms symbiont microbial communities from Max Planck institute for Marine Microbiology, Germany - Inanidrilus exumae... | ecosystem: Host-associated > Annelida > Digestive... | reverse complement strand
ACAGTAAAAACTTCAAATTTATACGGGGTAAATACTAAGTAGGCCTACTCAAACATTTTCCGTTAAAAGGTAAAAAGGTAAATAACTCGGATATATACCTAACGGGTATTTACTGGAAGGTTTTTTACGTGAACTCTAAATTATTCCTACCGTCTAACTATGACACGGAACTTGCCTGTTCTTCACGATATAAAACGATTTGCAGCTTACGCTGCGAGACCAGGATACGGGGACAGTGCAGTGCATCGTGTGGTGTGCCAGTTTACGCCCCAGCTTGCAGGGATCGCCAGGCTGAGTTGACCTGGGTGGCTGGTTTTCCCGTCTGAAGACGGTCACCCATTCCTGTACTAACCGGGATTGACGTTGAGTAACTTCGTTAGTCGTGACTAACGTGCTATATTTTATACTAGGTTTACTAAGCCAAACCGTCTTCTAAAATCCAATTGTCGATGGTAACAGTCCGTCTGTCCGCTGAGCATGCCTCTTGATTTTTCCCCCATTTTTCAAGTGGGCACGGCGCGTCCCTTGAACACGCTATTGGCACTTGGCACGTTCAAAGAGTAAAGTAAAGTAAAGTATACGTAGATTTGTATAGCGCATAACTACCTCTAATGCGCTCAGACATGGATCACACATTTTTACCTGCAAATTACACCATGCCTGCCTTTACTTCCCAGCCGCAGAACATCACCGACCTTTGGCTGGTACTTATTTTACCGTCCCACAGAGGGTAGAAAGCTGAGTCGACCTGGGTATAGTGCCGCCTCCGAGAGTCGAACCCGGACACGGTCACCCATCCCAGTACTAACCGGGTTCAGCGTAGGTTAACGTCGTTGATCGAGACCAACGCGTTACCACTACACCAAACCACCGTTGGACGTCTACTAAAGGGCTGGTTACACCGTCGCACTGCTTGATCAGGGCTGGTCACGAAAAGCAAGGGGTAAAACTATTAACCCATTCGAGAAGAGAAAAGAGGGGGTGCATGCCCTGTCGACCGATAACGAAGAGTCTGACCTTGAGTAAGGCGAGGACGATCTTCGCCCTGCCCGCTTGGACGGTGATGAGTGACAGTGCTCCAGGCGGAGCGGAATGGTCCACTCCGGTCGAAACTTCCGACGAAACCTCTGTTAACCTCACCATCGTCAACGCTCAAGCGCGACTCCCGGGTCGGCTACCGGACGATATCAGAGATACTACTGCAGCTGCTGCTGTTGCTAATATTGATGACTACGACGAAGATGATGATCACGTCCGACTAAGATATCATGTCGATACGGCAGCTTCTTGGCAGAGTATCGTGACGTCGTCGCTGGCGATGATTTCTCTTCGTCCAGCATCGGCAGCCGACTCAGTTGCTTAGCACTGCAGCCACTCGGCGCAGTATCTGACCAGTTTCCCATAGCATTGAAGACGGGAGCTGAGCGCGCGATGCGGACCGGACATCTCGAACACTTTGATCCACTGAGCGACCTGACAGAGGTAAAGCCCGTAGATGATCGTGAGTGAGGTGTTCGTCTCCCGGCACTAAGCTGGGTGTACCACAGCGTTAGTGACGCATGGATGCACGACGCCAAACCCACGGTTACCTTCCCATCCAAACAACACTACCATTGCTCATTTCTCAACTCCGCTGAGGTTAGTAGGCTGAGTTAGTTTAAATGGCTAGTTACATTTCACGAAGGTATAATCTCAATAGTAACTGGATTCGACCTACAGCAAATTTATTGAGATGCGCAATGTCGTTAATAACGCAATAGCCAAACCGCCACCCGCGAACTGTAGATCACGTAAAAGCTGCCATAATTTTGCTTGCCTGGAGGCCTGATGTTGGGTCTTCCAGCCATCGGTTTAGTCCCACAACAAAAAAGCTTACCTGTGAAAGCCTTGCGGGTCATATTCTGTGTACTGTTGCAACAAGCTTTGATAATGAACAGGAGGACTGCCATAGTGTAGCCAGCAACCATCACCAGTTTATCACACTCACCGTCCACCTCACCCTTACTGGGACCCTCGAAGCATGGCTATGCCACTGCAGTTAACTCGTTTCGTCGGTGGATCTGTAGTACAGGAATTGCAAACTGAGAGCGGACCGACATTTTAAGACTCCGCACACCTCTATTTCTACTGTTCTTTGCATCAGAATGTCTACATTTGCGGCTTTGCGCGGCATGCCGCGTAGCTGCTGGTGCCGGTCGGCAGCAACTGAAGTTGGGAAGGCAGTCGAGCAAGCAACGCTGGTCCTCGTGTATACGATGTTGTATATTTAGACTTTGCGTCTGGCGCCTGCCGAGTCCGCCGCCGCCGACTAAAAAGACAGTAGGCCTACCTACGAGCATGGAAAATATGCAGCTGCAAGGTGACTGATTCGCACGAATGGAAGACGCGGGACTATTCACCGACAAGACGTGGAAAATTCATCGTGATGCAGTGATATGCTGAGAATGTTGCCTATTAGTTCATTTGCGTTCAATCAGACCATGCTCTTGAAAGGCTTGCTGGTGTTATGTTGTATTTCATTGACACGGTGAATGCACAGTCCATCCATCTGATTACTGATGTCTATGACTGGGCACTGGAATTTATCATAAGTAAGTAAGTAAGTAAGCTTCTAAGGCGCGTGCACGAAAACAACTATAGCCACAATGCGCCGTGGTCGTCTACAGCCTGAACATTTGTCCTTTCAGTGATTGTTTGAAATGTCTGTAGTTCATGTTCTGTCGCAGATACGACGGCATGGCGTAGGCTACCACACACGAGGACCGGCAGCGGAGAAACTTCTGTCGCCGAAACTGTTGTGTGTGTGCGTGCAACGACACAATTATCCTTTCAGACGCGGACAAAGCTGAGGTCGGCTAGTGTCGGCAAGAATTAAAGCTGAATATCGGAAGCCAGATACTCCGGTGTTTGTCCAGCCAACGACCAGGTGTATCATATCGTATCGTATTGTGGATAATGACCTCGCAGCAATTTTCAGCCATATGCGGTAGGCAAAATGGTCACATACCAGTTTTCGTGCACGTATAATATTGGCGCATTGTTCTTAGGACTAAACTTAAGCGTTCCGGTAAAGTGATTCCGCTGATCTTCCCAATTAGTGCTTAGTGGTTACTACTCTTAGGAAAAATGAAAGCCATTTGCATTTTCATCTGTGAATTTTGACGAATGTATTACTGTTTATCGGCTGTTGGAATTTCGTGTCGCACAGCCAGTGGCTAGAGTGGGTTCACGAAGCGATTCACTAAGTCGGAACCTCAGACATTCACAGTCCCGAGCCCCAACTCAACTCAACTCAACGAGCTTCAACGGACGCAGGTGTTAAACACTTCAATGTCCGTATCTATGTAACACTACTATGTAAAGAAAAACTACATTTCTAAAGAAAAACTATAAGCGACACCAAAGAAAACGAGATACAGTCGGAGACGGCAGACTTCGCCTCCGGTGACGTCAGCTGGCTGATTCTGGCCCATTCCCTGTATTATAGGCTTTTGTAAATACTACGTCATCCATAAAACCGGAAATAAATCACATATCGTATTGTCGCCAGAACAGGACCAAACCACGGCCACGGGTAACATGTACAGAAACTTTGGTGAACGTCGGACGTGTGGTTTTTGATATATGGAAGCGGACAGACAGACAGACAGACAGACAGACAGACAAACAAGCAAACAAACATTTTATACACAGACACGCTGATCACAATACTTTGTACCCCTGCTGGGTGCGAAGTAAAAATGGCCAATCGAATGACTAAACTGTGTGGACTGCTGTAAATTGTAACGTCGTGAGTGAGACTGTTGGATATTTTTTACATACTTAACTCTTAAAGACCCCGACCTTACTGCTGAACATGTGTCCCTCGACCAAAGCGACGCACGGTTCACTGCTGTCAGTCGCACAGTTCACACTTTCACTCGTCGTTAAAACGTCACAGGTAGCTGCTGAGACTGCCTACAGTCTGCCGGAAACAATAATGTCGTTAATCAACGGTATACCGATGACTATAGGAGACACCTGCAGATGCACCTCTTGGCGCTGAATTGCTGAAACGACTTGCGTCGTTTTGCAGACAAAGGTTTTGACAGTGGTAAAGTGAGTTAAAAGTGCACAGCTAGACATCGCAATGCATCAAGCATTAAAACAATTTCGAGTTTACTATTGTGACTTTCAGACAGCCGAGAAACGTTTGTGAAAATAGCCGCGGACAACGTACCGTATCATCTCTAAATGCACCACGCATGTCTTTCAGCTTCTTGTTTTTACAGCTTTTTACCGCGCAGTAGGCCTATATGCTAGGGTCCGGGGTCTGTCGTCACAAGCCAGTGTTCTGTTGAAACCAGAGGCCGCGGAGGGTAAAGAAAAGTGGGGCAGGAAGTCGGAATAGCTGACAAAAAGTGGAGGTTAAACGCCGCATGTGGACCACGTACTCGAAAAGGGGTGGGTGGGTCAACAGACTCCCTGGACCCCTGGCTCCGCGGCCCCTGGTTGAAACAGCTGAGTGGATCGAGCTGGTTTACGGCAGAAAGGCTACCCTCCTCGTCTTATCCTACACTGTATTTTAATAAATTCGGTTATCTCCAAAATAAGGATACTTTCCACCGAAACCTGGTCCCAAACTCTGAAGGTAACCGATTTCTGTGCTTTTCTCCACTACACATCGACCATCGCAAGTGTTGTCAACTTACTGTGTAGTAAGTGCATCATACTGAGCGTCAGACTGAGAATTATAGGCCTAGTGGTCTATCTACAATGATATTCAATGGCAGATAGACCACTATAATTCTCAGCGGCTCCTTTGTCTACTAGGCCTACAGTGCGTCGCGCGGTCCCTCGGCGATAGCTGAACTTCTTGTTTCTTTTGTTAGTGAGGCTAGGCGTTTGAAGTCTGTATCCCAATGTGCATCTTGTTCAAGTGGACTGAAGCAAGACACCAGTACTCATTCCTTCCCCTCTTGGCGACCATCACTTTGGGACGCGTCCCATCATCTCTAGTTCTACCTCCGACGCATCTCCCATACACCTTTTCTCGTCATCCATTGCTCTCTCACTCACTTCTGGTTTAAAACTAATCGGTTTCTCAAAATATTTAATGACAGCTCTCCTGTAGGTACGCGTCGCCCACACCACAGAATTACGTTGTAAATTTAAGAATCCAGCACTCACAAGAATGCAAAGACCCACGACGGCACTGTTTTGTGACTCGTGTTCTTAACCTTTTGACCCAAAAATAAATGGATTTCCAGGACTCATCGTGGAACATTTGTATGTCAAGTTTGCTGATCCTAACTTCATCGGTTTTTGAGATACCGTGTGGAAAAACAGACACACAGACAAACGCCAGTGAAAACCATACCACCATGACTGCCGTCGGCGAGGGTAATTATATACCGCGAATTTGTGATGCGAGAATAAGGTCAAACAAAATCTTCCAGTTGGTTGTTGGTTAGAGTTTAACAGTGATTTGAACACAATGCAGGTACTTATTAGGCCTATAGATTATATCCCACCTTCAGGGTTATAATCTAGCACATACTTTGATATTTTTGACAGTCCAAATCAACTGACAGAAAAGTTAATTGTTGAGAACAAGTGTAATTTTCTGACTTGCTACATGTATCATTGTCCTTGTAATAAAATACCGTTAACATATATTAGCGCATGATTTGTTTCGTAAACAAAGTGATAGCCTACAAGCCGGATAATTATACTGTACAATAAATAAGTCAGCAAATGAAACAGTTTCGACAAACAGTGCACGCTCGGTCGACATATTTACAACACTGCAATAAATACACTGCCGACATATAACAATATTATACACTCAAATCCGCGTGTATTATTAAGCACAAGAGGCGCCCTCTGTTGTTTACTACGGACACATACTTACAAGATTAGTAACAATCAATTACATGCAAGATAACAATGGACAGATGTAGTCTAGTGTCGCAGCAACAACCATGTTAATAATACACCACCACCATCAATAAGATAGCACTCAACTAGTGCGAACTTGTATACGTACTACGTACTAAAGGGACGTAGTCAGGATTTGCCAGTAGGCGTATGCTTATGGTTCGGAGAACTTTACAAATGTATACATTACATGCATACATACATACATTATAACTCAAAATTTTCGCTGTTTACGTCCTGTCATGAAATTGGCGCTACAATGAAAGATAGAGTGGACATGGAGAATAAAAAAAAAACTCGGGACTAAGACAAGTTGATGGGACATTGATGGGACATCCATCTATCCCATCGCTTTTCTGCATCCGTCCTAGGTGCAGTAAACTTGAAAGTAGGCCTACTGCTATGGAAAATCTACCTGTCATGCATGTCAACAGTTACTCCTTATTTAATATTACTCCCTATTCCAGATATCCAAAATCAGATAGACTGATTCTTGTCCATACGGTCAGCCACCACTTCAAGAACTTACGAAAATTCCACACGTAGCGTCGTCTGACTGTCTGTGTGTAGGTCACAAACATGCACCCCTGCAAAAACGACGGGACCGACCGTAATGCCTTTGGGGAAGGCTGACTCTTGTGGGTCCAGAGAACCATGTATTAGATGGGGTGACATGTCGGCAATGCGGCCTTTTCACAAATTACTTTGGACACTTGTTTGTAATCCTGCAGACAGGCAGACAGACAAACCGATTACCAAACCGAGGCAAAAGCATAACCTACTTGTCAGAGAGACCAATGTCACGCACCAGCTCTGCTGATGAAGACAACAGCAGTCAACGCATTTGTAGCGAGTATTTGCGAATAAATAAAGTAAGTAAGTAACAAAAATGAAGAAAGCGCTCATAGAGCTGAGACCTCCACTACACCGGAAAGAAACCTCCGCATTCGAAAGAAATTATTAACTTATTTGTACAAAACATGTTACCTCCAACCGACAGTTCCCGGTATCGACAGTTCCCGATATCTCTTCTTGAATTTCCTAAAATCTGTCTGCAAGTTTCTGAGAAATCATGCTGACAGATAAATGGAAAAACTCCCGAGTATCTCATAACCTCATGACATACAGACGGCCGAAAAACTGCACAGCTGTTGTGGCTTATTGACAGTTTTAAATTCGGGTCAGCTTTTCCACACCATTTGTTTCCGGCTCTCGCTACGCAACGGTCGGCCATCCCAGCAGTTGGTGAGCTTTTAGTTTCGTTCTGTGACCGTGAACTCTCAACTGTAACCTTGACCTCTGAACTCGACTTGGTGAACCATCATGCCGAATACAGGTCAAAGGTCTCAACAGACAGACATGCACTGCTCTATGTGGACCACTAAATAGGTCAGTAATACACATACATACAACCACCTGCCCTTGTGGCCGAGTGGTTAACGCAGTCGCCCGCCATGTGCAGTAGAGCGTGACGCGCTCATTCACCGGGGTTCGACTCAGCCAAGGCGCGTCCACCTACCAAAGAATTATTTCTAATAATTCCTATGTACATGATGAACAGGAAGTTAATCGCGGGCAGGTAAGAGGGTTCGACGGTGTCCTCTATAAACTGTGACTGTTGCTGATGCCTTGATTAGCAGCGTCAAGGTATCAGCCGCGCTGACGTGAGAGCAGAACCAGATAAATGTGACTAAGTCTCCTGGCTGATGCTGCAGAAGTGTCACTCAGATGGCCGAGCACTGAACGGCAGACCGGTGGGCTGGCACTGAATAAGTGCCAGTCCGGGCTTAGTCAGACAGTAAACCATGCCTAGAGGGGGCGCGTTTAGAAATACCTGACAAGCTGCTCAAGCCTACTTTCCCTCCTTCACCCTACACAGCGCTCACACCACACACACCTATCAACTCTCCCTTCCTCTCCATGGGCTGGCGCATTGGACCGATTTAATAGGTCTCAGCGCTGTGGTCCAGAATAGGCAGGACCCCTGACCGCAAATAACGAACGAACGGAACACATACATGATACATAAAACCGTTCTAACGACCATTTTATCCGGTTGTCCAACTGATGGCAGATGGAGTCACATATTTTGTCGGACAGTTGCCTTTCCAACAGCGTCAAAACAACAGATAAGCCTCGTGGACGGATTAAACAAACTAGAAAATCAACATCAATGACAGTCTGACTGCCTTTAACAATAATTAATTAATTACACATTAATAGCCACATACAGTGTACAACTATTATAGTGTACTGACAACATATGTGACAGTATTATTCCACAGCGTAATAAAAGCAGAAACTGGTAATAATAAATTATGACAACGTTCAATTCATTCACGAACATCGTTTTCAGAAATTCACAACAAAGCACAACTGCACAGGACATGGTGCAATGCTCTGTTCTGTCATACAGCTAAGCACAATATGCTGTGCATCAGGGACGGTCCATATAGCAGTAATTTCCTGTGTGTATCAAACAACGTATCAGTATATGAACAATATCACTGAATATCAATGCTTACACTGTACAGCATCAAGCCATTTCAGCGTTCCTACAGAACGCTGATTAATACTGCAGTGGCACTCAACACAACACTAGATGACTATCTTTCACTTAAACAAAAGTTTTAATCAGAAGCTTCCTAAGTCAGAACAAAAATCCAGTTTTGGACGAACGCTTGGAACAAGTTCTTAAACCAAGTTTAAAACTGGAGTTTTAGACCAAGAACTGACAAACGGCACGTAATAATGAAATCACAGACAATGAAATTTTCGCCTTTTTTACCTGTCTGAAAATCGAACCAAAATAAACTGAGGCACAAAATGCAAATAACATCCAGCACATGCACTCGGCAATTAGCTAAAATGTTGGCTGTTGCGAATCCCACAATACCATGAAAGCAGTGAATGTCGTCTAAGCCAGCAGTTTGAGCAAAAGAAAGAAAATGTGGATTCAGTTTAAAACTGTAGTTAGAGACTCGTGTTTCAACACAGCTGTCCATCTAAATGCACCAGTTAAGTTCCATTAAAAATAAATTGTTCAGATTAGCTTGGTTGAAATACCGACCCTGCAGTGTCACTTTACTTTTGCATATTAACTGGGTTTTAAATCACCAGTGGGCATGTGGGCGCAAGGTTCTGTGAATCTGAACATCTCTGAGAAACAGCATCGTGGAAACAATTGTAAGACATGCACTTAACAGCTCACAGGCCCGCAGGAAACGAAAATACAGTGCAAAAAAACACAGTCACCGGTATCAAAACAACGCATAACTTGAACCACTTGAACTAGAGAACATTCAGACAGTGGAAACCGCCACCAGGGCTGAAAGACATCCCCAGTACTGTATACAGAATTTTAAAAGGGAGGTCCCCCTTCCTGAAGTTCAAAAGTCATAGACCACTCACATCTATCCAACAAACATGAACTCTGAATATAAGTTTGTCAGTTTTTTTAACTGGAAAATCATTCAGAAATTTTAAATGGGAGATATAAATACGCCACTGCAGATCATCCCAGATATCTAGCAGATCAGATTCTTGAACGAGACTTTCCTCTGGTAAAAATCACAAATAATTTTCATCCGAACTTTTCAAGTAACCCAGCCGACAGACAAACCAATAAACTGAGGCGAGTAGAAAGCCCTCATTGAGATCACATCAACCACACAACTCAACAAACAACCACGTGACTGTTAATGTACTCATTTACAGTTTCAAATTCAGGTCTGCTTTTTAGTGTGCTGTGACCACAAACTTTGACCCATGACCTTGACTTTAGAATTGACCTAGGCAGAGAAAAGATGATCCAGCAAGCCATTGGATCTCGGTCAGAGGTGATTTTGTTCAAAAGTTATTGTCAGACACACCCCGACGGACCAAGTGCTTTACCTGAACAAATAGAGTCGACGGATCTGCCAACTTTCCTCTGACTTCCACCAATAGACAAGTAAATTGACATGGGACTGATTTGAAGAAAACAACGACTATGTACAAATATAAACAGAGTTACAGTTACAATATACATCACGTCCTGCAAAAACTACTTCGCAGCATTTCTGAAAAGCAGACTGATGTGAAAAATTATTAAACTGCTACCGTCAGAAATCCTCAATATACAGACAAGACAAGTGGACTTAACATTTATTCACAATTGCTGATATTGGTAATTCAAATGCGTGATATCGCTATTTAATTGCTCATATCACCAATTCGAGTTAGTGATATCACCAATTCTAATTACAATGACATGCAATTGCTGATGTCACTAGTTCGAACTGTTGATATCAGCAATTTGAACTGCTGATATCAACAATTCAAATTACTGATATCAGCAATTCAACTGAATCAACAATATCGCTAATCTGAATTAGCGATATCAGAAATTCAAACTGCTGATATCTGTAATTCAAATTAAGTACATATTAAATCCACCTGCCATAGACAATGCCATTTACAAAAGAAATAAAGCAGCAAAGCATTTCTGGGACACAGTGTGGACAAAACTGATGATGGACTGTGTCTAATTATCCTATCATGCAATGTGCTCCATGTTATGACAATGAGTTAAATGTCTCTAGGCAGTTATAGGCAACATGTGACAATGCTGAAGCGTAGTCAACAGGCAGATATAGTCTAGAGAGAGCGATCATCAGATTAAACATTCAAATAATTTCAACATAATAACGTCACATGTTCTAGCATCTGCAGTCACACTACAACACAACAACAAGGACATTACAACTGTCTTTGAACATAATGTATAAAGTAAGTAAGGCCGAGATTGGCATTGTTATCTCGGCGACAGACTGGTGTGGTGCTCACCTTCAATTCACAGTCTTGATCCAGCAGTAAGCATACACTCAGTGGTATGGACGGTGGACCACATCTCTTCCATAATCTGCTGATTTTACTGGTACAAAATTATACTGTGTGGTGACAGAGGTACAATAAATGAACAAATTGCCCAAGGTTGAAAATGAAAAACTCAAAACCACAATCTGTTGAATGCACCGAACAAGGCAATCGGGGACATCACACTTTACCCCTGGCCGACAACTGGTGCCACCAGCTGGCGAACCTAACCAACATAACGTCATCCGATTCTGCTCCACTGGACCCATTATGTGAAAACTCGATGTCATCGGAAGTACATTATGTACTGCAATGCTGTCAGAGGACTGAGCCACAGCCACACGTACATACACAGAAAATTTCGTGAAGTTTGGACATGCGGTTTTTGAGATAACACTAGCAGACAAGATACACATACATACATGCTGATCACAATACTTCGTACCCCTCCCGGAGGCGAAGTAAAAGTACAGGAAGTAGCAATGACGAGGATGTGACAATTGGGTTTGTTGGATACCAATGGAAAGATGCAACGTTGGTTGATCAGGGTTTAATGGCGCTTTTAACACAATTATTATCGCACCTTTAAGGTAGAACCATTGATGGGTAGAACTATATTGTAAATATTACAATTTAATAGGTATTAATTCTTGGAGTAAGATAACTGAAAAAATAAAAATGTAATAATGATAGTAGATTTAGATTGAACGACTACGTCATAATTAAGTAAATTATTTAATTGAAAAAGTGTAGTTTGTGTAAGATTTCTTACTTACAAATCACGACTGATCACATAAGTTGACCTTTTAAATAAAATTTAGTAGATTTTGGCTGAGTGTGTAACTAAAGATGTTTTTAATGTCAGTAAAGGAATAGTATTGATGTCGTGTTTGATCATATGAAGTACATTCTGTTAGTATGTGTTTGACAGAGAGAAGTTGATTACAGTTTGTACATTTAGGAGGATCTGTGTGTTCAATAAGATAAGAATGTTAAATGAGTATGTCCAATGCGCAATTGGTTATATAAGATTTGGTCCTTTCATTGATATGAAGGAAGAGTGGAGTAAGAAGGTATTGTTGAATAAATTTGGTAGAGTTTATTTGTGTGTTGTTGTTTGTTGAGTTCCAAGTCTACTGCCACTTGTCATGAATATATCTGTTGATAATAGGTTTGAGATCTGTATATGGGACAGGACTTTGAAGGATCAGTTTGTTTAATGCAGTGAAAAGATGCAAGATAATACAGAAGCAGCATGGGACTCGGGGGTGCTGTAACCCATACAAACTCGCATAGTTTAAACGCTTTTGATGGAAAGGTCATTTTACAGACATCAGGGACAAGGATTTTGTAGCATTTCTTAAAGAAAAATGAACAATGTAAAAATGCCATGAGAGGATATCCAGGCTACTCAAAAATGCTGGAAAACTCTTTGGCACCCAGGGCACAGCATAAGACCCTATTGGGAAGCTTACAGCACTCCTCAGACTCCCACCTAGTGCCCCAGAATGAAAAACCTATTCTGCTCTTGACCCTTTGATCCTCGAGCTCTAGCCTTTGGGCTGTGCCCCATACTGAAGGGTGACTGGAGAAGCTTGACCAAAGGTGGATTAGTGCGCCCTGGTAGGACTCGTTCACATCGCAATGGAGATGGTGTTATCAGCAATAACACAATGTCGTGGTAAATTCATCAGATACTGACACAAAGCATTATCAGCATCATCATCATCAGCAGCATAAGTCTAGGTGGCGGCCAGTTGCCATCCCTTAAGTGGGAACACGAATGTCCACACCAAGAGACCATGAGAATGCAGTAATGACCAGTACACTCAACCATAACTGGTGAGCTGTTCCATTTGCAACAACACAGGCACCTGGGCAGGTGCACAAATGAACAGCCATCCCATCAAGTTAGTTAGAGTTTAACGTCCCTTTTCAGCACAAATATGGCTATATCAGAGACGAAAGGTCAAGGGTGGAGAGCTATCGCTACCCAGTGAAGGAAAACCAGCAATGTATTAAGCTCAACTTTGGCTGCCTTTTCGTTCAGCAGCCACCCAAAAAGGGAAAGGGATCGAAATGCTCATTTCAATTATTATGCTAGCGCCTACAACTACCACACCACAAGACAAAACTAAATCAAATACGACAAAAGGAGCACGCATCCTTAACTGAAAAATACGTATAACATAAAATCAACACCAAAAAAACTAAAGCCAGGTTTAGTCGCCTCCTAAGAAAAAGATAGAGTAAAAGGTGGGGAAGTGAAGAGATAAGGAGGGAAGGGGGATTGCCCCTGGCCCACATGGGGCCCATCCCATCAACGACCAGGGTACCAGCTTCGTATTATTGTATTGCTAACACAATGACGACCATAATATTTCAACATTTACACTGTGAACGTATAAAAAATACACACACAAACATACCTACAGACAAACGATGTAATGCGTGGACGGATACAATACAACTGAATGCTACGATCACAGATATCAGCGAGCACACGGCCATTCACTGGCATATGCACGAGTCGATAAACAATCTCGACTGACAGGCTCACAGATTTACATGAATATTCATACAATGAACTCACTCAATTTATTCAACCATCTTCAGTACAGCATTAGCATTTTCACTGTCCGTTCTACCGTGGAAATTGCAATATATACAGCATTAAACTTTTTACACAATAATACTAACAATAACAATAACGGTAATAATAAAGATGATGATGATAATAATAATAATAATAATAATAACA
>Ga0209780_1002261_pt1 | contig 13537 bp, 14 predicted proteins | sample WorMetexBAHAMAS2_FD_187384 | JGI IMG/M metagenome (GOLD analysis project Ga0209780, IMG submission 187384) | Marine gutless worms symbiont microbial communities from Max Planck institute for Marine Microbiology, Germany - Inanidrilus exumae... | ecosystem: Host-associated > Annelida > Digestive... | reverse complement strand
CAGTGCATAAGTTGCGGCCTACGACATGCTAATCTTACAGTGCAACAGAAATGTAAACATTATTAGGCCACAATGTCTGCCCACAGTGCATAAGTTGCGGCCTACGACATGCTAATCCATGCAATTATTCTCCTCCATACTTAGTAAACATTTCACCCATTCGTGGGGGTCACGCCCCTTATCCGACTGACATGCCATTTGCGGTGTCGAGTGGTATCCCGAACGTAATCATCCATGCCAAATTTCATGTTGATCGGTTAAGGGAAAAGTGCCATTTCCTATACTTATTGGAACGACCCTTACAACAGTCCTGCATTACCGTGCAGACTGTGATCTGGACCTATGTCAGCAACTGTACGAATGTAACTGTATCATCTCTGTCTCGACCCTCCGCACTAGCAACTCACCACTAACAATGTGGCCATTAGATGGGCATGTATGTGTGTGTGTCTGTGTGTCTGTCAACCGCACCCGATAGCTCTCATCCATGTACTGTGGAAACACTGGAATGATCACTTCCAGCACGTAGACCCACAGCAACTGCGAACTGTTCGCTCCATACGAATCCGTAGCAATCAGCTTCAACTGCACAGTCAAAACAATGCACATATCAACCGCCGTGGCAGAGGGACCGCGCGACGCTCTGAGACAACTGACAGCTTGTCAACTGCTTCACAGCTGTACAAATAATCGTATTTGAAAAGTCTTGTAGAGGTCACTCAAAATCACCGGAAATGGCACTAGTCGATAGGCTATTAGGACTTCCTATTAGTGGTCTGGAGTCAACACGTACTCTATCTTGCACCGTTTCCTGGACATCACCACCACTACAATGTATGTGAACGCCAGCAACCATGAGACGTGTTTCAGTTTTAATTCTAAAGTTAAAACTGTAGGCCACACATTCTTTCCAAAGCTGATAGGTGGCTATTTTACGAGGTATGTAATTCAGAAAGGTTTCCAGAGTTGCAGTGACCTTCAATGTCGCTCAAGGTCATTGCTATGGCTATGCAATAGGCCAAAAAGAGGCTGCCAACTGCGAATGGCAGCACGATATAGCTAGGTCTCAATGCACAAGTTAACATTTAACTACGGGTTAACTCATCCAGGGCAGTAGCTGACTAGGGGGTCCGATGGTCCAGGGTCCAGACCCTCCGGGGCATGACCTGAGGTCGGGTGACAGAATGGCCCATAAGAACCAGCGCCAGCTATCCGCAAAGATGTTCTTGTGGACTAAGTGGGCGGGTAAATACAGGGGGCGGGACTGGCTAATTCATGTCCACCTGCAATAAACCACTAGAACACGGTGATGGTTGTGAAACCGAGAGACAGACAGAGAAAGAGAGAGACATAGACAGAGAAGGACATACGAGGTAGACGTCGATTGTGCTGTGGTCCAGTGTGGCGTTCGTCTGCACCTCGCCGTTCACAGCGTCGATGCGGAAGTCGTGTCCGCCGTTGGTGTTGTTCAGAGAGTAGGTGATCGCCGGCGGCGGGTCACCGAGATTTAGACTCCTTGCCTCCGCCACCAGTACCACTGTGCCGATCTTAGCATCCTGAAACGAACACCAGCTACAAACGTAACTACTAACAGTAATAATAATAAATCAGCCCCGTGCAGGACTGATGGTCGACTCTTCGCAACTGACGTTTCCGCCAAGTTCAATGTCATGTGACACAAAAACTAAGACAAATATAAAAAATCTGGCCCGACCAAATTTAGATATTGTACCATAGTTTAAGAATCTGTGGTTCAGCTCCTATTGTAAATGGCGGAGGAAATAGCTGTTGAAAATAGGATTTCCAACTCTGAAGGGCTCGTGAACTTGACCTTGACCTTGAATCGGGTCATACTGCATACCACCGTAAGCATTCACCAGACATCGCCACTCGTGCGAGGAAGCAAACATCCGATTACAGCTTACTACTTACTCTATTTATCGACCTCGATAGGATGAAAGGCTGAGTCGACCTAGGTTGTATCAGGCGTTCGAAAACGAAAGGACTGAGTTGACGGATGCAGTGTCATTTAAGTTGTGGAATTTTGTCAGTTTCATTAATTTATCAGTCTAAATTTTCAGTTTCTCTTTCAGTTTCAGTTTTTTTCTTCAAATTTTTCCGTTTCCACTATCGTTAACGGAATTAATTTCTGTCCGTTAACGGAATGAATCCATTACCATTAACTTAAATCACACTGTAGCAATGGTCTGCCTAATAGCTGGTATAATGCAAAAGTACTGCACCACCCGAGCAGTTCGGCCAAGAACTACGATGACAGACGCCAACGACCGTTACTAGTCTGGCCCGCCCGCCTACACTATGTGTAGGCGGGCGGGCCAGTAGCAAGCGTTTTGGCAGACTGTTCTATGTGTTCGCATGTCACATCAATGACACTGTTACCTCTCGAATATACTGAGCGTAGTCGTCGGTCGGCGGAGTGATCCAGATCGGAGGCTTCAGCTGCGGGTCACGAACATTGATGGTCACGTAGGCAATACCGGTCAGTGCTGGGACTCCATGATCCACCGCGTGGACCACCATCTCATAGACACCCGCCAGTCCGGCCAGATCCACCTTGTTGCGGATCACTCCAGTCACCGGCTCGATGTAGAACACATCTGCAAGCATCATCAACTGTTGAATACTTCCACCGCTATGACAGTTATATAGAACGACACACAAGTACTCTACAGCGAAGTAATCAAATATGCAAACATGCAAACGACAACTACAAAGAATGTAATATGAATATTCATAATGCACATCGCATATAGCTCCTTCCACTATAGAGTATAGACCCTAAAGCTGCACTGTACGTCCGTCTTTGCGGTATATCCACACATGCCGATCGTACGTCGACACGACACGCCGTGTGAACTTGATGGGCACGCCGCGGAGTCACCAACTGGCACACTCATCGATTCGTCCAATTTTGGGATTCCGCAAAATGTGAGATTCCCTGCCGTGGACGCCGATGAACCGACGTGCATAATTTGACGCCGCTAGATTTATACTCGGCGAAGAAATCCGTAACCGTACATACAAAACACAAACAAACACACAAACAGTAAACGATATATCCACACCCTGCCTATCGGCATGTGTGGATAATTAACACTCACATCTTATCAAACTAACTACAATCGTCAGGTCGTTATTAACTGGGTCAGGTCAAACTGATGACCTAAATGCATCAACAAAAACAACATCGACAATGCATGCCAAAGTCTCTCACCTAAAGCTTCAGATCGTAAAATGTCGACGAATGTCGAAGGTCAGATCAAACTAACCGGGTCGGGTCGAGTTGACGGTCTCGAAGGTGATGAGCGCGTTGTTGCCAGCGTCTGCATCGAAGGCGGTGACAGTGAGAATGGAGCTGTTCGCCTGGCGTGTGTCCAGTATGGTCACGTTGTAGTAGGCCTGAGTAAACGTAGGTCTGTTGTCATTCACGTCCAGCAAAGTCACCGTCACCTAACAGTATCATCAGCCGTCATCGACCACGTTCACTGCAGCTGATATCCACACATGCCGATAGGCGAGGTCTGGATATATCGCTTAATGTTAGTGTGTTTGTTTGTTTGTACGGTTACGAATTTCTCCGCCGAGGATAAACCTAGCGGCGTCAAATTTTGCACGGCGGTTCGTCGGACGTCCAAGGCAAGGAATCTCCCATGTTTGTGAACTTTGCTCCCCCAAAAGCCCAAAATCGGACGAATCGGACAGCGCGCGGGCCACGCCCACCCGCATGTAAACATTACCGTAGAGAAGCGCCGACGTAAACGTCACGCTAGAGATGCGCCATTCGTGGAATATTGCGCGGCGTGTGGACGTAGGATCGGCATGTGTGGATAAAAGTCAGTCCACACTGACGTACTTGTTTCTATTTTCCGAGTTATTTTCATTTTTGGCTGTAAAGGTTGTATGTCACATCATCCTCTTCTGATTCACCAGTCTGTACATCTGTAACTCCCTCTCTCTTTCACTCCCGGCTTAAAACCTACCTCCTTCAATAATCCTACCCCCACCCCCATAGTTTCACTTCTTCCTCCCGGACTGCCTCCACGGATCTTTGCTTGGACCGTTTCTTCTGAGCTACTCGGTTTTTATTTTATTTATTTTCCTTATTTTTTCGTTTCTGGGTCGTGCGCTAGATTAAGCTGGCCATCTCGTCAGCTTCTGAGCGCACGTTAATGTACCGTATTGTATCGTATGGCAGTGAAACTGTTTAAATTTCGTTTAAAACGTCGCCACTCTGGCGGCACTACTGACGACGGCAGAGTCATGCTGTCGTTGCTGAGGTGTGTTTGGACAGTCGTAAGCGTCGACGGTCACGACCACATTTTCCGTCCGTTCACGGTCCAGGTCGGCATTTGACCGCACTGTGATCACGCCCTAACACACACACACACAGACAACTCTATGCAACACGTGAAACTACTGCCCACACAACTCTATGCAGCACGTGAAACTATTGCCCACACAACTCTATGCAGCACGTGAAACTACTGCTCTGTATAGCGCCCTGCAACATTTTCATGACACTGTCGTTACGCACGCGACCATGTGCTAGTGCGGTCACCCTGTGTCCGTCCGTCTGTCTGTCCGTCACACACCAGTACTGTATCAAAACAGCTGAATAGATCCAGCCCGTTTGTGGCACAGACGCTCCCCTCGAATTATCCCACATTTGTGGAATGGGGTATCTTCAGTTTCATCCAGAACTAAGTTCCAACTCTCGACGTAGAACAATTCTGCAACTGCAAGTCGATCGTCGCACGTGTTGTCAACGTAGGTGGACGCTCAGTGTGGTAAACTGACGACGGTCATCGGTCACCAGTTTATCACACTGAGCGTCCACCTCTGTGTACAACACGACGGGCATGAGCCAGCACTTCGCAAGGGTCTGTCAGCGGCATTGAGAATTGTTTTAGTGAACCCGTCTACTGCCGCCCTCATTCCTTCTTCACTTCTTTCACTGCTCACGGCGTTCATTAGTCTTGCGTTGTATGTATGCACATTTTCAGCGGCATCTTGGCCCTTATGTTGCTATAAATAAATAAATAAGTAAGTAAGTAAATAACGACAACACAATCGTTTTATGGCAATTACAGAGGTTAACGGTGCAAGTTGATGATTTTGTTGTGGCCCAGTTTTACTGTGTGCATACCTTGCTGATAACAAACAGCACATTGGGACTGGGGGGAGTTCTCAACAGTGTTACAGACGCCGTCTCTGTACTATCAACGACAAACAAACAGACAAACAAACAGACAAATTGCAATCAAAAGCATCTGACCGTGACAGGGTCGATGGTGAAAGCATTGTCTGGGTTGTCGATAAGCCGGTACCTGACCTCACCGTAATCACCCATGTCTCGGTCAGTCGCGTTCACGGCCACGACGAACGTTCCACCGGGACTGTTCTCAAAGATGTTCACCCTGTACACCGTCTACAAACACACCAGCAACGACCGCGTCACATGCTGCCCCCTGGCGAGTCACGGTGAGTATGTCAACTGGACAGACAGACAGACCATTACATTACACTTTCCACTAGACGTGGCCAGTATAACAAATCGGCCAGTGACACAGCCAGTATAGGTCTGAAGGCGGTCGGCATATCAGGGGGTCTAAGAGCCAATCCCCAAGACAGGTTGAGGTAAATAATGCTCATTTTCTATTCCATGGCTTGGAGCCCGAAGGTCTACAAACGCCTAAAGTCTTGAGTCTGTAACGAATCGCCAGTCTGATGCAAAACCTACGGTTACCTTCCCAGCCGCAGAACGTCACCGTCAACTGACCGTTAGCAAACTATACTGCTTTTTTAAAAAATCACAAGTATGTAAACAACTTGGGTCACAAGGGTGCAAACAATTTGGGTCAAAAGGGTGTAAACAATTTGGGTCACAAAGGTGCAAACAATTTGGGTCAAAAGGGTGTGAACGCTTTGGATCACAAGAGTGTGAACAATTTGTTCAGAGTGGTTAGACAGCTGTGTCTTAACCGGCAGTCAAACCCATGAAGACCTCTTGATAACAAGACACCCAGCAACATACAAAGAATTAACCAGAAAAGCTAAACAAACCGATTGGCAACCACAAATTTATCCATTTATTGTTTAATTTCTTGCTTTAATTTTTTGCCAGTTTGATCATGATACACTAAATGGAAAGAGTCATCGTGACAGCCAAAGAAAGAAGCAAATGAACTGAAATTTACTTATTTATTTACTTTCAACGAGTGCAGGACATCAAAAGATGCGTTTTGCTTACTTGTTTAATCATTCTAGATACAATAGACGATGAAATCAGACCGGGTCAAAGACGGGCGGATAGTTGTTGGTGTCAGACAGGAGGACGAAGACGGTCGCTGTGGCAGACAGTGATGGGACACCGTCGTCATAGGCAACGACAATAAACGTTCTGTTTGGAGATAAGTCGTAGTCAAGCTCCCTCGCAATGCTCACTTCACCTGTACACATCAACGACAACATTGTGACCGATACACAACGACCAGACATGCGTGGCAAAGCCCAGCGTGTAGCCCGCCCGGTGCCTGTAATACTCGGGGGTTAGTGGATCACGGTTCACCAAATTCATCAGACACTGCTAGAGAGACATGCGTGCATTTTTAAACCAATGTGTTTGTGACTCGTGACCTTGACCTTGTGACCCCATTCCAGGACTCACGGTGGAACATTTCTGTGTCAAGTTTGGTGATCTTGGTTGCATCAGATTTTGAGGTATCACGCAAAAACAGACCGACAGACAGACATACAGACAGAGAGACAGACATATGCCAGTGTAAGCCCTACCATCAGCAACTGCCATGAGCGCGGGTAAAAGTAACTTGTAACGAGGACAACAACAACAACAATGTTAACTGTGATTCTATCTCACGTGAGTTCTGTTGCATTCCACGTGTTAAAACCATCACAATATGTCCTGCCTAAACATCAGTCTGCCTGGTTCTAATTACACGACAATACTCTCAGAGTTCCCTCCACACTATTCCTGTGTGAGCACATGAACATGCATATTCATCATCATTATCATAATGAATGTGTTATGAACTGTAGTAATTTATAGTATATCACTACCAATTTTACTGTTGAGACTCGAGAGAGAATCGATAATAATAATAATAAATTAGCCGCACGCAGGACTGACGGTCGACTCTTCACAATTGACGTTTGTGCCAAGTTCAAAGTCACGTGATACAAAAACTACGACAAATAAAATAAAAAATCTGACCCAAACAAATTTAGATATTGTGCCCTAGTTTAAGAATCCATGGTCAGTTGCCAGCTCCCATTGTAAATGGCGGAGGAGATAGTTTTTGAAAATGGAAGGATTTTCAACTTTCAAGGGCTCGTGACCTTGACCTTGGATCGGGTCATACTGCATACCGTCATGCATCACTCATCGACCTCTACCTACACGCCAAATTTCGTTGAAATCAAAGAAACTTTTTGTGGATGTAACGGACAGATGTATGTACGTATGTACGGACTGACGAACATTTGAGACCCACTTTATTAAGTTGACTCAGAAGAGTCGACCTAATAATAATAATAATAATAATAATATAATAATAATAATAATAATAATAATGATAAGCGACAGTGAAATCAATTGACCGGTGTCAGTGGCAATATCAAACTCATCCGTATCATTCTGCAGGAAGAAGCGAACGAAGTGAGGATGACGTTGACACTCCATCGTCGTGACGTAGGTGCCTGGACGCTGTCTCTCTGATATCGTCAGTGTGTAGAACGGTAAGTCCGGCGTCCACGGTAGAATGAACCGCGGAGGATTCTCGTTCAACTCAACAATTGTTATTATCACCGTTCCTGCACCGACATTAACACTTAGATACTCACAAACTCGGCGGCCATTTTTCACGTTAACGGCCCAATTTAGAAGCGTTCAAACTGTCTGAACAGCCCAACAGGGGGAGCCACAAATTTACCGGCCCCCATGCATTTCGAAAATGCCACTCGCATCACTGCAAAAGTCCACATTACCTTACGACATGCATATGCATATACACCGCCTGTCCCATATTGACTTCCTGTTAGTGATCGACATGATCGCACACATCTAAAAGCAGACTTTCTAGCTCTACGGGTGAAACTGTACCAGGCTCAAAACAACATCGCATGAGCAAAAGAACAACACTAGTCTGATACGAGTTTTCGTTAAAGATGAGAAGTGTCCAAATGATTGAAAATCAACAAATAAATCTCTATATTCTGACAAATCTTAAAAACATCAATAATAACTTCAAAGATGTCCTTGCTGTTTAGCTGCCACTTTTCAGCCCTTCTCCTCGTGGTCAACTGACCGCAGTTAAAGGGAGTGACAGACGAGCAACAGACAGACAATATAAAGCACATGACAGACCGGTGGCAGTTGCGGGAGTGGAGCTGTCGACCGCAATGACACGTGACTGCCAGGCTTTGATTGTTTCACGACTCAAGTTTCCATTCACCATCAGCTGACCGCTCCATGGATCAACATGGAACCACGTCTACAAGCACGCCATGGCTCGGCTTAATTTAACCACTAAGTAAGTAAGTAAGTAGTTCTTTATTAAACACTGACATGCGCAGAGTTTTACATATACTTGAAATAAAACATATAAAACAAGTTAAAGAACGAATGTAGTTGAACAAAGTAGTGTCACAGTAACTGCTAACGCGGTGCGGTAAGAACATTAACATTTATTGATAAAAACCGCGAAGTTTTACAATATACTAATAACAGTGTTTGTAAAGTATTCTAACGAGAGTCCAACAGTCTAGTGTGGTGCTCAGGTAGCTGGAGTGTGTGCCTGCAGCTTCTAAGATTGTAGCGTTGTGATGCTGTGGCGGGTGGTGGTAACAGTCTGTGGAGTACGTGGTTAGTATCATTAATAAGTCTGCTAAGAAGCTGCTCATCTGCCTCTGCACAAATGTCTTCAAGCATCATGCTTCCTTCAGAGTATCCAACTCCAAAATTCTCGGCTCTAGCCATGAAAAGAAACTTAGCATGAACTCAATTAGTTTACAAGAGTTGATAACTAAATACAATTGATAAGCATTGAACATAAAGACAGCATGTGTGATTAAATGATTGATTGAGTTGAGGTTCTACGTCCCACTCGACACAAAACAAATCATTTCGGAGCCGTTCTTCCCAGCCAATCTCTTGGCTAAGTACTGAAAAACTAAAGCAAACACAACAAAGCAAACATGCATCCGTAACAACCTACAACATAAAATGAACCCTGCAAAAACTAAAGCCAGGTTTGGTCGACTCCTATGACTTCCGACCTGGAAATGGAGAAGGCCTATTCTGGTTTTGGTGCTTCATAAATTTGTCACTTACTTACTTACTTAGACACATGCCCACCTGGAGTAAAAAGAGAAGGACTGGCGGACAGTTTGCCCATGGACCCAGGTGTATGTCTATTGTCAATTGTTATGTTTACCTCCTGTTCTATAGTCAGAGGTGTATTCCTGTTGTCAATAGTGATTCCACTGTACGGCTGCGTCAAATTGTACATGACCGTCGTGTTTAGATTTCCCTTGCCCTTGAATACCGTGATGTTCAATATCACTGTATTGATTGGAGTATCTACCAAAAACACCCAGCATAAACATAATTACCATCACCACCACCAGCATTGCAACAGCATTAACTACACACGGGGGCCAATAATAAAACAAGGTGGTTCTCTGTCACGATAACAGTGTTTTAGTAAGTAAATAACGGCCTGTGATTTCACATCGCTAACCCTTAATGTAGTTCATTCGTCCGATTATCGCTTAATTTTGCATTAACTCGTGAAAATATCACACTGTTTTAGCTGATTCTCAACTCCTTGGCCATGGATTTCATTACCGCTGCAACATTTGTTGGCACTATCATTTAATTTTGTAAACGTTTATGTGATAGCTATTGTGTACACGTCCTACTGAAAGCAAACCAAAACTATTCATACATTCTTCAACATAATCCCACCAAATCTTACGCAAATGTTCTCGCTGTTATGCCTCCCTTGCTTTACAACCATTGTCATCCGTCACACTTCTGTATCGTTTATAATGTTATTGGACCACACTTTACATTTGCACCTTCGAGGTAAATAATGTTGACGATTATCAGCAGAGACGAAACTGTCTACAGTATAGCTACTCAGTGCCAGCTACAGAGACGAACAAGTCCACAGTCCAGTAACTTACGGCTGGCGACAGACACGCGCATGATTTGTGGAATGAAAGCAATGCCGCTGAAGTTACGTGGAAGAACGTTTATAACCAAATACGCGGTCGCCGTTTTCTGTGGCTGTCCTTGATCAACTGCCACCACCTTGACACATACACAGACACACACATAGACACACACACAGACAGACAGTCGGTATTTGTTATCGACGCTGATGGTTGTCGCATGACGTTGACCACACTGTGAATTTTAGCCAGTCTGCATGACTTATTACTATTGGATTATGGGAAACGTCACGTGACCGTCTTTCAACCAATCAACAGAACAACTTCAAGAGACAATTGAAAACATTTCTTTTTACAAAGTCGTTCCCAGAACTATAGCTTAATTGTGTACCGTGTCGTAGAAGCACTTTTGCTTATGCCAAGTTAATCTCTACATTCTAATAATAAAAAATAATAATAATAAAAGCTCATAGATGGTCATACGATATTAATTAGCTCGTAGCAGAACAGACGAGGAGGCACGTACCGTTATGTTGTAGAGACTCTGAACAGAGTGTCTCAGAGGACCGATTGGTCCCACAACCACCACCCCCGTCGTGTCGTTGATGCTGAAATGATCGCGACTGCCCGTCCTAAAGCGGTACTTCACCTGTCCACCAGGGGTCTCCTTGGCATCACCGTCATTAGCCAACAGCTTCTCCACCGACGTACCTGTACCACCAAACATACCACTTGCTAACTCTTAAGGTTCTACATCCCAACCGACACAAAATAAGTAATTTCGGAGACGCTCTTCCCATCCAATCTCTTGGCTTAGTGCTGAAAAACTAAATCAAACATAACAAAATCAAACATGCATCCATAACAAAATATAAAATGAACATACAGTTAAAGCCAGGTTTGGTCGCCTCTTACGACCTTAGGCCTGAAAACGGAATGGGTCCCTTGTGGAAAAGAAGATAGTAAGGAAGTAAATAAGTAAGTAACTGAAAAAGTGTTGACGTGGAAGTCTTCGGCACCTCGTGACCTTGACCTCTGACCTCCAAAATCTGATCAGGTCATCAGTAGGGGCTAGTAAATTCACTGAGATTGCTCAAGCCATTTATAAGATATGATAATAACAAAATCTCTACGGAGAAATGGACAAAGGAACGAATGAATGCAGCGGATGGAAAGCCCAAAAACATAAAGTCTTTACTAAAACTGTTGTGTGCCGAAGACATAAAAAAGAAATCATTACTCAACTTTATCCGGTTTCAAACAATGACTCATAAACAACACAAAAAGCGGAATAGTTTTTCTCCCCGCAAAACTGTGGGAGTATGTTTTTACCGGCGTTGGTTTGTGTGTCTGTCTGTAACCATGGTAACTAAAAAGATTGTGGACGAATTTGTACCAAATTTTATGGGAAGGTTCCTAGGGGGAAAGGAAAGACCAAGTTTGTGTTTCGTTACGATCGGCAGAGGGATGTGGAAGTAACGGTCAAAAAACTCCGTAAAATGTAAACAATCGCCCGTTTACAGCAGCAGTCTAATAGTATGTGTGGCAATTAGTTTTGCCAAGTGTTGGCGACAAAACCCCCCAAATTTCACTTTCACGGGGAGTTGTACTCTCTCAGAGTACTTTCCATCTAGTGCTGTCATTATAATTACAATTATCCGTGATACTTAGATTACAGTCCAATAGAATTACTTACCGAGAGGGGTATCTTCTGGTATGGATACATTATAGTAGCCGTTATTTTCAAATATTGGAGGAAACAGGTTGACGGGCTGCAACCAGCAACATAATTACTCAGTAGCACGGCAAAGTGCGTATACTACAAAACGACAGAATGTAATGTCGTGTTACAAAACCTCATCTGATTGATTGAAAATGCAACTTTCATCTGGACAATGACCATTATTACTGCTACTAAAACTACTACTATTAGGGGCTGACCATCTTACATACATAAAATCGAATCTGTCTGTCTGTTCTTTGTTCCTTATGCATGGCCACAGTTTTGAGCGGATCCATAGGCGGAGGGCGGAGCGCTGGATACTACATAACACTCAGAAAGGGGTGAGAAGTTGGGGGTTTACAATTTGTTATATGCATTATATAAGGGAGCGGGTAGTCTCTGTTAATGTTATAACGCTTCTTGATGACTTCTGACATTGCTGAACAGTGACAGTATATCTGCACTGATCAATGCCTTTTGTGTTTTCCTGTTTTATTACAACATTTACGCAGACTGGTTCAATAAGGGGCAGCGGTTAAACCAGGGTTATAATATAATTTGAACATGAAGTCTGCAGTGATGTTATATGACGTTACATGGGGGCGGGAGGGTGTCAAAAATGACATTTCTGCATCATATAATACGTGGATGACCTCTTTACTACTAGCACCACCACTACCGCCACTACTACCTCTTCTGTTGCTGCTACAAAACTACTTATTTTTACACTGCATTAGTGAAACAAAATGAGAATCTGTTGCACTGCTATTAGAGTTAGAAAGGTCCGCAATAGCAAATGTGAAATGACCTTAAAAATCGCTCAAGGTCATCAGGTCATGTGGCTGCTATATCATACTGCAGATACACTGCTTCTAACAAAAACATTCAATTGCGTTCAATTTATTAATAGACTAACGGTTTCCACGGGCACCGAATCAGCATTTTCTCTGCTAATTACTATCAAAGATTCTCTCTCAAACTGGCTACATTTTCTCTATGCAGTTTGCAAAAACATAGAAATATCTTTTTTCTTGAACACTGTACAAAACGTACGTCTAGTTCTGAATGACCACCCTCTATGTTCAAAAGGCACTCGTACTGTGAACAGTGTTACATTACATACTGTGACGCGGATGATGACGGTAGTGACGGGCCGGTATCGAGTATTGTCTGCCCTCACTGTATGAGTATTGTTTGCCATCACTGTCAGAGTAAAACTACACACAGACACAGACACAATTATCTTTACCACTCACTGCCACCCTCTAATGATTACATGCCCTGCAGTGCTTAGCTGAACTCAGCCTTCTACCCTCAATGGGATGGTAAAATAAACTGAGTAATAATAATAATAATAATACTAATAATAAGACCCAACTGTTGCCTCTGCCGAAACTAGATGGTCATCATTGTCCGGCTCCGTGCAGCCTGCCAGTGAAGAACAGCACATCCAGAAGGCATGGGACAAGCCAGTGACAGGAAGTCACCAAGCCCTGGTCTTTTCAAGAGCGTCTGATGACGTTGACAAAGCCAGGTTGTTGGCTGCTGCATCCCCCCACTCTGGAGACTGGCTGCATGCGCCACCCATAGCCTCCGTGG
>Ga0209780_1002260_pt1 | contig 13547 bp, 9 predicted proteins | sample WorMetexBAHAMAS2_FD_187384 | JGI IMG/M metagenome (GOLD analysis project Ga0209780, IMG submission 187384) | Marine gutless worms symbiont microbial communities from Max Planck institute for Marine Microbiology, Germany - Inanidrilus exumae... | ecosystem: Host-associated > Annelida > Digestive... | reverse complement strand
CGTTAATCAAGGAAAATGTCCATGGTGTCTGAAAACAAGAGGGAAAATGCCGCCCCAGGGAATTTTTCTGGGGCTGATGTCTGGCGGAAAGGTTCAGATGGGATATATCTATTTACCACTCCATAATGGTTCGGTGCTGTGGAGTTTACAGTGCCCATAAAACGCCAATGACTCGTTGCAATGACGACAGTTAGCAATAAACTATATAAATTGAGTATCAATAATTATTTAAGTAAAATAATGTGCACTTAATGGCATCTTAATGTGGTCAATTTTCTGCACATAACCTACAGTACATTTCATAAATAATACGAAACACGAGTCTAATTAATACTGCAAAATACATAAATTTCAAAACAGAATTTTTATAACAATGAAGGCGACGATGCATCTGGTCTATACTGACTCTAGCACGCAAAGCAAAGCAAAGCAACACTGGGGTTGTTGCAAGTCTGCAAAATTAATAAAATCTTACTCTTTTTCCGGGCCGCCGGCAGGTGGGTCAGTTGGTTGTCCATCTTGAGCCGTAGTGACGTTGTTGGTGTCCTGATTTGGCGCACTTTGTTTCGTCAAAGCCTCTTTGCTGTAGCGTACATGGCACAACAAGCTAATAACTCATCTCCTAACAGCATCTCAGCATGGGTTGCAGGCCATTCAGTGCCACGAAAATGTAAGGGAACAGAAAAATCAAAACATAGGTACACAAATATGAATTCTAAATTATAGCAAGTGGTCAAAAAATTTGATGAAAGGGCGCATCGCAGGGCAAACGCGAATTTTTGGCGGGTGTGACAACGTAACGTAACATACAGTGCTGCCGACTAGAGAGTGCTACGTGAAATTGTCCGCTGCAGCAGTGGCGCTGTGATGCGGTTACTGATTCTTTTGCAGCGTACAACGCAACAGTGACTCGCGACGTTTTTAAATGGACTGGGCAACCCCAACAGTTGCCTCTTCTTCTTGGGGGAATCTGAACCCCCATCTATGCCATCTATGGCTCCTTGGGCCCACCCGAGTCAGCCCCAAAACGACAACTCGATCGGTTCAACCGTTTTTGCAGCGCTTATAAACGTGACAAACAGACAGGCAGATAGACCCACAGACAGACCAATCGTACCTTTCGCCCTCCTCAGCAGTCTTGTCCTGCGAGCGTCCGCAGCGCGTGCAGAGCATCATGGTGACGCCGCAGCTGTTGACGAAGTAGCACGACACGTCGACGATGACGAGGATGATGATGAGGACGACCACCGAGATGCCGACGACCGCCGCCACGCCCAGCGGCAGCATCGAGCTGGCGCGAGCACGGTCTGCGTCGGTCACTGCCGACAGACAGACAGATCGTCAATGTTCACACCTGGCGGGTAGCTTAAGTACACGGGGTTCAGATGGTTCAACGCAAGGCCAGTCGAGCACCAGCTGCATCGCATTCCGAAGGCGCTGACAGGCCAAGCCACGGAACCAGCCATGGGCACCAGAACGGCGGATTCGACGCAAGTTTACATTACTTGCGGTGGTTGGAATATGAAAGTATTAGGTTTTTGACTTTGTAATGGATGCAAATTATAGCAGTTTACGTGTTAATTTGCTGTCAAAGCTTTTGTTATAGTATTTGGCGACCGTGGTGCTGAACCATTACACCAATCAGTGTCCTGTCCTGTGTAGCAAGCGTAATAAGATGAAGCTGGTTCTCGAACGTCCTTGGTTCAACGAACCCGGGGTCTTCGACCTCAGGGCGCAACGACCCAAGATCCAAACGACCCCCCAAAAGTGTCCAAAGTAATGTGGCAAAAGGCTGCATCGTCGTCTTGTCACCCCTCTCGGAGGCGAATGAATTCGTCCGCTGCGTGCGCTGGGCAGGCACATTCGCCAGCGGCGGCAGGCAAACAGTGCGCAATGCACCTATAGTAGGTACGTTAAAATGGGCCACACACGCCCCCCCTCAAAAGTGCCCCTTCCCGTGGGGGATAGTGATCCCGATCTAATATAGTGTTCCTTTGCTTCACATGTCATCTCGATCGGTTAAGCCGCTTTTGCACAGCTCACCCGTGTGCCAAACACACACAGACAGACAGACACAAAAACCACATTACGTGCGACATCTGTAGCAATCGGCCGCATCTATGCACTATATGCAGGCGATGCAGCCTAGAATATGCCCAAATAAGTAAACTAACTGACCAAAAAAGTACGAGAATAGCCTATACGCTAGATGAAGATCGTTGACCGTTGGAGCATTATTTACTGAACTTCTTAAGCTATGGCTTCGCTTTGGACCATACTGCTGGCCTCACCCGGGCCCTCAACCAATCGGGTGATGGTTATTTCAATAGTTGACCTACGTAACTGCAAAAATCGGATCCGTCACCCATCGCTACCAAAAATTTACAATGACATTGGGTAGGGCCTCCAAAACTATCAGGCTAGTGTCTCTAAGAACCTAAAGTCGATCCTACACCTGTCACCTGGCCTTTTCTTGGGCAACCTATTACTAAGTACAGCTGTAACCAGATAAGCCCTCACACTCAAGGTAATGTTTTTGATGTAAATTTTTCTTTTTTTGTTACTATCGATCAAACAAATAAATAAAACTGGAAAGCGAGGCAAAGCCCAAAGTGTAGCCCGCCGGCATGCGGAAACGCCACTGTGCATTTCTTACTTACCTACGGACTGGCTATGCTACTGCCACCTAGCGAATGACCTTTAAAAAACAGCGCACAGCGTATTTTCGCCTACGTGCACTCACCACCCATGCAAATGAGCCACAAGATCTCAGGGGTTACTAGACCAAAGTTCACCAAATTTGTAGCCATAGTAATTTTTTCAGCGACGGTGTTAACGCAACAATCCGCGTTGCGATCCGTCCACCCGTTGTCGAATGAGAGCGGCGAGATTTAAAAAAAGAAACTAACATCGGTAAAACCAGCTCGCCGGCGGCATCGCGATGCCGCGCGGACTAATAAAGTGATCGGTAAAAAACGGAGCGAAATCAAACTGGGCCGACCGTGTGAGGTTGTGAAGACGAAAGGTTGGTTGCTTTCGGACCAGCCGAGCGAGTTGCGCATACGCACTTTGACCTCGTAGGACGTGTGTTCCCGGAGTCCGTCGAACTCGAACGACACCATCGGCCTGTCGGCGTCGTCGTCGCGATTAATCGTCCTCCACTCGGGCGTCACCGGCTCCACCACCTCGCTGTTGTTCTCCACTTTCTTCTTCACCTGAGGCAAACAACCGCCACGTGTACGTCTGACATGTGCCGTTAACCCATTTTGCCCAGAGTTCCAAACTGGGGACAGTGACTAAGAGATTCGACGCCAGCCTGGCTAACCGATCATTTTTTTTAGTTTTTGACTTTCGGGCACTCTGGCGCTCAACCCTGAGCGCCAGAGTGCCCGAAAGTCAAAAACTAAGAATGATCGGTTAGCCAGCCTGGCGTCGAATCCCTGAATTAGTGTAGCTATTTTGGGGATACTGAGCTAAAATGGGATAACTATTAAATATTAAATACTTGGTACCGTCGCGGTACTCAGCTGCTACAACCGTTGTCTACACTGCCGCGACCGAATGTCGGAAATCAACTAGAATCAATCAATCAATCATCAATCAATTATACGTATTTATAGAATCGGCGCCATTAGTCTAGCTAGAAGTAGAATCAAAAGCGCCACAGTGTGTCGGCTACGGGTGGTTAAAAAGCAATGTTTTAAAATCCGATCTAAAAGCACTCAAAATAATAATATTGGGAGTTGAAGGCGGTAAACAGTTCCACAGAGCAGGAACAGCGCAGCGGAAATGAGTTCTTACAGAAGACGGACTTCAACCTCGGCATCGACGTGGCTGCGTTCGCCGCCACATACTTAGGCCAGTTGTGACCTTGACCTTTGAACCTCTGACCTCCAAATCTAATCAGGTCATCGACAAGGGCTAGTGAATATTCCCTGTCAGTTTTAGTAAAATTGTTCAAGCCGTTCATGAGATATCGTGGTAACAATTTCTGACCGGACGAACGAACGAACGAACGAACGCGACAGCAGGACAGCCTAAGAACATAAAAGTCTTCATCGACAGTGTCGGGGTGAAGAAAGCATAAAAGTTTAAGGTCACAATTACTCCGTCAGATTCCACTGTTTTGTTATAATACAGTTACATTACATAACAGTAACTGGCAGTAAATGTACCAGTAATTAACAATATAAGCTGACTATAAACGTAAAAGCTGTAGTCTTTAGAGGTAAACTTGAATTGATTGCAATTTATAAATTAATAACTTCTATTAACAATATACGTAGGTGGGAAGGTGCCTTGTTCAAAAAAGTTGGGACGCATTGGTGTAGCTAGCAGCAGAATCATACCTCTCGCAGGCTGAACTCGTACTGAAGTATCCTGTCTCCGCCGGTGTCAGGATTCTCCCAGACGAGGTTGTAGTAGAACGCTGAACGTCCGCTAACAGACGAGGATATGATGACTGGGTGCGGCTTGCCTAAACATGCGCCAATACGAAATAAACAGGCACGTTGTAGTCTTAATAACAATTTATAATAGCACACACAAAACAACATTTGGCGCCCCCGTTCGGTGTGACCCCGTTGGAATTTCGCCGAGATTTTTGGTATCGGAAAACTTGAGTCCTCGAGCTATCGTACGGAGTTATTTGCGTGATCCTACGTTTAGCCGTCTTAGTAGAACACCGACTTGTGACGGACAGACAGACGGACAGACGATGACGGCAAGTACCGCGCTAGCATAGCGTCGCGCGGGTAAAAATGACTACACTGTTCATTCCAGCAACGATAACACAATTGATTAGTTCTAACATGATTAAATACAGTAGCTACATGACTCTATACCATACCACAAGTTACAATGGTAGGGCAAAATAAATGGTAGGCCCCTGCCTATCTGACTGTTGGTAGGGCAAATGCCCTGCCTGCCCATTATATTCCGAGCCGTTGACACACACACACACAACAGACTGCTTGCTCCAGCTGGACCACTAAACCTGTCCGTGGAGAGTAGCAGGTATAAGCAGCAGTGTTGACCTATGAAGATAACAAGTATCCAAAGTAATCTGGCAAAAGGCCGCATTGCCGACTTGTCACCCTTGCGGCTGAGAATCGATTTGTCCGATCTTGACTCCATCTAATACATGGTCCATGGGCCCACAAGAGTCAGGCCTAAAACGGCATCTGGATCGGTTCAGCTGTTTTTTTTTTGCACAGTACATCACTATGACCAGCACACAGGCACACAGACCACGCTACGTGCGACATCAGTCGCAAAAGGCCGCATCTATGCTATGCATGCGATGCTGCGTAAAAGCAGAGCGGAGGCGACGAAAGCACTCACTGATCTTGTCGGTGGCAACGGTGATGTTGATGGCTTGGCCGACTCCGACCTCGTTCTTCGCTCTCACTGACAACGTGTAACTGGTATTCGGCTTCAGATTCTCGACGCGAATACGTCCGTCTGCGACGACATACGACCAACAACAACAGTCGTACCGCCGCTTACCAGACGGATAAACGCGCTCATTTTGAAACGTTACGTTCGAGGTAAACCAATTAAAGCATGGCAAAAATGTGTTACTGTATACGTGAAAGTATTTCCATTAAATACTGCAGAACTAGGTAAAAGGTAAAGTTCTCCTATACTCGTTACCGAGCGTTGGGCCCGGAGCTGATCCCGGTGTACAGGCAGTCAGCCCGCACGTGACTTGAAGCATCCACCCGGCGGTAGGCTGCCATTACTTTCCGCCAGGCCTGCGGTTACTTTCCCAGCCGAAGAGCGTCACCGCCCATCGGCCGGTACCAAATTATACTGCTTGGTGACAGAGGCACATGCGTGTGAGCAGCTTGCCCAAGGCTGTTACCTGGAAGCGGACCGGTCGAGATTCGAACCCGCGATATTAACGCTCTACCGTTCAGCCACACAGGCCACAACTGCAAAACTACGGACCAAAAAGTATACCACACGCAGTACTTAGGCACAGAAGTATTGCAATATTGGTCATGGTTCGGTAGTCTGGTGGTTAGGGCAGTGGATTTGCCTCTCGATAATCGTGAGTTCGATTCCCGGCCGCCGCCGTAGTATCGGACGGTTAGTAATTGGATGGGTGACCGTCTTCGGGCAGGCATACCACCTCGGTATGTAACCAGCCACCCAGGCTAACTCAGCCTTCTTCCCTCTGTAGAACGGAAAATGAGTACCGGACAAAGTGCGGTGATGCGCTGCGGCTGGAGAGTAAAGGCAGGATGCTTCATTCCATTCGTGGATAAACATGTGGGTGGCAGGTAAAATGGTATGATCCCTCTTTAACACGTGTCATTCTGAGCGCTTTAGAGGTGAGTATCACACTCATTACAAGGCGCTATACAAATGTCCTGTCTTAATAAGTAATGCAGTGACAGTGATACGGCAACATCAGCACCGGTGGTGAACAGCAGCTGAAGGAACCACACTCGGGACGCACGGGATTTAAAGAAGATGCTGGTTATAAGAGCGCAGAGTACGATCAGACCGACATGGAAAATAAGTTACAAAATAAGTAGCCAGGACTTCTTCAAACGTTCATGCTCGCATTCTTCTTCTTCTTGCGTATGCATCAAGAGCCATAATTGGTCAGCCAAGCAATGGCTTCATCGCCAGCAGAGTGTAGCTGAGACAAGTCGCCATTTAACTTCGTCAGAGGACAAGAGGCGACAATGTGGGACATCGTTTGTTTCTCACTGCAGGGACACAAATCAGTGGCTGCCTGATTCCATAACTTCTTACAGACACCACAGTGACCTTGCGCAGTCCGAAAACGGTTAAGCAGAGACCACTGTTGTCGTGGAAGGTTGAAACCCGGTTGTCGGATTGTGGCGTCATCCACAAGGGAAAAGTTGACCACCTGAGCCGACCTTCAGTTTTCTTTCCATTGACTTCTGGTGTCCAAAGATACCAAATCCTGCCACAGAGGCTTCCTGGATGGGACACAGGAACGTGGTGAGTTGGTGATGTCAGAATGAATTGGCCAGTTGTCACGTACTGTAATAGCTCGCATTAACCAACCTTGAGTCGTGTCGAACTCGTAGAGATTCTTGTTTTCGTACTGCAAACGATATCCAATCACCGGCATTCCTCCGTCTTCAGTCGGCTCCTCGGCGTACAGTATCAGCATCGTGGGCAGGCGCTGTGTCACATTCAACCGTGTTGGAATGCCCGGTACAGCTGCAAATGAAACAGGCGCGTCAACACGGACTGTAAAATATTTAATGCTATTTTACTGCACCCCACTTTAAAAAAAACGTCCGGTGACAATTAATTAGTAGTAATTCATTGCTGTTATTATTTAACTACCATGTAATTACCGGCATTATTACTGCATTATTATTCTATTCTACTAATTTATTTTATTTTTTCACGTAGTCATAAATTTGGTTAAATTGTTTTATCTTATTCTTGCATTGAATTATATTATTTTGTCCTTTTAATTTTAGTAAACTGACAATCTACCGTCTTTGTAACAAACAACATAACTGATTGTCGTTTTTGGTTCGTTTTATCCAAACACCTCAACGCAAACTCAACGCAGTTAGTGAACGTTTCAATAAAAGTGTATTCGGGCTAAATAACCATTGGCTTAGTTACACGCCTTATGATGGTGTTGCTGTAACAACCAATCCAGACACAGCTGCTGCACCAAACGTTGACAGCGGTGTTTCGCTTCACTGCTTGCTTTGAATTTACGTAACACAGAAATGGAACAGTGTCTAAACTTAGAACCTGTGACCTGAGCTGATCCGACCCAACTCGGGCGTTAAACGTTCTATAAAGCAAATACCTTGCTAGGAGTTCTACTTCCAAACTACACTTAATGGCCTAATGCACACACGGATGACAAAGCATTTGCAAAGTTATAAACTAATGACCAAAATATAAAATTTAGTCGCCGTAGGCCCTATATAGCCCTTAATATTCACAACTGTAGGCCTACATTATGCACATCATGCACTGCAACTGTGCCCCTAAACAGAATGGAAGTTGAAACAGAAAGACATCTGCACCTAACACCTTTGCACTGCAAACTGCAATCAATGCGTTTGCTAAAACTCAAAACCTATTCAAAAACACAGTAAGCCGTGACTCGACTCGGCCATCAAAACTACTAACCTGATGACCCGGTTCCAGCTCTGATGCAACAGTGCTAACATTTTTCGATATGGCTAAAATCAACAATTACAGTATGCAACGAAACCCCACTAATTTTGATGTTGCAGTTACAGCTGCAAACGACGCATATATATACTCACATGCCCGTTTTAGAGCAATGTTCAGCCTTCGTTCGCCAATTTCGTTTCTTGCTCGGCACGTGAAGGTGGTATATATCCATCCCTGATCGACGTCCCTCACCGTCACCTACAGCAACAAAGCCAGACTGACCATACAGGCTACCGGCACTCAGTCGTGTACCACAAACTCAAAGACTGGTCGAGATTGCGTCACGAGACATAGTTACATCAGCCGTTCGAGCTGCACCGTCACTCGTTACCTTCCGACGAAAACTCAACACATTTTCTGTATCGTTGGAGCATTGTCGACCGTTGAGTCGACTTAGCCCACCGCACTGGCTCCTGCAATACCGAACTGACTGTTTAAAGTGCCCATGCAGCGTTAGCGCGACAGTGTCACTGTAATTAGTACATTTTAAATAATAACAATAATAATAATAATAACAATGACAACAACAACAACAACAGTAATAATAAACGTATACTGAACTTGATCTTGAACGTATTAGTCTAGCAATCTACTGAATACTAGATGCATGGCAAAGCCCAGCGTGAGCCCGCCCAGCATTCTGTTGTTCTGGACTGTAAGTTCGTGCCAGTACTGCTGTCTGTTATATAACGTCCATGCGGTACGGCTGGCAGTGTCTCCCAATGCGAAAATTTAGGGGGTGGGCAAAAACTCGCCAACCGTTTTTAGCCGTTTGTGGACCAAAGTTCACCAAATTCGGGTGGCATGTAGATTAACAAATTTCTTTCCGATCGTTGATATCGTGTTCCGTTGCAGAGATATGTTTGGTCAAAGTTCAAAGTCGGTCAAAAAAGCGTTTTTTTGTCCCCAGCCCACGGAGGTACATGCCCGGGGGAGTTAGGACCAAATTTTTCAAATAGCACTAGCAGTCATAAGTGCATATGTGTCCAAGTTTGGTTGAGATCCGTTCAGTGACCTCAAAGATTAGGCGTCGAAAAAAGAAAGAAAGAAGAAAGAAGAAACCACAGCGGTAAAATATAAGCCATTCGTCATCGCGATGCCGCGTGGGCTAATAACGATAACGCAATTAAGAGCTGCAGCCAACGGTAGACTACACTCCATCTGTTGCGATAGTAAAAAATAATCAACGGAATTTAAATCGCAAGAACGCATACAAACTCACACGCTGCGATTTGGTATCAGCTTTAACTTCGGAGTAGCGTTCTTCTTTCCTTAATACGGTGGGAGTTGCCAGAGTTCAGGGTGGAAGAACCCCCACCTCACCCTTAGAGGAGGTATAGAAAATTCACTGCTGCCTCCAGTTCCGTCATTTCTCTCTTCTCATCGCGCAGTGACCCTTCTGAAAACCAGCCAGGAGCCACAGGAGCGTTATACGCTCGATTACTGCGGTGCAGAGGAAAGTCGCTTACAACCAAAATTGATTTTGGTGCACTCTGAACCACAAAATCGCTTCCGGTGACAATCAGTCACCAGGATCATCGATTACCGTGCCTAATCTTGTGGATTACGTGCCGCATCATACCCGGGAGCTGGAGGTGGCGGACGGTGGAGAAGGAAGGTTGGGCTCATATTAACCCATTTTAACTCAGTTAGCCAACCTGGCATCGAATCCCTTAGTCAGTGTCCCCACTTTGGAACTCTGGGCAAAAATGGGTTACTCGCGAAAAGAAAGCGGGGGGAATATCGGGCGTGCTGACCTGAAGGTGGCTGGTGGCGCCTTCCTTGTAAATCTGATAGGTGCCGTTGTTTCGGAGGACGCGCTGTCCAATCATCCAGTCGATTGTCGGCGTCGGCACTCCGAGTGAGTTACACGTGATTTTGCGCGTACTGCCCGCCCACGCGTACATCTCGCGGCTGTGATTGGACGGAAACCGCGCTGAAACTGTCGCCACACACACAGGGGGGTCAACTCTACCGAGCATCTGCCATAATACACTATTTAACACTTCACAACTTTCTCGTGTGCACTTCATGTCAAGTTCATTGAGTTTTGACATCCCACAGTGCACCACTACCAAATGAACCCACAATTTCCTCTCGTCATGACACACTAGTAACTTGACGAAGTATGTCGGTCCTCCTTATTGTCAGGCCGAAATGCACGCTGGCCGCGTCGCATGCTGCCCCCTGGTGAGTCACGGTGAGTAAATCAAATCAAATCGAATCAAATCAAATTTATTGATGCAAAAGGGCCAGTTGGCCACTAACAATGCAAAAATCAAGATAATATAAAAGTAATAAAAACAGTTCTACAATCCTATAAAAACTAAACACATCATCAGTATGACGACGCGACAGACAGACAGACGGACGGACGGACGCCAGACCGTTACATTACGCTTTCCGCTAAGGACGCGGCCAGCGTAAGAGCAGCAACTGTTTATTAAGTTTATTCAAATTTTCTAAATTAATTGCAATCAAAATGAAAGTTGCTGCTAAGACATACGTGCATGAAGTGATCACAGACACTTAGTCTTCTGATTATAATTCTGACTGTCAAAATAGCCGAGAACAAAGCCTGGCATAACGACGTCTATTTACAGAATACCGTATCAAGATTTGTGGAGTTCAGTTCATTGGTATCGCCGTAAGTCAGTGCTGATCTGTAGCTAAATGGTAAGTAGTAGGGATGAGTTCGAGGCCAAGGCCAGGCCACGCAAGTTTGTCCTCGAGTTGGCCTCGAGGTCGACGCCAGTCTTCAAAGATCCCATCCCTGGTAAATGGTGCAATACGCCACTTTCATAGGCCTTCAGCTCGTAAGTGGTTAGACCACGGACGTTTGCAATGCATGGCCAGTGCGAGGCCAAACCTACGGTTGCCTTTCCAGCCGTAAAGCGTCACCGCCCATTGACCGGTACCACATTATACTGCTTGGTGAGAGGGGCACAAAGATGTGAACAAGTTGTCCAGAGTCTACTAGGAGTCGAATCCGCCACCTCCTGATCGCAAGTCAAACGCCAAAGTCACACAGTGCAACAACGCCAGCCTCTGTTGGATCCCAAGAAAATGCCTCATGAACTCCCGGCTGACCCTTTATTTTTCCTCCATTTGTTACTGGCCCCCCTAATGAGCCATTGTTGTTTTGCTGGCTGGCGTCTGTCCAACTCTGTCGTCGTCTGTCGTCTGTCGTCGTCGTCTGTAACACTGCCGGCATGCGAGCCGTCCGGCCGCCGGGCGCGTGGACGGTCGGCGCGCCAGCGGCCGGGCGCGTGGGAATCGGGCGACCCACACTGTACGGCGGGCCAGTACGGTTACGTCCCGTTAGGGAGACACCTTGTTTTTACAGAGAACCTTAGGAGATTGCTAGTGCTCGTTTTCTTACAGGCCAAATGTCCGTCCTGTCAGTCATCCAATAGCGTCAAAACACTAAAGAAACTGGACGCACTGACCCCAATGACAGAAAATCGCCCATGCACTGACCGCCTCGACCTCCTTGATCCATCAAATGACCCCTAATAACAGGGATGTGAATCACCATTTGCCGGTGACATCGGCTGGCTCTCTGACACCAGTAATCAACTACAAGAAGACAGCACTCACAAGAGTGCAAAGACTCACGCCGGCAATGTTTTTTTCTGATTTGTGACCCAAAATAAATGGGTTTCCGGGAATCATCGTGGGAACATTTCTATGTCAAGTTTGGTGATCCTGGCTGCATCGGTTTTTGAGATATCATGTGGAAAACAGAAAGACATACAGAAAAACGGAGGTAAAAACCTATCCCGGCGACTGCCGTCGACGTGGCTAACTAATCTTTCTCTGCAAGAAAATAATGAAAGGCAACGAGCGAAAATGCGCATGTAGAACATAATCCTGGAAGCTCTCAATTTGCCAAAAAAATTGCATCTGACAGGCGCCGCCTATGAACGTATGGACACAAACTGGTCAGAAGCGACTAAGAAGCCGACGAAGAAGAAGCATTAGAGAGCGTACACTGTACGACAAGCGTGCTGCTGTCTTCGTCACGACCATACTTGTTCCACGCTTTGCACGTGTACGTCCCAGCACTACTCGGAGTAATGCTTCTGATTGACAGCTGAAGCGTTGAACCTCGATCGGCCTCACGCAGTAAAATACCGCCGCCCTGCACCATCACCACCGTCATCGTGATCCACAAATAGAGGTAATGATTTATCTTTTTATTCCACAAAGACATTTGTCCGATTATCTCTAGGTTTATCAGGCGGACCGGAACTGTACATGTAGAGAAAGATGGTAAGCACGAGCGTGAGCCTATAGGCCAAATAGCCAAAACTAGGCCCCTTGGACCTCAGTTCTGGACAACATAAGGTGGCCCGGAAAAGAACTAAAAGGGCCAGACCCACCTGCTCCCTGTAATTCGAGCACGCCCCATCCATAGCGTTTTTGTTACTACTTTACCATGACTTTATAGATTTTTTTACTTACGTCGCATAGTAGCATTTTCTGTTGACATTGGCACTGGAACTGACGTCACGTGGCTGTCGCAGAGAAACCGCGCGACGCCAAACAATAAAGAACAACAATTTAGGCCAAAATGTAGACCGAATGTCGCATTATTGTCTTCAAAGTTCAAACACTTTGATTAAACTTTCTCCTTATTTTCTAGGCTGATCTCATAGACCTGAATAAACTCAAACATACGAGTCACAAACATGAATTCTATTCTTTAGTAACTATGTGTATCTCGTACGGTTCTCAGAAACAATATTTTTAGTATTCCATCAGAATTTAATGCCCAAATGAAAGTCACCTGACCCGTCTGAATTTCATGATGATATCTGGCAACAGAAAGTTAGAATGGCGGAGGTACTATGCGGCGAAAAAGTAAAAAGCATAGTCCACAGCTGTGACAGACAAATGTACAAACAGAGAAACTGACGCAAGTCAAGTCATATAATTTGCACTTTGCGTAAGAGTTCTACGCGTAAAAAGTGCCAATAAGTTATATGACTAACGCACACTTAGACATTGATGACTCTTCGTCTTGTGCGAGCTGAAGCAGTAAAAGGACTAAAATATTATACTTTTTTGTAAAATTTGTACTACTAGGATGCGACCAATAACTACTACCATACGTTAACGTTGCCTGAATAACGTCACCATGTTTAAATGTTTAATAGACCTTTCCGCACTGCAACCTCTGCAGCGTCGCGACAGCAACATAACGCACCAGCTCTGTGCTCGTCAGCTAAAGATGTTGACCAATTTTTGCTCAGAGTTCTAAAATTGGGAAAATGATTCGACGCCAGGCTGGCTAACCGACCATTTTTAGTTTTGACTTCCGGGCACTCTGGCGGTCAATCCTGAGC
>Ga0209780_1002259_pt1 | contig 13547 bp, 9 predicted proteins | sample WorMetexBAHAMAS2_FD_187384 | JGI IMG/M metagenome (GOLD analysis project Ga0209780, IMG submission 187384) | Marine gutless worms symbiont microbial communities from Max Planck institute for Marine Microbiology, Germany - Inanidrilus exumae... | ecosystem: Host-associated > Annelida > Digestive... | reverse complement strand
TATTAAAGGCGTTACCGAAAGTGATGGATTGCGCGCCGGGCGTCAACGCTTCTGATAACATATTGGTCGCTTGCGTTGCGCTGTTGCGCGGTACGTGTCCGTACACGTCAATCACGTCGTTGCCGGCCAATCCCGTTCAGTGGCTACGTGAATGTTTTCGGCCTATAAGGAGTCGTATATTCGCGAGGCCCCCACTATGACACTACTAAAGCGATATGAAATGTCGAAAGTGCATGTGGTGGTTTGGTGTAGTTAGGTGTCACTCAAGGTCACTGGAAACAGGACCATTCAACAGAGCAAATACGAGTTCCTATTAGCGTTCCATAATAACTATGTCCTTATCTTGCACCGATTCTGAGATATCACGAGATATTGGTCGAAAGTTCGAAAGTTGCCCATTATAACTTACCCCATCTTTATTTGGCGCCCAGTTTGTGGCACCCCCGTTGGAATTTCGCCTAGATCTTTGACATGAGAAAACTAGAGTCCCTGAGCTATAGTTAGACATTGTTTGTGTGATCCTAGGTCTAGCCGTTTTGGTATAATACCGGCGTGTGACGGACGAACGGACTGACGGACAGATAGACGGACAGACAGATAGACCCCGAATCCATGGCTCAAAGCTTTGACGGCTGGCTTTACGGGTTTTAGCCAACTCAGCCTTCCACCTCAGTTGGGTGGAAAATGAAGTATCCGCCAAAGTGCGGTGACGCAGACGTGCATAGTTCATTTCGCTTGAGGATTAATGTGTGGCTGACAGGTAAAGCTGTGATGCCTCGCTATCACTGGCCTATAATGCCGTAACCGGGTATGCAAATCTACTGGCTTTACATCAGTTTGTTCGCCTGGCTCTGGCAGATTATAGGCGCGATCTACGCAGTAGCAACAGTTTGAGAAGGATCCTTTTTCCAAAAAAAAACACAAAATTTCTCACAAAATTTTCATGTCTTGCGACTTCAGGCAGTCATAACTCCGCAATGATTACAGATCGCCAAAAATTCACTTCCAAATGATCTTTTGTACGGGATGTCTAGTTTCCATTTTTACCGTTAGAATCAATTCAGTCTTTCCCTGGGCTGTAGGCCTACGTTCCGTACAAGAAAGGTACCTACCCAAATTTTAGGCAACGTCCGATGTCCGATATTGCGTATTAAAACCAATAGTACGCCGCAGTGCTGGCGCTGCCTAGTGAGCGATATATTGAAGAAAAGCAGAATGAATTGGAAACTGAAAATAAGTAACACGGCAGATACTCAGTCGCAGGCATGTGACACTAGGACACTAGGTATCGTCGAATGCAGGAACTAAACAGCTTATGCGTCAGTAAATGAGTAAACGGTTGTGCCACCTGTCGAGTACGCCGGTGGTAAACGCTCTACGCGAGCCATTGCAGTGTCTCCAGATACACTGCAAACCGTCTAGTTCTAATTCTGAGCCCTCTCTCCAGACTCCGTCGACAGCATCGCGAGACAACGTGTGACCGAGTTCTGCCGGAAGCTATTCCACAAGTTGACCGGCAACGGAAAAAACATCAGTCATACGCTATTATTGGACAGACGACACGGTAGCGTCGTATAACCAAGAAGCAAAAGATGCTATCATGATTTGAGAGTCTTAACGCAAATGACCTTGGTTGCCATCATTCATTGCACAGACGGTATTTCCCTTCTATCCTCCAACCAAGGTTATTCAATAATATTTTTTTGTGTTAATAGTTTCGCATTCTTCATCCTTCAAGTATAAATAGTACAATAATTTTCGGCTTTATTATTCTTGTTTATTATCGACAGGATTGCCTTGAGGGAAAATGCCAATTTTTACCTTGAGTCTACGCGAAAGTCGATTTTTACCCGCGCGACGATACGCTAGCGAGGTATTCGCTGTTATTGTGTGTCTGTCTGTCTGTCCGTCTGTCCGTCCGTCTGTCTTTCCGTCAAAAGTCGGTGTTGTGCCAAAACCGCTAAAATTAAAGCAGGATCACGTAAACAACGCCGCTCAATAGCCCAGGGAATCTAGTGTTATAACGCAAAAGATCTATACGAAATTTCGATGGGATCACACCCAACGGGAGCGACAAACGCAGGTGTGGTAGATAAAATTGCGTTTTCGGTCGAGAAGTCTCCAGCTCAGACGCTTTACCGCCGAATATTTGTATCCATCCGCCACTGTGATCAGCGTCTACTACGGTGCACTGGCGGAAAAATACGCCGTGTCGTCAGGAACTTTGGTGGTAGTCGACTAGTCTAAGTGTGCTGCTTACAGTGAGCTCCAGTTGACATAAACAAAGTTGGTTATACGGAAGTCTGTTGACGACACCAACGGCACTGCGTGCTCGTGACACCCCAACCACCACAAGGATGACTTGAGATTTTTATAAATACGATGAGAAATTTTTTGACATAGGGGGTACCGCCCTCTGCACATCACAATAAAAGCAATATAAGATAAAGGTAACGGCTTTCCATACCCGTTACCGAGCGTTGGGCCCGGAGCTGATCCATGCAGGTAGTCAGGCCGCAAGTGACTATGAGTCATCCACCCGGCGGTAGGCTGCCATCACTTCTCGCCAGGTCTGCGGTTACCTTCCCAGCCGCAGAGCATCACCGCCCCTTTGCTGGTACCAAGTTATACTGCTTGATGACAGAGGCACATAGGTGTGAACAACTTGCCCAATGTTGTTACGCAGCTTTTGCCCCGAGTAGGATTTGAACCCATGACCTGTTGATCGCAAGTCAGTCCAACGCTCTACCCATTCGTCTTCGTTTTCCAAAGAACGGTTGCGTGCCGTGAAAGTTGTGCAGTGCAGTAATAACAGGATGAACTGGAACCAGATAAAAACAGTGCTTGTGCAGCATGATAAAAACACGGCCGGAGACAACTAGAAGAATTGGATGGAGCTCGGACGAGCCTTGAAGCTGTCAGGTGACAGTTGGCAGACATCGACGGGTAGAGTGTTCCACAGGCCAATTGTGTGAGGAAAGAAGGATTGACTGTACGTATTTGTGTTGCACTGGATCTGCGTGTACCTTGTTTCAAATCCTCTGGTGCAAGTAAGTACTGGTTGCAGGTACGCAGCAGCATCAAAGCTACCAGATCGTGACGAATGCGATACAGCATTTCGCTGCTGGAGAGTGTCCCAATTCAGCCTCTGCAGCATGGCAGAGACACTAGATGTACGCCGGTAGTCACGACAAGTGAAGCGTGCTGCACGCCGCTGAACTGCCTCAATCTTGTTGATATTTCGTTTTACAGTATTCTCCCATACAGACGAAGCATACTCCAGCTATGATCGCACCAGCGTCTTGTAACATTGCTCACTGATGTGTCTTGGACAAGTTGAAAAGTTCCTCCTGACAAACTTCAGGGTCTTTGAGGCTTTCTTTGTTTTGATGTCGACGTGGTCATTCCATGACAGTTTGTTGTTGAGGTGTACTCCCGGGTACTTTGCTGATGGGACAGTTGTTAACACCTGGTTGTGAAGTTTATATTCTCCCTTCACCGGCTTTTTCTTGTGAAGGTGATGGCTTCACATTTGGATGGGTTAAACTCTATTGACCAGTCTTTGAAGACTGCAAGATCAGCTTGCAGTATTCTGGTGTCGTGTTCGTCACGAATTTCACGTTACACGAGGCAGTCGTCAGCAAACATCCGTCCTGTGGATCTGACCCGGTCGGGTAGATCGTTAATGTACACTAGGAACAGTAGTGAGCCAAGGACAGTACCCTATGGGACCCCAGAAAGGACATACAGCTGTAGTTGATAGTTGACCGTCAAGTAGTACGTCTTAACTGCGATCACTAAGGAAGTCGGAAATCCATTTTAAGAGTAAAACGTCTGATTGCGCCACCGCGCCACTGCACATCACAGTACACACAGATTTAAAGCATCTACGATTCATACTGTCTGATGGCGAAAAGTAATGGCAGCCTACCGCCGGGTGGATGACTTAAGTCACAAGTCCTACGGGCTGACTGCCTGTATACCGGGATCAGCTCTGGGCCCAACACTCGGTAACGAGTATGGGAAACCTTTGCCTTTACTCTCTGTGCATCACATTATGAATCGTAGATGATTTAAACCTGCCACAAAGTCCATCCTAATCACGCTAATTCACAAAAATCGTCAGCTTTTGGGAGACTGTCCCCCAGCCCCCTACCGGGGCTTTGCCCGTGGACCACACTGGGGAACTTCCGTCTCACAGACCTTCTATAGGGGCCTTACGGCGCGACGCTATGATAGCGCGGTACAGGAACGCTGACTGATTCGGCGCGCTGCCTACTGGACCCCAGCTAGCAAAACCAGCCTATACGCCCCTGATAGCATTCATCGTGTGAACCCAGTGAACTGTTGCAGAAACGACGGATACGATAGCACAACCATAAAGATTGCTGATGCTGTTATTAGAAATTACGGCCGCTCTGTGTAAGCGTTCATCAGACATCATTAGCATCGTTCTGAAGCATCGTCTGCTGCTCCCAATAGGCCGCAGACTCACCGCAGCGCATTCTTTTCTTGGTTCAATCCACTTAATTGTTTCTCCCATTTATTATGCCCGCCGTTGGCAGGCCATTATATTGAACCGCTGTAATTTCTTTTTTATTTATTTCGTCAGCATAGATGAACGACCAGCCATGGGATCTCAACAAAACTTGGCCAGTAGGTCGGACGTGGTGTCGATTTTAGAAATGCCTCACAAAAATTTTGGGGGCCCTCCCCCAAATTTTGGGGCGCAAAACATCAAATTTTCGACCACTTTTCTCGCGTCTTCGGCACTCGACACCGCATATCTCTGGAAGGAAACGTCGCATCAACAAACCAAAATATTATGTCAATCTACAATGTGTCCCCTACAACTTGACTTGCTTTCCGTGACCTTCGACCCAGAAACGGCTGAGATCCGTTGGCTCATCGTGACCCACCCTATGAAAATTAAACCTTTCTTCGTCATTGCCAGGCTTCCCACACAAAGGCCAATAAAGCCAGGCCAACCAAATTTTGCCAGATGTTAGTGGGCTTAAGGGGCTTACTATCCACCGTAAAAATTTTGGGAAAATTCGTCCCCCAAAGAAATTTGTCCCAGCTTATTTTGAATTTGTTTACCACTTTTTTGCGACTTCCTCACTCGACACCGCATAACTCTAGAACTAAACATGACATCGACAAACCAAAATGCTTATGTCAATCTACAATTGTCTTCTAAAGGTTGACCTATTTTCCATGACCTTTGACCCAGAAACGGCTGAGATCCGTTGGCACATTGTGACCCACCTTATGAAAATTCTGCATTTTAGTTTATTACCGGGCTTCCCACACAAAGGCCACTGAACCCAGGCCAACCAAATTTGCCCCGTGTTAGAGGGCTTAAGGGGCTTACTATTCACCTCAAAATTTTTGGGATAATTCGTCCCCATTTTTTCGTGAGCATAGATGAAAGACCAGCCATGGGATCCGAACCAAACTTGACCAGTAGGTCGGAAGTGGTGTCGGTTTAGAAATGCCCCACAAAAATTTCGGGGGCCCTCCTCCCAAAATTTGGGGCGCAAAATGCATCAAATTTTGGACCACTTTTTCCGCGACTTCGCACTCGACACCGCATATCTCCGGAACGAAACGAAGCATGGACAAACAAAAATGCTAGTGTCAATCTACAATGTATCCACTACAAGGACAAGGTGACCTACTTTCCGTGACCTTTAACCCAGAAACGGCTGAGATCCGTTTGTCTATTGTGACCAACATTCGGCGGCATTTACGTTGCAACCATCAACGTGCGCCCACTGAGTGGTCATTGGTCCACATTAGCATATAGACGTACTTTCGGTTTTGTGAATGACATCGTGTTTTCACGCGCTAATGCCAATATCGAGCAGAATCAAACACGATGTTGTTTCGTCTAGTTTGCCAGGTAACGGAACCGGAGTGAAGTCTGATTTCTGCAATTATGGCCTATCTTGTTTAACGCTGCTGGTGCAGGTAAGTCATCACTGCGATATTTGGAGACGAATTTTTCACGACGGCTGCAGCGGCTGAGAGGAATATCGAACCAAGTCGTCCACTCATTCGACCGACTTCCATTGTCGATGAATGAGTGCGCGTAACCCGGCAGCAATTAATCTATAGTTCAGTACCGGGATTTGAGAGGCCGAGCGAAAGCTGCGGAAATAACCTCGGCGTAATAGCAAGAGTGCGTGCACGCTCGAGTTACGGACGAACGGACATTATCTCGGGACCCCCATCTATTAGTTTCTTCCGCTAGCGTGCTCGATTGGAGCCAGACAGGAAGGACGTCGTGTCGCCAGACAACAGTGATACGTGACGACGATCGACATCAGTGCGCGCGTTCTGGAATTCAGTCTCGATCGATCCAGATCGAACTCGTCGCTGCCAGATCGTTCTTATATTACGTCCGATCAATTCGCTCCGCCATCTAAAATTCAGTCGCATTCAGTCTTAGCGCTCTAATTTTTGTCCAAGTGGAGCGAAACCTGCAACAAGTTGGACGAATTTGCTACGCCCACTTGTTTACTTTCATGCATTCATCCTGAACTTGAAAAATCGGACGAAAAGTATGTATAGGCAGTTTTATATCCGCTTTAGCAAACTTTTTACAAAGTGTGACTGAGATAGTGACATACCGTTTTGATGAAATCAGTAAATGTAGCATTTATGCATAGTTGTTGGTTTTCGCCATCGTGCAAGCATCACTCTAGCGTGGACGAACCGCTATAGCTTGGCGTTGCAACGACGGCGCAGATTTATTTCGTCCAAACTCTCCAGTCACACGCTGGATTAACCGTGTCTGGAGAAAAAAAACGCATCCTAGATATGACGGTCACTACTTGGAAGCACCGTCACCGTCGGAAATCGCTAATGCTTCGTTTGCATTTGTGATGCAAAAAGCAACACACACAAATCAGTACATTTACGGTTTTTATTCGTACTAAAACAGCTTGACCTATTCATTACACTGCCTACACATAGCAACCGCTGTTGAATTGGGTATCACTGTTCGCATGCGGGCGTGTTACAGTTTTCATTAAGCTTAACAACAATGCAATCAAATGTGATTCGACGGGCGCAGGTAAATCCTCTGTACCCGCATCTCAAATAGCATTACGTACAAGTAGGTAGAACCCCGATTCCTGTATAAATTAGGCTACTTGTAATTTATTACTTATAACATGCACAGCTAAATAGCTTTACATTTAACCACTTGAATACGTTTTACAGTACATGTCTAACTGTATAAGTTCTACTCATAATTTCCGCCGTATATTAGCTTATATTACCCGATAACGGATGCTATTGTTGTTTTACTGACGCAAAACCGCTATTTTTGTACTTGTCGCTGTGATGGAGTGTTTGAGAGGAGACAGTTCATTTGCGGTAAATACTGTGCAGGCATATCGGTTCGTGGCACGTATGTGCGGCTTCGCAATCACGTCGTCTTCACTATCCTTCAAGTGAATCTCAGCGAGGATTCCGACGTCGCCGTAGCAATATCCAGACATGATTTCTAGAGATAATAGTCTGAAACTATTCATTAAGAGCTTTTATTATGACATAGAAAATATGCATTTACTGTTAGAGTTATCAACGTTTGGAATAGTCGACCTGATTCAGTGGTGTTGGCTAATACATTGAATACTTTCAAAAACAATTAAGATAATGTTTGGCAGAACCAAGTCCGCTTTTCAGGAAGTCTTTGAAGACAGAACTGTTCGCACGATCATACACTGTGTAACTTCGTAACGAACTGCACTAACACTTGACTCACTGTTTTTTTTGTTCCGTGACCTAGAAGTTTTAATACTTATGTCACGTTAATGCAAACTCTTTAACTAACTAACTAACTAACTAACTAAGTCCAAGAGGTAAAATTATAAAGCCAGTTTAACAGATATTGGTGCACTGTAGTAACTAACTATAAACGTTTTAGTTGTTCAGCTACTTAACTGCATATTATATGAATTTGTCACGTACTGGACGAGAAACAGAAGGAAAGTGTAATTAGGGTTATTGAGATACCAGCATTCCATCGCCTGCGCCTGATCTGATCTGATTTTAGCAAAAGAATGCGGAGAACACCATTAAATCCTCAAAAACAATGAACCGAAAATCGTTGATACGATGCATAATACATTCGTAATGGCATTTAATGACTTTGGATTAGGCCCTACGTGACACTGATGCAACCCAGATAAATTATGCACGACGGGCTTTCTCTGTGGCCGGCTTGTCGGTTCATTGCCAGAGTACCTAAGAGACCCGGCCGTCGGCAGAGACAGTTTCAGAAAACAGTTGAAAACGTTTCTGTTTGCAACGTACTAATGCATACAGCGAATTAGAGGTTCTACGACAATGCGCTATACAAATTCACATTACATTACATAAGATAGCAAATGGGCCGAAGAATGACGATACAAAAAGCTAGAAAGTAGTTGAAAACAGTCAGCGAAAAAATAGTTTAACTACGTTTCAAAATTAGTCGGCAACTTTAGTTAAACTACTTTTTCTAGCTGAAGAAACAGTTTGAGTTAAAGAACAAAAAATATTAGTTGCCCATCACTGTTCATATGCCCATACACAACCGACAGCTTTCTTGTCGCTGTTCAATGTCGTTATACGGTCCGTTCCTATGCAGCGTGGCGAGTTGCCTTCTGGTCGGTTAAGGCGGCTGTGTTTGGGGATAAACATACGGTAACATATGGTTGGTTGCGTGGCTCAGTGGTAGAACGTCGGTCTTCGGCCGGCGTACTTTCTCCTGCACTCAACCTGTAGCTGACGGGTCACCACTTATGTGGGTAAACCGTCCGCTATGGGTCAACCAACCAGGTCAACTCAGCCTTTCATCCCTTCTGGGTCGATAGATGAGTAGTAAGCTGCAATTAGATGTCTCTTACCTCAGTTAGAGGTGGCGCCATCTGGTGAACGCATACGAAGGAAAGGCAGGCATGGTGTATATGCAGGTAAAACTGTGTGATCCATGCCTGAGCGCTTTGAGATATACATAGTATATAAAAGGCGCTATATAAATACGCTTCCTTTCCTTTCCTTTCCTTTCCTTTCCTAACGTCGCGGGCGGAGGCTAGTAAACGATCCGTCTGTCATACTGCGACGAGATGGCTAGAGACTGTTTGGCACTGAATCACGTTGGAAGTTCATTGTACATTTCAAACATTTGGCACTATGGCATAACATTATTACTGCGCGACGCCATGCTAGCGCGGTGTATGATGTCGTCCTGTGTCCGTCTGTCTGTCACACGTCGGTATTGTATTGTACCGGCAAAACGGCCAAACTTAGGATCACGAAAACAACACCGTACGATAGCCTAGGGACTCTAGTTTGCTGGTGCCACCATTATCAGTGACCTTGAGTGACCTCGAATGTCAGTTTTGCTGTTTAAAGCCTTTTTTCTCGTATACCTCGGGAAATACAGCGTGTATTATGTACGATGTGTTAACACATAAATCAGAAAGCGAACGCGGCTTATAATTTCAACTATTTTTTCCAAAACGAAGGACTTCTCAAGGTCACAGCCAGTCACGTACACTGTGAAATGTGGTAATATCTCGGAAACGGTGACATGTAGGCCTAGAGTCGTTGTTACTACAGACCACTAATAGGAAGTGACATATATACGGCCTATTGAATAGAGGCAATTCCGATGACATTGAGTCACCTTCAAGGTCATTCCCTAGTGCGCAAGCCTTTCAAATGTGATTTTTCGTACATTTTTGCAGCAGATGACAAAATTTCAACTGACATAGCGCGTCGCTCGGTCCCTCTGCGAGAAATATTTCCTGTGTTTGCAAATTTTATTTGATTGGTTTTGATATTGAAGATGTTTATGAGGTTGACTTAGCGCATGGTTTTTCGGTTTGGTATTCCATTTATTTCAGAACCGTTTCCACATTTTCACTGTCGTGTGTCTGGCATTAAAACAATTCGCCGCAAATTTAATCTGTGGCACAGTAGCCGGCAGTTAGCCCAGGAAAGCACGCAGGCGACGTGTGCGCTTGAAGGGCATGCCTCTCCTCACTCTTCTGCCCCAACGGACCACATCGCAACCAGGGCCGGATTAAGACCAAATTGGGCCTGATGCTGCAGCCCAGAAAAGGGCCTATTTTTCTCCGCATTGGTGTATCGTTGCGTATGTTCATTTGACACTCACCGGTCACGACAGACAAAAAGGCCTCGCTTGCAATACAACCAGGCTTTAGTGAAAACGGTTACATATATCGACATACCGGTATATAATATGACTACGACATATAGTAACATCAAGCTCAGTAACATCAAGTTGTCTACAGCAAAGGTCTGCTAGTCCGGCTTAGGTCGCTAGAATAGTAGTAATTGCAACAAGGTGTCGCCCTAACGGGACGTAACACGACTGGCCCGCTGTGCAGTGTCGGCAGCCCGACCGCCCGCGCGCCCGGCGGCTGGCCCGCCTGCCAGCAGTCTTACAGACGCCGACAGACGCCGACAGACCACAGCGAGCTAAACAATACTGGCCCATTAGGCGGGCCAGTATTGTTGTCTGGACTGAGGCAATTGCGCCAATCGCCCGAACTGCAGTAGTTACGTCACTCGTCATCATTCATATTGCTGTTTTGCGAGCCTATAGCAAGCGCTAATTCTTTGATTGTGTCATTGAAGTCAAGGCTGCGCAGTAGCTCAGCCTCATTCTCAATGCTCATAAGCACCAACATGCAAGCAGAGAGTGAAACATCCCATCCAAGTCATGGTGTGGAGTGTTATGAGTGTTTTCGTAACTGGTCAAAGGCAATATAAAGTAAGTAAGTAAGTAAACCAAGATCAGTACAAAACAATACTGGAAAAGCGCCTGCTACCTTAACTGCATCAATGGGCCAGTAGAAGAGGTTTTTCTGGCACAGGCAGCTCATATTCATGCACGATGGCATTCCATGTCATAGGCCTGAAGGAAGATCAGTTACCCATTTTTTGCTGAGCATGGAACTGAAACACTTTCATGGCCGTGGGGTGAAAACTATACCAAACAAGCATAATCTATCTAACTGTGTGCCCGCAATGACAAAATATGTTCATAATAATATAGGCTATGCTATGGGTTCTTCCACGGTGAAGTGGATAATGTGTACAAAAATTGATTTACGAAATGTTATTAAATTTGATTAAATTATTGCTCCATAGAGTCTGTTAATTAATTTTAGTGTTTTTATGCAAAGCGTATAATTTTAGATGTGCGCCCATCCTTTCCAAAACGGGCCTGTCGTTCTAAGACAGAATTTGGGCATAAAAAGTAGAATTTCTATATGAAGAATCATCATGAATAAATTACAGCTGCTATCAATTATGTTTGTCTTTTTCAAAACCTGTTTGAAGTATTTACTGATGAACCGCGATTTGCAGTTTTGCACAATACATGGAGGATTGGAGTTGCGCCAGTTGGCAGCCATCTTGTCGGTTTTGGATCGGTTAATTGCAAACCGGTTAACCGAAATTTTTCCGAGTTTTTGTCTAAAGGTAGACTTTGTCTATCTGTTCACGATCCGCCTAACACTCGGAATTGTACCAATCAGAGAAATCACAACCAAAATAGAGAAGACTTGTCTTTTTTCTCGTCAGTGGCCGTGGGCCTATTTCTTAAATGGGCCTAATGCTGCAGCATCAACAGCACCCACCTCAATCCGGCACTGATCGCAACTGGCCAATAAGGCCAACATACCCCTATATATAGGTAGGTGACTGTCTTTAATTAGCGGAACATCGCGGCTTCTCTGTCAAGCTCGTGTTAAATAATGTTCGCTGTGTGTCGACATACTTGAAAGCTCCTTTGCGCTCTTACGTGCAGAAACAGCCTCCCGTGGTGACTATTTATCCCGTTCCATTTCGGAAATATAGTAAGTCATTCGTACAGAATGTCATTGTTCGTCTTTAAATGTATTTGGCGCCCCGCACGTTGTGACTCCGTTCCGACGGTTAGAGTTTCACCAAGATATTTGCACCGAAAACAAACGTCCTTGAGCTATCATATCTGAATCAGTTGGTTCATGTCGCTGACTTGCCTGGCCGTCTCCGACTTCGATCGTCATCATCGCTCAAGCTGCTCGTGCCACCATTCCGGCTGACAACTGTCGGTCGACGTACATTTCCAGTCGCTGCATCACAACAGTGTAATTCATTGCCATCTGACATCCAATCATCATCTCTTTCTCTGTTTTTTTTCATCAACGTCTAAAAACATATCTTTTTCGTCAGTCCTTTCCCGATATAGTACTGTTACTCTACTACGCCTCTGTGGACTTCGTAATAGCTCTTGCTATTTTAGCCACACTAAAAATTTCTGATTTACATTGACATTGTCATATCACGTGACAGTGGTTGCGTGACGATAAATAGGTTCGGCTGTTTCAACAGAATACGGACGTCTGTCAGGCAGAGAAGGACTGTCAGAGAACAGGCCATATATAACACACCGCACTGTGTACGAGATACGATACGAGATACAAGTAAGGTAGGCCTATATTTACAATTTACGTACGCTCAAAAGCTGACGGAAGGGCCGGGAAAAACTAAAAACACAAACCGAGTAGCTCAGAAGAAACGATCAGGGTGAAGGCAGACCGGGGGAGAGGTGAAACTACGGAGGGAAGGATTTGTGAAACAGGTAGGTTTTAAGTCGGGAGTGAAAGAGAGAGGGAGTTATGGATGAGCAGAGTGGCGAATAAAAAGATGATGTAGTGATGGGTGAAGGAATAGATAAGTCGCGTTGTGTGGTAAATATCCATAGCAGTGGTAGTAGTGAACAAAGTGACTATGTCTATGTAACTGGGACACTTTGAATTAGATTCTACGTCATCAAATTGTTTAGCCTAAAAATGTGTGTAACTGCAGTTCTATCACAAATTGCTAAGGTGTTGCAATAATAGTAAGTGACTTCGACCGCCATTTTTATCTGTGGCATTTTGATGGAGAAAAGAAAACAAAAAATGTGGGCAGATTCGAATTTAGCGCCAAAAAATTGTCTCAAACATTTCCAATGGCGCATCCTACTGTAAAATACCGTGACATGTTTGATATTCCTAAAACGGCTTTTGGCTAACAGTCACTACACACTTGCAAGCAGCTGTTGATGCTGCTTACCCGTCCTTTGCCGGTAAGCTGTCCTGTCGCTGCTGTTCAAATTATTCAAAGTTTTGTTGATCTAAGGCAAATGCAAATGAAAGTTGAGCTTCAACAGTTCCTGCATCAACAATGTTATAGTATAAACAGCCAGCCTTGCTTGTAACTATGGTTTAGCTGGATCCACAGTCAGTTCGCATATCGTTACACGCCAGTGATCCGTTAATGTCGTTCGGCGTTGCGGCAGTAGTCTGTTCTGACACGGTGGTTGCAGTGTCCGCCGGGCAAGTTCTCTTTTCTTCGTAGCCGTGCATCACTGTCGATGTGATCAGTTTGAACACTTTGCGCCACGCTCGGCGCGTCGTCTTGTCGAATCTTCGTCCGAGAACCTCCAGCCAGATGTCCTCCATGGCCGCCTCGAACGTGCGCAGGTAGTC